>Ga0307509_10010861_pt1 | contig 11100 bp, 8 predicted proteins | sample 10_EM_MG_FD_202245 | JGI IMG/M metagenome (GOLD analysis project Ga0307509, IMG submission 202245) | Populus trichocarpa ectomycorrhiza microbial communities from riparian zone in the Pacific Northwest, United States - 10_EM | ecosystem: Host-associated > Plants > Roots > Unclassified | place... | reverse complement strand
CACCGGATGTAATTCGCTTTGGCATACCCACACCCAGGCCCCATCGCATCACGTCTATCTCATGGGTCCCGTTATTACAAGCTTCACCGGTGCCCCAATTCCAGAACCAATGCCAGTTGTAGTGTATCACATTGTCTTTATACGGACGGCGCGGCGCCGGTCCCTGCCATAACTCATAGTCGAGATTGGCCGGCGGCGTTATTGCCTTACCAACGCCAATCGGTTTACGGGCATTCGTGTACCATCCTTTTGCATAATAAACACGGCCGATCGCGTTGTTGCCAAGCTCCTTCATCGCTTCACCGACACCGGGCCACGAACGGCGCTGGTTGCCCATCTGGATATGCTTGTTGTATTTCGAGGCAGCCTTTACAAGGATATCGCCTTCTTCGGGAGAATGACAGCACGGCTTCTCCACATACACGTGTTTGCCGGCTTTTACAGCCAACAATGCAGCAGGCGCATGCCAATGATCTGGTGCAGCAACAACAAGGGCATCGAGATCTTTTTCCTCGAGCAGCTTGCGGACATCTTTATAACCTTTCGGCGCCTTGCCTGTCAGTGTCTTTATCTTGTTGATGGTGCGATTAAGAACATTCTCGTCGACCTCGCAGATATATCCTACTTCTACATTGTCGAGTGATGAATACAAAGTTGCCAGGTATTCGCCACGACCGTTGGTACCCATGATACCTACGATCACCTTTTCGCCAGGTGAGCCTTTGAAAGCAAATACATTGGGTGCAGTAATCAATGCGCCGCCGGCCATTGCACTGCGGTAGACAAATTCCCGTCTTTTCATAAGCTAAATAGTTTAGTCGATCAACGGGTTGAGCTCGCTCGCCGCGTATTGTCCCGGCGGAATGCTCATGAGCCACACTTCATGATCCTTTTTGCGGTGATCATGCTCGGGCTTTAGAACCCTGGTCTTATCAGCAAAATAAATAATAGTCATCACTTCTCTCATTTTAGAGGAGTGATTTCCCGGTGCGTTGTGTAGAGTCCAGCCTGCATGGAATGTAGCGTCGCCGGCCTGCAGTGAGTTGGCACCACCTACGTTGAACTTCTTCTCTTTCACGAAATTATTGAAGAAGTCTTCCGATGAGTCGGATATTTCTTTGGATGTGATGGATCCGAACTTATGTGTTCCCGATGCGAAATTCATGATACCCATATCGCTGGTGATATCGATAAGGGGCATCCACATCGTAACGGTATTGGTGGTATCGAGCGGCCAGTAGTATTGATCCTGGTGCCATGGTGTATGTCCACCTCCTGGCTCTTTGAAGAGCGCCTGGTCGTGATAGAGTCTCACGCGGTCGACACCCATGAGCTTTGCAGCAACGTGGGCGAATCTTTTCGCCAGGACAAATTTTTTCAACACATCGTTCTGTCGCCAGAGGTTGAATATCTGCAAGAAAGCCTTTCCGTAGGTGTCACGTTCTTCCATCTTCCGCCGTTCGGTGTTGAGCTTTTCCACACCTTCGAGGATTGCCTGACGATAGAATGCTATCTCGTCATGGGAGGCAAGGCCTTTGCAAAGGACGTGGCCGTTGGCCTGAAATCGGTCTACCTGTTGCTGGCTGACGTCGTATTCGGAGGTGAGGTCCGGAGCTTGTGTGGTGGTATTCATAGAATAAAGATAACCTGCGTGAAACTTATTTTGATAATCTCTCAATAAATTCCGCCCGGTACGTCTGCCCGATCGGGATCTTTTGTCCCGACACTACTGCCATATTCCCTTCTACATACTCGAGCTTCGCCATCGATATGATGAATGACTTGTGTATGCGCCGAAACAGCTCGGCCGGTAATTGATCACCAAGCCGTTGCAGGGTCTGGTGAACAATGAGTGTTTTGTCAGTCGTCTTCACTTTCGCATAATCGCCCATCGCTTCAATACATTCGATATCGTCAAGGTCAACCTTATAAGTCTTCTTATCGGCCTGTAACACAATGTATGACGGAAGATTCGCGGCGCTCTTGCGTTGATCGAGAAACTTGCTGACGGCTTTCACGAACCGGTCGAAGGGAAACGGTTTCACCAGGTAATCGACGGCATTCATGTCGAAGCCGTTCACTGCAAACTCCGGATACGCAGTTGTGAAGATCACCGCCGGCGGATTGATCAGCGACGCATAGAATTCGGCGCCTGAAAGTTTGGGCATGTTGATGTCGAGCAATAACAGATCGACTTTAATTTTTTTTAACTCCTCTCCTGCTTCGAGAGCATTGCTGCAAACAGAAACCAGCTCGAGTTGCGGCAGGCCGGCGACATACCTGCGAAGAAGCTCCTGCGACACCGGCTCGTCTTCAACGATCATGCAGGTTGTTTTAGTCATGTCGATATCTGCATGTCAATATTGAACACATCTCCTGTTTCGGTAACAACGAATGAGTGCTTTTGTGGGTATAGAAGATGAAGGCGTTCTTTTAAGTTCTTAAGACCAATGCCTGCGCTTGCATCCTCTGTTCTCACTGGTCTGTTGTTGACAATTGTAAAATTAACTACACCATTCCGCTCCCGCAATGTCATCCGCACAAAGGCGTTTTCTGTTTCATTGTGAACGCCGTGTTTAAAGGCATTTTCCACCAACGGCAGGAATAATAATGGCGATATTTTAAAACCATAGTCATTAATTTCCTCACTAAACTCGATTAGCGTTGAGGGATGTACACGATAACGCTGCAAATCAATATAGTCGTGCATCAACTTGGCCTCCGACCCGAGGCTCACACTATCGGCCGACGATTGATAGATCATATAACGAAGGATGTCGGATAATTTTATGACCGCTGCAGACGTCTCCTGACTCTCCTTCAGGGACAAAGCATACAGGATCGTTAAGCCATTAAATAGAAAATGGGGGTTCACCTGGTTCACAAGTGCTCTGAACTCGGCATTGACTTTTTCTTTTTCGAGCAGGGCCAAACGCCTCCGTTCGTCTTGTAGTTCAAACCACTCCATCGAGAAACCGATCAGTGCTGCAAGACTTACAAATGCCACAAAGAACTTCAGCAGATCGATATAATTATAATATGAAATGAAGTAGTACCCGGGAAGGATGAAATCTATAAGCCTGTCGAACAGGATATGGTTGAACCATGCACAGATCGCAACATTCACGATCGACAGCCCAATCCAAATAGAATACCTGCCGCTGTTGAGAAACCGTCGACGAAGATATCCTTCGTTGACAGTTACAGCAATCATAAGAGTAATGGTGAAGATTGCCGTGTAGATGTAGTCGATACTCTGCCATTGGCTTGAGTTCGCGAAGATACCCAGCAACACAAAGTATGCGATTGTCCAGAAGACAACGTACACGACAATCTTCACAGGATCTTTCATTTGGTCAGATAGAGTCTGAGGTCGCTGTCGTATGCATCGTCGTTGTTACCATACTTGGCTACAAACTTCTGTAACTCATCGGTCGACGCTGTCAGCAAATACATCCCATCGTCTTCCGACTGTGGATTCTCATCCATCACAAGCTCGTGAGATATCTTGATCCGGTTTTGGGTGAACATTTTTCGAAGCCATTCTTCGTTGAACCATTTGATAACCACATCCTGCTTCGTCAGCTTGTCGACTTTGGCGATCGAATGTGTTGGCAGCAGGTGCAGATCGTAGACGAGAGCTTCCTCACTGTTATCCTCGATAGGGATCATATCGAAGTACATATCTCCTTCGATCGTAAACAGATGTCCGAGCAGGGCAACGTTTCTGCCGCTCTTCGAATAATGCAATTCGTAGGAATTCGGTTTGAAAGGATTCTTATGGATAACCCATTTGTTCTTATCCTGGTCCTGCCATGTGCCTTCCAGCGCCTCTTGATAGATCACATCCGATTCCTTGAAGAATGGATGAATAGATTTTACAATACAGCCTTGAAGGCAAACTGCGATCAGGGCAACAGCGATGATGATTCTTTTTTTCATACCATTTGTGTTTAATGATACGGAAAGGTGATCTCACCGCACGACGTCTGGAAATTTTTTCGATGAACAGGGTCTGGCGATAGCCGAACCCGATTAAAATGAGTAGTTTTGAGTGAGGTTTTATGAAGAAAGCCAGCCGTAAGCGATTCCTTTCTCTGATCATGATCGTTGCCTTCCTTGGAACGATGAGTGTTGCCTTGACTCTTTCTTCTTATACCACAGACAATTTCCATTCGGAATCATCGATTCAAACACAGTCTGAAGTTCCCTGCGGCTCCGGTCAACAGCTTCCATTCGAAGAGAAGGAAAAGGAATTTGAAGACAAGGGCCTTTCAGCAGCCAGCTTGTTTGTTATTTATGAGTTAGAATATTTTTCGCACAGGACCAGCCAGAACTTCAGCGCAATATTGCCGGAGACCAACGTACAAAGATTACAAGTCCCGTTGTTTCTCAGTTATCACACCTTCCTTATTTGAACAGTTCCAGGAGTCAACAAAACAGTATCCCCCCTGTTAATAAATAACTGTTCACTTTTTTATTGTTTTTAAGCCGATGGATCGTAATCAAAAGCCAGTTGAAGAAACTGCAGCTCACGCCAGTGACAAGAGTAATACAAAGTCTGTTTTCGATGAGCACAAGGTTCTTCACGACCTGAAGCATTACCTGCCGGAGCAGGCAGCGCTCAAAGACTTTATTCACCAGAATACACTACAGGCCTTTCAGAAAATGAAGTTCTATGACGGTCTTCGTCAGGCTTCACAAATACTCGGTCACAAAGTATCATTGTCGCTGGAAGAATATCGCGCCCTCTACAAACAAGGAAAGATCCGTAACGACGTCCTCGAACACGTTCTCCAGGAAAGGAAAGGCAAAGACCATATGGCGAGATGGAAACAGCGCGCTATTGATGGCAACTTCGATTCATTGCCCTTGCCACGTATCGGTGCTCTACGGTCCAACTGGAAACGTCAGTATAAAGTAGACCTCGACTCACAAACACACCCAATACTTTTCAGGATCCTCTGCAGCTATCTCGACCAGGGAATAGCGATATGGAACTTCCCCATCCGCGACCAGGGCTTCCTGGAATCACTAAAAGAAATGGAGAGTGCGAGCTTCACCAGTTTCTTCCGCGGAAAAAGGGCAAGAAAAATGCTGACGGATGGCAACTACGCGATGACGGACCTTTTAAAGATCGTTGTCGGCGATGAGTCATTGTACATGCAATATCTCTTCGACCAGCAGTTCGCGCACCAGGGTTGGTCCGGTATTGTGTCGATCATAGAGAGTCAGCCACAAACGTTGCTCGATACGCGGAAGATCTCGATGCACGACCTGGTGGTGTTTGAGCTCCTGCTGGAGATCGATGCTCTCGACGCCAATCTTGGTAAGGAATGGCTTCCGTTGTGCTTCATGCTTAAGTCGAAACCAGCGGAATTATTTGCCGATGTGCCGAAGACAGACTATCACGAGATCATGATGGCATGGCAGGATGCATTCGAATGGACCTATTACGACCAGGTCCTCGAAGGATTAAAGGAGGCCAACATACACAAGGTTACCAAAGGTCGTGCAACATTTCAGGCAATGTTCTGTATCGATGATCGCGAGTGTTCTTTCCGTCGATATATTGAAAAGGTAGATCCGCTGGCCGACACTTATGCTACGCCAGGATTTTTCAGCGTCGAATTCTTCTTTCAGCCCGAAGGTGGAAAGTTCTATACGAAGGTCTGCCCCGCCCCGATGACCCCGAAGTATCTCATCAAAGAATTTGAAACGAAAGAAAAACGAGAGACTGATATACATTTCAGTAAGCACTCTCACTCATTTTACAGTGGCTGGCTGATCAGTCAGACCATCGGTTTCTGGTCGGCAGTGAAATTATTCTTCGCCATCTTTCGTCCGTCCATCAGTCCGGCAACTGCATCATCGTTCCGGCACATGGATCGCGCGTCACAACTCACGATCGAGAACAAAGGAACAGAGCAGGTAGAGAATGGACTACAGATCGGTTTTACGATCGATGAAATGGCCGCACGCGTGGAAGGCCTTTTGATGAGCATCGGCCTCGTGAAAGACTTCGCTCCTGTCGTTTATGTGATCGGGCATGGGTCGAGTAGCGTAAACAACCCACACTTCGCCGCGTACGACTGCGGCGCTTGTTCCGGCCGGCCTGGATCGGTTAATGCACGCGTGTTCTGTTACATGGCCAATCATACTGCAGTGCGCGCAATACTCGCCGGTAAAGGAATCAACATCCCGGTCAATACGCAGTTTGTTGGTGGACTTCACGACACAACCCGTGACGAGGTCGACTTCTACGACCAGGGTTCATTGTCGCCCGAAAACAAAAACAGGCATCTCAACAACCTTATCACGTTCTCGAAGGCGCTCGATATGAATGCCAAAGAACGTTCGCGCAGGTTCGAGTCGATCGATACGCATAATACACCCACGCACATTCATGAAGAAGTTCGAAGCAGATCGGTATCGTTGTTCGAGCCACGGCCGGAGCTTAATCATGCTACCAATGCGCTTTGTATAGTCGGCCGTCGGTCAATGACACATGAGTTGTTTCTCGATCGCCGCGCGTTTATGAATTCGTACGACTACGGGATCGACCCTACAGGGAAGTATCTATTGAACATCCTGCGACCTGCGGCGCCCGTGTGCGGCGGTATCAACCTCGAATACTTCTTCTCGCGTGTCGATAACAACAAGCTGGGTGCGGGCACCAAACTGCCGCACAACGTAATGGGTTTGTTTGGCGTGGCCAATGGCAGCGACGGCGATCTCCGGCCCGGTCTTCCGAGCCAGATGATAGAAGTTCATGACCCCATCAGGCTTTTGATCATCGTAGAACATTTCCCCGATGTACTGCTGGAAACGATTCAGCGATCGCCTGAAACCTATGAATGGTTTATCAACGAATGGGTGCATCTCATTGCCGTGAATCCTGAAACGAGAGACCAGTTTTATTTCAAGGAGGGAAAGTTTGTGCCGTACGTGCCACTCATAAAGAAAATTGAAGTGGTTGAAGATGTTGCGAGGCTGGTGGAATCGAGCTCAAGCACAGAAAACCTGCCCGTTTACAAACTCTCCTGACAGCCATGAACATGACAACGATACTTCACATACTTGTAGTGCTTCCGATAGCAGGCTTTATCCTGAGCCTCCTGATCCCTCGTGAGCACGAGAACACGATATCACGCGTTTCTTTCTTCACGGTCGGACTACACCTTGCCATCGCAATGGCGTTTATAGTCTATTGGATCTATAACGGCGCTCCGAGGATCGATCAGAAAGACGTCGCGTTATTTCAAACGAGTAGCTATGAATTTTTCCTGGATTTCAGTTTCGACAAGATAGCAGCCGTATACCTGCTCGTCGGTGCATTACTGACGTTCATGGTGACTGTTTATAGCCGTTACTACCTGCATCGTGAAACCGGCTACAAGAGATTCTTCAACACCCTGTTGTTCTTCTATTTCGGGTATGTGATCGTTACGTTGTCGGGGAATCTCGAGACGATGTTTGTTGGCTGGGAAATGCTTGGCATCTCTTCGTTCCTTTTGATTGCATTCTATCGCGACCGGTACCTCCCTGTAAAAAATGCAGTGAAGGTGTTTTCAATTTATCGCATCGGCGATGTTGGGCTTATACTCGCAATGTGGCTCACTCACCACCTGTTTCATGAGAATATCACGTTTGTGAAGCTGAGTAACTACGAGCTCGTACACGAACACTTGTCGAACCACTCCGCCGAAGGTGTGATCATTTCGCTTCTGATCCTTCTTACAGCCGCTGCGAAGTCGGCACAGCTTCCGTTTTCATCGTGGCTGCCTCGTGCCATGGAAGGCCCTACTCCTTCCAGCGCTATTTTCTATGGGTCGCTGGCCGTGCACATGGGTGTTTTCCTTTTGCTGAGAACAGAACCGTTCTGGGAACAACAGCTATCGGTGAGAATATTGATTGCCACTGTGGGGTTGGTGACAACAGTGATCACCACTGGTATTGCCCGGGTACAATCGTCGATCAAAGCGCAGATTGCTTACGCATCGGTGGCACAGATCGGTCTTATATTTATGGAAGTGGCGGCTGGATTCGATACACTCGCCTTGATCCACTTTGCCGGGAATGCATTTCTGAGAACTTATCAGCTTCTGGTTTCCCCTTCGGTTGTCAGTTACCTGATCCGCGAACAGTTCTACAAGTTTGCGCCACGGATCCGTTCTATCGAAGATTCATTCCCGAAGGGGCTTCGATATTCGCTTTACATCTTGTGTGTGAAGGAGTGGAACCTGGATTCATTCATGTACCTGTACTTGTGGAACCCGCTGAAGTGGGTTGGCCGTCGTTTGGATTTCCTGACGCTGGGTCGTGCCATCGCAATATTTATCCCGATGTATATGTTGGGTATTGTGGCGTTGTATGCTGAGGAATCCATCCCTGCGTCGATACACTCATCATTACCGATCGCATTTGCGGTGATCGCTTTGATCGCTGTACTGAAATCATTCACGGAAAGAAGACAGGCGCGACTCAGCTGGACATTGGTTATCATGAATCACTTCTGGGTGGCGTTGGCGATATCGTTTAATGAACATTTCGGTATCGAAGAAACGATGCTCTACATCAGTGGGATCGTTTTGGCCGGTGTGATGGGATTCATCGTGCTTCGCCAGCTCAAGGCACTGGAAGGAAATATAGACCTCGACCAGTTCCATGGCCATTCATACAAACATCCACGACTTGCTTTTGTGTTCCTGGTGGCGTGTCTTGCTGCGACTGGTTTCCCGATCACGCCAACATTTGTAGGCGAGGACTTGATCTTCAGTCACATTCATGAAGATCAGTGGGGGCTGGCGCTGTTTGTTTCACTGAGCTTTATCATCGATGGTCTCGCGATCATCCGGATATATGCCCGCGTGTTCCTCGGCCCGCACGTGAAGTCGATCTATGAGATGGCCTATAGGTCGTCATAAGTACGTGAGCTTATACTTTCGTTTCACGCGATCATACCAGACACAAACCGGGTATAGCGCCAGTACTATTAGCACCCAGGCAACATAAACCCACGCCAGGCTTATCCCTCCTTCGGCTGTGATCCCTCCGAACGTTGCTGGAAAATGCAGATCGATCTGTGAGAACGTCTTTCCCGTTTTCCACATCTCGTGAAGCAATGCTGTCGCATGTATCAGGTAAAAGTGTGCGAGAAAATAAAACAACGGAACCCGGCCAAAGACCACCGCCGGTGAAAGCCATTTTACATTTCCCGTTTCAAACTTCGACAACAAGATCATCAGTGGACCGATCGTCATCAATGTATATAGCAACGACACCGGGTTCTTGGTTACGTTGAAATAACTGATGATAGTATACACCGTGCCACGCGGGCTATATATCCACGGAAACGGATCGCCATACACGTTCACCCAACGAAGCAAAAAGAACAGAACAACCGACAGCAACCCAACTTGCATCAACAACCTTCTCCTGAGCACGGGATCATACTTGTCGCCATATAATCTTCCCGTCACGAAGCCAAACATCATAATTCCAAGCCATGGGATGATTGCGTACGACGACACGAAGGCCGGGGGAACAAAACCAACCGTCATCAGGATGGTCCACAGTGAAGCGATCGGCGTTCCCGGCGCTACAGTCATACCCACGAATGCATCGTGACCGGCAATTATCAACAACGAAACGAAAAGTATGGCGCGATACGGCAAGAAGATCACCGCGGCCATAAAGATCATACACCATCCGATCAACCAGAGAATGCTGAGGAAAGTCATGTCGTAATAGAAATTGAAAAAGAACCCAAAGCGTAACACAACCAGATCGAGGAAGATCAGCCACAGACCGCGCGTGAGAAGATACTTCACCATTTCGGGTCTCCCGCGCTTGCGAAGATTGATGTTGATCGAGATGCCAGACAGGAAAACAAATGCCGGTGCACAAAAGTGTGTGATCCAGCGGGTAAAGAAGATCGCAGGTGTTGTTTGATCCAGGTCGGATGGGTTGAACAACAGGGCCGAAGAATGAAAATAGTCGCGTGTGTGATCGAGGGCCATCACGATCATAATGATACCCCTCAAAAGGTCGATCGAATTGATCCGGTTCTTTTCTTCCATTATCAAGGATCGCAATTATACGAACGGCTACCGGTGGTTGGCAAAACTACCAGTGAAATAACTAACTTCATGACCCTATGAAAAACCTCATTTGTATCTTGTTGCTTTCAGTGGCAATCACAACACAAGCCCAAACTCCGAAAAAACTTCGCCTGGGTGTCGCCGGTCTCACACACGGCCACGTAGTATGGATCCTCGAACGTGCCGACGATGGCGACCTCGATGTTGTTGGTATTGCCGAACCCGATAAGGCCCTTGCAGAAAAATACTTCGCCAAGTACAAGCTCCCGATGACTCTCTGGTTCCCCTCAGTACAGGAGATGCTAGACAAAGCAAAACCGGAAGCGGTAACAACATTCACAAGCACCTACGATCACCTCGAAGTGATCAGGGAATGTGCAAAGAGAAAAGTACACGTCATGGTCGAGAAGCCACTGGCGGTGAGCGTCGAGCACGCAAAGCAAATACAGGAGCTGGCACGCGCCAACAACATCCATGTCATCACCAATTATGAAACCACATGGTATGGCAGTAATCGGAAGATCGAAGAGGTAAAAGCACAAAACCAGATCGGCCCGCTCCGTAAGATCGTTGTCCACGACGGACACGAAGGCCCAAAAGAGATCAACGTCCCAAAGGAATTTTTTGACTGGCTTACAGACCCAGTGAAAAACGGCGGCGGCGCTATCATGGACTTCGGCTGTTATGGCGCCAACCTCATCACCTGGCTGATGGACGGACAACGACCGGTTTCAGTAACGGCAGTCACCCAAACCATTAAACCCGACATCTATCCAAAGGTCGACGACGAAGCAACGATCATTGTTACCTACCCACAAACACAAGGCGTTATCCAGGCGTCGTGGAACTGGCCGTTCGGCCGCAAAGACATCGAGATCTATGGAAAAACCGGTTACATCATGGCCGACAGGAATCAATCGAAGCTGAAGACTGGCTCCAAAATACCAGAGGTCGTAACACCCAGCGTGGTGCTCGAGCGTCCGTTCAATGATCCTTT
>Ga0307509_10010860_pt1 | contig 11100 bp, 2 predicted proteins | sample 10_EM_MG_FD_202245 | JGI IMG/M metagenome (GOLD analysis project Ga0307509, IMG submission 202245) | Populus trichocarpa ectomycorrhiza microbial communities from riparian zone in the Pacific Northwest, United States - 10_EM | ecosystem: Host-associated > Plants > Roots > Unclassified | place... | reverse complement strand
GTATAATGACGAACAATGTAGATATAATGAGAATGAATGTCCATACTTAATAATAAACATAGAGTGAACTAGGAAGACACAGTAAGGAACGAAAAGTCATTTTATTATGATTATATATAAAAAAAAAAAGTGAAAACATAAGCATCCAAAAACTTTAAAGAAACTATATTCATAATGAAAACAAAATAACATTTTAAACGAAGAGTTAAAACATAGAATTGGAGTTAGCATGCGATTAATAAGATATACAACAGTTTTAAAGTTATATGACCAAAACTTAAATGGCAAGGATGCTTAAGCAATAAGTGCAAGTCTTATTTTAATGATATTATGATGACGACATTCAATAATTCTATTTTACTCATGTGTGAGGGCAAGTGACATGATAAAGATGCTAGAATTATGGAGAAAACAAAGATGTGAAGTTTTTGAAATTCACCACCCTAATCAATTTGTAAGATTTTGATACAAGTACAAAATTGAATCTTAGTAAGTTCTTAAAACTAAATTAAAATTTCAAAAACTTTTAATTTAACATGTATAGTGTAAAACCAAAAGAATTTGGCAAAATAGTCCACAAAACAACAAAATAATGGTACCTTTCAACTAAGAAAATGGAGGAAAACCCCCAAACATCATTAAATATTAAATCTAAAGAAGTAGTGCTCGCATGTTTTAAAGACGACAGGAAAGGTACAAGGATTGGGTAAAGAAGAAGAAACATGAAGGATGTAAAGAACATCTTTATTAGTGTCAAAAGAATGATATCCTTTGAAGTGCAATCCTGACAAGATAAAAATGATCATGAAATTCAAAAAAGAAATTATTATTAATAGCAAATTAAAGCACAAAAAGTAAATACTTTATTATATCATGAACTTATAAAATAAATGATAAATTTAAGATACAAACAAGTGTAAGAATGTTAGAATAACCAATAGCATAAATTAAAAAACACTTACCAGCCCCCACATTAAGGTGAACCATAATAATATTATTTGAAGGGACATGATGGGTAACTCTAATATCTGGGTGCCAATCAAGAGAGTCAGAACCATCAAAACTACTAGTCAAATCTATTTACACGATTGAGTTTACTAAGCCAATTGACTACAATCTTTTACCACCCCCAGATTGATCATTATTGTTGCCTCTATGATTGATCCAAAGAGAGCAAGAGGTGGCCAAGTGATCCTAACTACCATATAATTGACATCATAAATGTGGTTGCGAGTTGGACTAATTCCAAAATTGTTGTGATCCAAGATTTTGATAAGTATTATTGGTTGGACTAGGGGTGTGCAAAAAAATCGGAAAACCGAATAAACCGAGAAAACCGAGAAAAAATTAACCAAAAAAAAAACCGAATTAACCGATTAAAAAATCACAAAAAAATTCCGGTTCGGTTCGGTTTCGGTTTCTAAAGTCTGAAACCGATTGAACCGAACCGAACCGAACCGGTTCAACCAGCCAACACTTAAAAAAAAAGTAAGTATAAATACAACATTTTCTAACCCTAAAATCACTTTAGCCATCAGCCGCCCCTTCCCTCCCTTTAGCCCTCCCTTCCCCTTCTCTGCATATCCATCCCTCTCTTTAGCCTCCCTTCTCTGCATATCTCCCTTCTCTGCATATCCCTCCCTCCATTAATCCCCCCCTTCCCCTTCTCTGCATATCCCTCCCTCTCCTTTCTCTGCATATCCCTTTTAGCCCCTCCTTCTCTGCATAATATCCCTCCCCCTTCTCTACATATACCTCTCCCTTTCCTTTACTCTCCTTTGCTTTGATTTTTCTCCCCTCCCTTTACTCTTTGTAAACCTAAAGTTACAAGCTTTATGGGGTGCATGCATGATATGGGTAAGTGCCAAGTTGTTGATTTTTTTTCCTTTCATTCCCCTCCTTTTTTTTCCCTGTTATCTTTTGCTGGCTTGTGTGGCTGCTGGTTTGGACAATTTGTTCATACAAGTTTCAGCAAACAAACATGACATCTTTTCTTTATTATGCGTAGCAGAAGCTTTGGATTTGGAAGCTCTTGTGTTTAATTGTGGGCGGTCGGGGCACAGAGCATTAAAATGCCCAAACAAGGAAGATTTTTAGTTGCCTTCTTCGACGCAGGGATTAGGGATTTTTTTGGGACTGTGAACAAGTTGGAATAATTTCGGTTTGAACCGGTTTGGAAGAGAAAAAAACCAAACCGAACCGAACCGAAATTAATCGGTTTGAACCGGTTTTCGGTTCGGTTCGGTTCAAAAAATTAAAAAAAAAATAAAATCGGTTTGGTTGTTTATTTTGGTTCAAAACCGGACCGAACCGGAAATGCTCAGCCCTAGGTTGGACCATGACCACACTATTGATGACCTCTTCCACGATGGTTAAACCCCTCATTATCACGAAGAAATTATTATCAAAGTAGAAAGTTGATGAAAAGTTTTATTGATAAACTCACAGCTTAATAGTAAATATTATAGTTTAGTAAAATATATAGGTTATGCTTGAGTCGTAAGAGTAGTTACAAGATTTTTAAACTCTACATGAAGCTCTTTGAAGAGGTAAATGTTAAATCTAAAGGATAAAGAGGTTTACCAACAGTTACGAGGTTTACCAACAGTTATAAGTTCATCATTATAGGTCTTTCCATGTTGAAAGTAGGCTATGACACTTTCATTAGGTTTCTAACATAGTTCAATCAAGGCAAAATGTATAGACATAGTAGGTGTAGTAGAGGAAAAGGTAGTGTTAATGCTAGAGTGGTTAAAACGACATAAGATATGGCACAACCTGTAATTAAACACGGTACCTCAATAGAGATAGAGGCAATTAGTGGGCTCTTAAGTAATTGATCTTGTTGTACTTATATGGTATAAGCTAGATTGATTTCTATGGTATTATCAAAGATGGTGATTTTGGTAGGACATGGTCACTACCATCAATGAATTTCAATAAGCCATGACTTATCAGAAAGTGTTAAACTTGTGCTTTTCAAAAGATATTAATGTTGTTTGTAAGTTTCAAAAACAGATAGTGATTAGTGTGTTGAAAGTTATGACTATCATGGTTTAGTGGTATGGAGTTGACACCATTATAATTGTAAGAGGGTGGTGGAACTAAAGTAGGATTTGTCGTGGGTTGTGATATAAAAGAGATTCGTGTAGGAGATTGATTTTCTGAAATAATAATGGATGCAATTATGCAATAGGCTTTGATACCATAATAGAACAATGAAGAGAATTAGTTTGAGAGAAAAGGAAGAATTGTTGTGAACTATATTCTTGTACTTGTTGTTGGGTTTCCTAAAATATATAGATGCAGCGAAAATATTAAATTTAAAATTATTTAGGATTCCCAATGATTCCATTAGATAAATCTAAAGTTGTTTTAGAATTTTATGTGAAAATTACCTAAAGATCAAATATTATTTTCAGCTTTGAATATTTGCTTGAAATGATGGGTTGCTGTAAACCACAAGTCGTCTAATTGTTCGACTTCTAACAGTAATCCACACAAATCAACCAGTTGAAATCTCTTGAACCCTTTTTAGAGAGAGGAATTGTTATACCTTAGTTCTTTTCTTTTGTGTTTTAAGTATTTCAATATTATACTCTACTCAACTTTTTCACCATCCACTAAAAATAAGAGGCATAACTTTCTATTTATAGGGAAACCTAAAATCCCTATAAATAACAAAATATCAATTTGTCTCTTAAATAATATCATATTTATTATTTTTGGCTAATTTTAGAAATTTATTCAATTAAGTCCTACTTGATTTTTCTAGGTCTAGAATTGTAATTCTCTATATAAATTACACTTTAGTCTTCAATTTCAAAAACTTATTTATACTTTATTAATAAGCCCATTTTAATTTATAACCAATGGTTCTTATGTGTGTGACTCATTATGTTCCCTAATAAGTTGGCTCAAATATAAATCACAATCCTAAATAAAATAAAATTAAATAAATTAATTTATTATCAATTCAATAACTGATTGATTTATATTTGAGGATCAAGTACAATGTCATGATCCCCTAAATATTAAGAAAGTTATAAGTGGTTTGACTTAACCTTTCAGTGACTAATTTCTTAGTGTAATTTTATCCATTCATCAACAATATTCCAATTTAAACATTATAACAAAGAGTGTGTCTAGTATATCAAATTATATTTGTTCACAACACTATAATCATTTATTCTTTAAATAAAATTTGAAATTTTTTACAAATCTCATTCATCCTTGCGTAAGAATTTACAATCAAATCAATATTATTTAAGAACAGATGAAACATTTTCTCTAATTTATCTAAAGTGATGAATCTTCTCTTGATTACTTAAATACCTTCATATATTCATATTATACCCAATATATAGCCGTCTTGTTACACTTGATTAGGACAATGTGTAGCAAGATGAAAACATAACACTATGAGATAACTTAATGATTTCAAGTTTAAGAATCATTTGCACAACTATCACGTGAGTCTTTCTATAGATACATGTGATCTCTTCATATGAAATTCTCATGCGAGTCAATTCAGTCAACATGTTATCTTACAAGCACCTACATATTAGTTCTAGGTATCCATCATACATCAACTTATGAGAACAACTGTTTCATTTCACAAAGAAAATGACATAATATGTATTAGTCTCAACAACTCTAATTAATATTAAATTTTAATAGAACATTGACTAGAAATATTTTAGGAGCATGCTTTGATACAATAAGAATCTCACAATTATAACTTTATAATTTCTTTGCAAAGAATTTTTATCGCAAAGACTTTATCTTTACTCTGGATTCATTAATCAAGTATTTGATGAATATTAAAGATAAATAAAATTTTATTAATAAATTAAATATATATTGATTAACAAAGTTAATGTCATATATAACTAATTCATTAGCTATATACAATTGTCAATATTTATTCTCTTAAATAATAAATATACATATATACAAGGACGTAGACAACTAACATTAGCCAACTCTAATAGACTTTACATAATAGACCCTAATATAATAAATACAGTACTAATAATATAAGAGATAATTGGCTAGGTCTAAAATTATGTTTGATCATATTACTTATATTATGATCATTGTAACCACCTGAATACAAAGATACAAACTCACAATAACTGAATCAATAGAACATAGACTGTTCTTTTAGACATGAGTAAAGATTGGCCAATAAAAACAAAGGCAAACAAATTTACACGAGCTAATATATGTTATTTCAGTGCCTGAATTTCCACAATGAAATGGTACAGTAGTGGCTAAGGCAACTCATTAAAAACTGGAACAGCACACACACAAAGAAACAAGGAAAGCAATTACCATATACACGATCTGTCCATGATTTGTTAAGGTGGAAATTCAATGTACAGGCGCCATCAGAAGTGCTATTTGTGACTTTTATTGATGTGTAAGTCATGATTCTCATGTAGAGGCCACTTCTGTTACAGCCTTTAAGAGCAACAGCCACCATTAGAAGCTACATGGTGTTCTGGTTTCTGCTTTAAAATGTTTCTCTTCACGGCCGTAGATCCTTCTTCCAAAAGACTAGGGACCTCCATTATCTAAAACACAAAATCATTAAATTTCAGTTTCGAGAACAGAAAAGGTACATGAGAAGCTTCCCTTGGGATTGTTTTCCCAGGCATCCTGCCCATAGATAAAGTGGACCAATCCTTCTATCAGAGAAATGGCAACAAGGAAATAATTTAATAAATGTTTTCATTAGGAGACATCAACCTATCTGACTAATATTTTACACTAATAAATGAAAATGGACATGTATACCAGACAGTCAAGCATGAATTTACGTTGCATGAAAGCTCCAATTGCAAAACCAATATACTATATTAATTCTGCTTATTTTAACAAATCATTTACTCTTTTACGGTGGCAAAAATCTAAATTGTGATTATGGCATGGAATGATATTTGCCAGACAGAGCATGCAGTCTTCAATAGTACCTTCAATGCCAGCTCTTCAAAGCATTGCTCCACATTTTCTCTAGTTTTCGCACTGCATTCAAGAAACAGACAACCATGCTGTTTAGCAAGAGCCATCCCCTCATCTTTAGTTACATCCCTTCCAGACTCCTGAAATCATGGAAAAAATGGAACAATAATATCAAGAGAAATAAAAGGGAGTTGTAGGGCACTCATTATACTGCATTGGTCTACATTAAGCTTGCATCAAAGTTATATTATCACCTTCTGTTAACTAGTTTATCCCTCTTGAGAAAATAAAAACCAAAAACTTACTTTATCAACTTTATTTCCAACGAGCATCTTGACACAGTCTTGATTTGTGGAGAAGAGCTCAACTTCTTTACCCCACACGTCTGATAAGTTTGTAAAGGTTTCTCTCCTTGTCACATCATAAACTGTAATCAGAGAAGATATCAGTTATTGATTGGGCAGTCAAAACAATGGGAGTTTGCTTCCAAAGATTATCTCAAAACAATAATCAGTTAATAATTGGAAGAGCACTGGTGGGAGTTATAGTCACTAGCATGTTTATGACAGAAACAATCAAATGAGTTTCAGCATGCTGAAATTCATATTAATTTGTCCAACCACAATGACGAGCAAGACCATAAAAGTAGATTCCCTAAATGAGCTAGATGGTATAACAGAAATTCTGGTAGGCTGGGATGACGCATGTGCAGAAGCTGGTTGTATGATCAATTCATGATACATTTGACAAAGCCATCAGTATGCTACTACGTTAAAGAGATTTAAAGGAAAAGATGAAAGCACCACATCCCCCCTCCTTTGTAGACTTGTTTGGGATGCGCTGGGTTAAAAATTTCCATCTATCTTACTTGTAAGCTGCATGAATTGCTTTAAATTTTAAGGCAATCTCCTAAAAAATTGAAATATGATATTCTATATTTAGCATGATATATGTACAGCAATATAAAAAATTTGAACAACATAGACATATAGATTTCATCTTAGAAATGAAGTTAACATGACAGCTAGATTCAAATATTGCTATCAGACTTTCATGCCCATAAAAGGAATTTGCACTAATGCCAATTGATGATTAAAGGAAAGTTGCAAGCAGCATCACAAAATCACATGATGGATAGTGTTTGTTTCATACCAAGAATGATCCCTTGGGCATTTCTGTAGTAAGAACTAGTCAGTGTTCGGAACCTCTCCTGTCCAGCTGCAAGAACCATAATGGTTTTATGAATCAAATTACACATACTGGAACATAAATGGCTGATATCATTACTGTTAACAGAAACATGGGTTAAAAACAAAATTCTATTTATTGAAGCCAGAAAAGCCACTCCATGTCTCAACAGAAAACAGTTTTTCTAAATTTTCTGTGTTATAATTGATATCCCACTGTTACATTGCTAGCAACTTACAAATTAGTGAGATCAATATTTAAGAATCCTTTGACATTGTTGGCTCCATCACTCAGCTCATAAGGTCAAAATATAGAGACAAAAAAGTTTTACAGAGACAACAGGAAACATATATAAACAGAAAGAAGAGAATACTGTGATTTCATTACTTACCAGTATCCCAAATTGTCAGCTTCAATCGCTTTCCTCCGACTGTTAGCTGCTTGATCTTAAAATCCACACCTTCATAAAAAAACAGAGACAAAGAATCTCAATGCATATTCTCATAGAGAACTCAATTATTCAGTTGATCACTCAATTGAAGTTACAGGCAGAAATCACGAGACTCCCTTTTCTATGTAATGATTAACATCTAATCACACATTGACTTGGTTAAGCATTGAAGGAGTCAACATAAAAATAAGGCCCCAGCTACTTGTAGTCGACAAAGACAGGTTTTACTAAATAACAGTCACCATCTAATAAATCATAAGAAATAAAGAGAACTTAATATCGCTAATTGAGAGCAATTAACAAAAAGCAGAAACTCAAAACTGGGTACCATGTTTCATAATCACTGAACAAGTTTCAACCCATGAAGATAGATCCAAAGGCATTACACACTGTTAGCTAGCTAAGAAACCATGTAACAGTAAAGAGAAAGCAAAATAATGATAGAGAAGTTTTTAATTAATACCAATAGTTGGTGCAAGATCCTCAACAGAACTGGAAATGAAACTGACAAGAAGACTACTTTTGCCAACCCCAGAATCACCGATCAACAAGATCTTGAATGATAGATCATATGATCCTGAAGAGGATCCCATTCTTATTATTCCAATCCGAAAAACAAAGCCCTTTATTGTCTCTCTTTTTTTCTTTTTTCTTTTTTAAGTATTAAGTATACTTTGTTTGAAAACAATTTTAAACTAAAAATTCCTTTCAGAAAAAAAAATATAGACTGTATCTGCGTTGTCTATAATGATGATCAAAACTGTTGTTCTTGTTTTTTCTCTCTTGAAAAGTACGGAGTAAAAAAGAAAGAAATGCCTGAGTTGAATTTATAGAAGAAATTGAGGAGAGAAAAGTAATGGCATCAATGTTGGTTATTTGAGAGAGAGAGGGGCTAAACAAAACGGCTAGCTCACTGGAGAGAAACAGAACACCTGACTGACACCAACGTTATTCTTTTCTTTTTTTTTATAGCAAAATGCATCATTGACCAAAGTCTTTTTCTAAGCCAATTTTTATAGTTATTTAAAGGTGTTATAATTATAACTAGATATTTGTTAATTGTTTTCAATAATATATATATATATATATATATATATATATGTTTTTTCAATATGTTTTTTTAGTTAAAAAAATTTAAATGAAAATTAAAAAATTTATGCATATGTAATTAGATAAATCTAGCATGATATGTATTAATAAGTGAAAAAAACAAACGATAAATAATAACTAAAATAAAAAATAAAAAAATTAATAAATATAGATTAATATATTTAATCTTACAAGACGAGATATATTATCTAGTTGTGTTTGCTATATTTATTTTTTAAAATAATTTTTTTATTCAATCCAATAATAATAGAAATAGACACATATTAATTGATTAAATAAAATAAAAAATAGTATACAAGCCTGCATATATTAAAAATATTATCAGTAAATAATTTTTTTCTCCTCTCCAAAACAAAGTTCATTTATACAAAAAAGAAAAAATATTATAGATGGATAAGAAAAATCTTTTCAAAAATTAAATGCATAATCAAAAAATAAATGTCATTTAAAAGAGACTTCCTAAAAGAACAAAAAAAAAAGGTATTAATATAAATACAAATAAAATAAAATTTTAAAAAAAATATATAAAAAAACATTAATTGAAAAAAATAGAAAACAAAACAATAAAGGTCAAGCAATGTTGGACCTTGGTGAACCAGGCTAGCCTGCCTAGCCCATTTCTTCAGGGCCCGCACTCGGTACTTCCTGGAAAGCCCGGGCGATTGGGGTCAAATGTTTTTGAATAAAATCAGATGATGCGTCGTTTGATGTTGTCAAATTCCAACCACTATGGTGGGTGGAAAATCAAGCTTTAAATGTTTACTACCCAAAACCCATTTTTAACCTATTTTTGACCCAAAACAGTAAGAAAACATTTTAAGAACCGTGATAAACCTATCAATTACCTTAAAAAGCTAAAAAACCACCCCAAAAACCAAAATAAAAAATCAAACGAAGCTCATATATATTTTTTCAAGGACTTTCAGGGTAAAAAAAAACCTAATATAAACTCCCCTGATCAAATGAAACTATTTGACTCAAATATCGACTGTTTTAGTGGTCTAAATCAGTATTAATGATATTTTTCTCTCTCTAATACTGGAATCCGGTGGTCTCTTTCTCTCATCTCTCTATCTAGGAATTGGAAAATAATAAAAATAAACTATTTGTATCAAAATTGAACTTAAAAAATATTGAGATACCGAAATTGTATATTTTGTGTTATTGTTTAAGTTCGGGAACCAAAGTGTATTTGTTGCTGAAACTTATGACATGCCACCCTAGTTTGATACATTTTTCATTCAAGTAGCTCTTCTTTCAACCCCAATTTTTCCTAAGAAATCACAATTAATTGTTTTTCAATAAGAACTAAATAGCAAAAGAAAAAAAAACTTTGAGTACCAAAATGAATTTTTAACAAATGCACAGTGTATGACAATGCCATCCACAATTATTTGTATATATATGAACAATAATTGACTTTATAGTAGAAAAACAAACCCACGTGTTTTAAGTTATAGTACGAGATGACATGCTCGCGCGCTGCCGCGGGCTTATAAAACAAATGCATTTGATAATGTTATAATTGTGAACCAGCGCTAGATAAGTAATAGAAACTAAAGGTATGATGGAGAAATATTTCATGACGGAAAAAAAAAATTGTGTTGGTGATCAAAAACTTAGAGACTGAACAAAATGATTTGTAACAATCTACAGTGTTTTGTGAGGAAAGATACAGTGCTTTCGCCACATAATTTAGCTTTTCTGTTAATAAAAAGTAAAAAAAAAATTACAAAGCTAAATTCTCTACCAACTTAATATTAAAAAAAAAACCAACAAAGATAATTTTGGAAGGAAAAAACACCCATGAGAAAAAATGTTGTAGCAATTGACAATGTTTTGTGAGGAAAACTACAGTGTTTTTCTCAATAAAATAAAATAAAAAACCATTTAGAGAAATATTGTAACAATCCACAGTGTTTTGTGAGAAAAACTACAACGCTTTTCTCATATGATTTAACTTTATTGTAATTATAATTCTTAACCAACTCAATATTAAAAAAAAAATCGACAAAGATAATTTTGGAAAAAATCGTAAAAAAATCATATGGGAAAACACTGCAACAATTCACAGTGTTTTTTTTTTAAAAATTACAAAACTAAATTCTTAATTAGCTCAAAATTAAAAAAAAAATCGACAGAGACAATTTTAGAAAAAAATAACAAAAAAAACACCAAAAAAAGGGAAAAACATTATGTTGGAAACACTATAGCAATTCACAGTGTTTTATGATGAAAGCAACAGTGCTTTCCCACATGATTTAGCCTTATTTGTAATGGCTTGTAATTGTAATTCTCAAACAATTCAATATTAAAAAAATAAAATTGACAAAGATAATTTGGAAAAAATTATAAGAAAAAAAACATGTGGAAAGACACTGTAG
>Ga0307509_10010859_pt1 | contig 11101 bp, 7 predicted proteins | sample 10_EM_MG_FD_202245 | JGI IMG/M metagenome (GOLD analysis project Ga0307509, IMG submission 202245) | Populus trichocarpa ectomycorrhiza microbial communities from riparian zone in the Pacific Northwest, United States - 10_EM | ecosystem: Host-associated > Plants > Roots > Unclassified | place... | reverse complement strand
GCGATCGAGGTGCTGGTCGTAGGCCGCGAACCCGCTCGAGCGCAGGAGCTTCACGACGCTCACCGTCCCCTTGTCATCGAGACACAGCTTGAGCGAGGCCACCACCTGGATCTTGCCCGACGCCGCGATCGCCGACTTGGTCTTGTCGTCGGGGGTGATCAGCTTCGTCCCCGCGATCCGTAGCGGCTCGAGGAGCGTCGGCGACACGATCTTCGGCGGGCTCGGCGGCGGCGTCGCGGACTCGATCTTCTCGATCTTGATCGGCTGGACCAGATCCTTCGGCGCCGCGTAGGTGACCTCGCCGAGCTGACACGCCGCGATCGCCTTGCCCGCGAGCATGGCCGCGACGAGCGTCTTCTGGTCGTAGGACTTCAGCGCCTCGTCGTCGAAGCCGGCGACGCCGCTCGCATCGACGAGCCGCTTGCTCGTCACCTTGCCGGCGGCGTCGTGGCAGAGCTTGATCAACGCGCGCGCGCGCCGCGATGTCGTCTTGTCGATCGCGGCCTTGGTCGCAGCGCTCGGGACGAACTCGGGCTTCGAGATCGGCGTCGCGAACGTCGGCAGGTCCGCGTCCTTCGCGTCGGCGCCGTACGATCCGATCGCCACGATCGACGCACCCGACAACTCGACCTCGAGCACGGCGTTGTCGTACGACGCGAGCGCGACCTTGTTCGCGTGGAGCTGGTTGCCCCACACGTGAAAGCCGATCTGGACGCACTCCGCGAGCTGACCGAGGTCGGCGCCGCTGACCTTCATCGCATGACCGAACGCCTTCTGGCAGGGTTCGGTCGCGAACGCGATGCCCTTGACCCCGACCTCCTTCGCGAACAGCTTGGCGAGTGTGCTCTTCGCGAGCGCGTCGTCGACGTCCTTGACCGGATCGGCCGCCGCGGTGGAGCTGGCGAGGAGGATCGCAAGGGATAGGCGGCGCATGCTCCGACTCTACGGCGGGGCCGCGGCGATTTGCTACGGAAACACGCGAGTGGTGGTACACCCGGCGCGTGCAGACGCAAGCCGACCTCCTCTCGCTCGCCGATCACGTCCTTCTCAAGAATTACCGCCAGCAGCCGATCGTGCTCGAGCGCGGCCGCGGCTGCGAGGTCTGGGACAAGGCCGGGACCCGCTACCTCGACTTCACCGCCGGGATCGCCGTCTGCGGCCTCGGTCACACCCACCCGGCGTTCACCGCGCGGGTCGGCGAGCAGCTCGGCAAGCTCGTCCACGTCTCGAACCTCTACTTCAACGACCAGCAGATCCTCGCCGCGAAGGCGATCACCGATCGCTCGTTCGCGAAGCGCGTGTTCTGGTGCAACTCGGGTGGCGAGGCGAACGAGGCCGCGCTCAAGCTCGCGCGCCGCTACCAGGCGGTCGTCGCCGGTCAGCCGCAGCGCACGACGTTCGTCTCGACGATCAACTCGTTCCACGGCCGGTCGATGGGGACCGTGTCGATCACCGGCCAGGCGAAGTACCGCGAGGGCTTCGGCCCGCTCGTCGGCCCGGTCGAGTTCATCCCGTACAACGACCTCGAGGCCGCCGCGCGCACGCTCGAACAGCGCCACGCCTGCGCGATCATCGTCGAGCCGATCCAGGCCGAGGGCGGCATCATCGTCGCGGCGCCGGGCTACCTCGCCGGCCTGCGCCGGCTGTGCGACGACACGGGCACGCTCCTGATCTTCGACGAGGTCCAGACCGGCGTCGGCCGCACGGGCAAGTGGTTCGGCGCACAGCACGATGACGTCGCGCCCGACGTGATGACGCTCGCCAAGGGCCTCGGCGGCGGGATTCCCGTCGGCGCGATCGCCGCGAGCGAGAAGGCCGCGGCCGGCCTCGCGTTCCAGCAGGGCGGGGCGGTGCCGCACGCGTCGACGTTCGGCGGCAACCCGCTCGCGTGCGCCGCGGCCTCCGCGGTGTTCGAGATCATCGAGGCAGAAGGGCTGATCGAGCGCACGGTCCAGGCCGGCCAGTACCTCGCGAAGCGGCTCGGCGATCTCGTCGTCGAGTTTCCCGGTCACGCCCTCGAGGTCCGCGGTCGCGGGCTGCTCCAGGGGCTCGTCGTCGCGAATGCGCCGGCCACCGTCACGGCCGCGTGTCGCCAGAACGGCCTGCTCTGCTCGGTCGCCGGCGACAAGGTCGTCCGGTTCGCGCCGCCGTACATCGTGTCGCGCCAGCAGCTCGACGAGGCCGTCGGCGTGCTCCGTGCGGTGCTCGCGCAAGGTGCCGGCAAGTGACCGCGCCGCGCGGCTTCCTCACGCTCGGCGACATCCCCGCGGATCGGTGGTCCGCGGTGTTCGATCGCGCCGACGAGCTCAAGCGCCACCGTCTGCAGACCACGCTGAAGGGGATGGCGGTCGCGCTCGTGTTCGAGAAGGCGTCGACGCGCACGCGCGTGTCGTTCGAGGTCGGCGTCCACGAGCTCGGCGGCCATGCGGTCGTCCTGACCTCGCAGGGCAGCCAGATCGCGCGCGGCGAGCCGATCGAGGACACCGCGCGCGTCCTCTCCGGCTACTGCCAGATGATCGTGATCCGCACGTTCGGGCAGGACCGCGTCGCCCAGCTCGCGCGCCATGCGAGCGTGCCGGTCGTCAACGGCCTGTCCGATCAGCATCACCCGTGTCAGGTCGCGACCGATCTGTTCACCGTCCGCGAGCACTTCGGCAAGATCGACGGCCTGCGCTACGCGTGGATCGGCGACGGCAACAACATGGCGAACTCGTGGATCGAGGCGGCCGGGCTGTTCTCGCTCGAGCTCGCCCTCGCATGCCCCGACGGCTTCGGCCCCGATCCGGAAGTGCTCGCGACCGCGCGCGCTCGTCAGGAGCGTGCCGGCAAGGGATCGATCGACCTCACGACCGACCCGAAAGTCGCCGTGGCAGGAGCGCACGTGATCAACACCGACGTCTGGGCCTCGATGGGGCAGGAGGAGGAGGCTCAGAACCGGCGAGTCGCGTTCGCCGGCTACTGCGTCGACGCCGGCCTCGTCGCGCGTGGGGCCTCCGACGCGATCGTGCTCCATTGCCTGCCGGCGCACCGGGGCGAAGAGATCACGGGCGATGTCCTCGATGGCCCGCGCTCGCTCGCGTGGATCCAGGCGGCGAACCGTCTCCCGATCGGCAAGGCGCTGCTCGAAGCCGTCCTGTAAGGTAGGATGAGGCGTGAGCAGTGCGGTCCCGCCGTCGATCGGGGGGCTCGGATCGACGCAGTTGAAGCTGCGCGCGAGTCCGGGCTTCGATCCGTTGAAGGCGAAGGTCCTTCCCGAGGAGTACTTCCTGTACTCGCGCTTCGACGGCAACCAGACCCTGCGCGACGTCCTGCTCGAGAGCGGTCTCCCGGTGGATCGCGCGATCGCGATCGTCGTCAAGCTGCGCTCGATGGGCGCGCTCCTGTTGCCGACGGAAACGGCCGACGTGACGGAGAAGATCGCGACGCGGACCTCGCACGACACGACCGAACGCTTGCTGGTGCGCGGGCCCGACGCGACCGAGAAGATCCACACGCGCACCGCCGCGGGCTCGAGCCCGCCGGCGCTCGACACCTCGCTCCCCGATCCGGATCCGGACGAGCTGCGCGCGCTGACCGAGCCGAGCGTGCTGACCGACGCGCAGCGCCGCCAGATCCTCGCGATCGCGCGGTTGCTCGATCCCGACAAAACAGGGCGGCGTGATCCGTGGGCGCTCCTCGGCGTTGCCCAGGGCAGCGACGCGCAGACCCTCAAGCGCGCCTACTTCAAGCTGTCGAAAGACATCCACCCCGATCGGTTCTACGGCCGTCAGCTCGGCAGCTTCGCCGTGCGGCTCTCGACCGTGTTCGAGGCGGTCAGCCGCGCGTACGAACGCCTCACCAACCCCGAGAAGTCGGGCGCCCACGCGGTCGGCACGCCGGTCGCCGAGACGGCGCAGTCGCCCGGGGAGTACGCGGCCGAGCTCTACGAGCGGGCCTGTGCGTTCGAGGTCGCCGGCGATCACGAGAACGCGATGAAGCTGTTCGCGGCGGTCGTCCGGATCGACCCGCAGATCAAGTACCTGCGCCGTTCGGCGAGCTGTGCGCTCGCCGCCGGCCAGCCGCGGACCGCACTCGAGCATGCCAAGAAAGCGCAGACCAAGTCGCCCAGCGATCCCTCGCTGGCGCGCCTGCTCGCGACCGCGTTTCGGGCCTGCGGCAAGCTCGCCGATGCCGAAGAAGTCCTCGTGATGGCGATGGCGCTGAAGAGCGAGAACGACGCTCTGGGGAGCGAATTGCGTAACGACCTCGCCGAAGTACGCCGCTTGCTGAACGGCTGAATTTCCGGTGTTCTACTGGCGAAACTCCCGAGAACGGGGGGAAAATGCCCGTGCATGGCCACTGAAAAGGTGATCGGCATCGACCTGGGCACGACGAATTCGTGCGTGGCGATCGTCGAAGATGGAACGCCCTCGGTCATTCCGAACCGCGGTGGTTACAAGACCACGCCGTCGATGGTGGCGATCGCGGAGAACGGGAAGCGACTGGTCGGCCACATCGCCAAGCGCCAGGCGATCACGAACGCGGAGAACACGGTCTACGCCGCGAAGCGGTTGATCGGACGCAAGTGGGGTTCGGCGGCGGTGCGCAGCTCGCTCGAGATCATGCCGTACCGGATCGTCGAAGGTCCGCACGACGACGTCCGCATCATGCTGCGCGACCAGGTGTTCTCGGTCCCCGAGGTCTCCGCATACATCCTGCAGGAGATGAAGCTGATCTCCGAGGAGTACCTCGGCGAAGAAGTGTCCAAGGCCGTCGTCACCGTCCCCGCGTACTTCAACGACGGCCAGCGCCAGGCGACCAAGGACGCCGGCCGGATCGCCGGGCTCGACGTCATCCGCATCATCAACGAGCCGACCGCCGCGGCTCTCGCATACGGCTTCGGTCGCAACATCGAGCGTAAGGTCGCGGTCTACGACCTCGGCGGTGGCACGTTCGACATCTCGATCCTCGAGATCGGCAACGGCGTGTTCGAGGTCATCTCGACGGCCGGTGACACCTTCCTCGGCGGCGAGGACTTCGATCGCCGGATCATCGACTGGCTCGTGTTCGGGTTCGAGAAGCAGCACGGCATCGACCTCCGCAAGGACAAGATGGCGCTGCAACGCCTGAAGGACGTCGCCGAGAAGGCGAAGTGCGAGCTGTCCTCGGTCAAGGAGACCGAGATCAACCTGCCGTTCATCATCTCGACCGGCCGCAACGAGGCGCTCCACCTCCAGACCATGCTGTCGCGCGACAAGCTCGAAGAGCTGACCAGCGACCTCGTCGAGCGCACGATCGAGATCTGCGCGCGCACGCTCGAGGAAGCGGAGATCGCGAAGAACAACATCGAGGACGTGATCCTCGTCGGTGGCATGACCCGCATGCCGCGGGTCCAGCAGGCGTGCGCGGAGTTCTTCGGCCTCGAGCCGTGCAAGGGCGTTCACCCCGACGAGGTCGTCGCGCTCGGCGCCGCGATCCAGGGCGCGGCGCTCACCGACGAGAAGAGCGACATCCTGCTCCTCGACGTCACCCCGCACTCGCTCGGCATCATGATCGTGGGCGGCTACTTCCACAAACTGATCGAGCAGAACACGACGGTGCCGACCTCCGAGTCGCACGTGTTCACGACGGTGAAGGACAACCAGACCTCGGTGAAGATCCTCGTGCTCCAGGGCGAGAGCGATCGCGCCGAGGAGAACGAGCTGCTCGGCGAGTTCGTGCTGACGGGGCTGCGCCGCGCGCAACGCGGCGAGGTCGAGGTCGAGGTCCAGTTCCACATCTCCGCCGACGGCATCGTGTCCGTGAAGGCGAAGGATCTCGAGACCGGCCTCGAGCAGTCGATCACCGTGACCGCGACCTCGGGCCTGACCGAGGACGAGATCAAGAAGATGATCGACCAGAACAAGGACTACATGGTCGAGGTCCGCAGCGGCCAGGAGTTCGACAAGGCCCGCCACCAGGCCGAGAAGTCGCTCGAGGAGATCGAGTCGTTGTTCCCGCAGGTGACCGACATCATCGCCGGCTCGGACTTCGGCCAGGACGCGGTCAAGAAGGCCCGCGCGGTGGTGGAGCGCACTCGCCAGGCGATTTCCGCGAAGGACCTCACGTCTCTTTCGGACGCCACCGAGGCCCTCAACCGGACGCTCAACATGTTCCGCGGTGTCGTCTCCAAGACGCGCGGGTAAGCTGACCTGGTGGCAATCCCGGCCGACATCGATCGCCTGATCGAGGAGGGCCTGAACCGCTATGGCTCAGGCGACCTCGACGGGGCGCTCCGTCTCTGGGAGCAGGTGCTCGTCCTGGAGCCGGATAACCCGCAGGCGAACAGCTACGTCGACTACGTCCGACTGAACTACGAGATCCTGCAGACCGACGGTGGTCCCAACGTCGTCGTCGATAACGCGTTCGGGATCGAGGACGAGCCCGAGTACATCATCGAGATCTCCGGCGGCGAGATCCGCGCCGGCGACGCGCCGATGTACATGGATCCTTCCGACGAGGGGTGGTTCATCGAGGAGCAGACGCGCGAACGCGGGACGGGTGAGCCCGTGATCGAGGTCCGCACGATCTCGGCCGACCTGCCGCCGAAGCACTTCGAGATCGAGGCCGAGGAGCCTCCCGAGCTGGAGCTGGTGCCGCTCGTGCCGTCGCGCGCACCCTCGGGCAACGAGATCAGCTTCGACGCGGCGACACGCGAGTACGGCAGCGACGAGCGGCCCCGGGTCCCGGGGGTGACCCCGATGCCTTCGAACGAGCGTGCCGGCACGAACGAGTTCGAGGAGTCGAGCGGTGGGTTCCGGCTCGAGGCGACGCCCGGGTTCTCCTCGCAGATCGACACCGAGGTCCGGAAGCGCGACCTCGGGTTCGTGCAACCCACGGCAGGGCCGCCGCCGCCCGCGAAGCTCGAGGTCCGGGTCCGGACGCCGAGCGCGAGCTCGCCACCGCAACGCACGATGCCGATCGCGGCGCCGCCGCACGACGATCTCGAGCTCGGCACCGCGGGCCGTCACGCGTCGAGCGAGCTCGGCAAGACCGCGCGCGGTCTCACGCCCGTGCCGCGCACGCCGGCACCGGTCACCGGCAACCCGCCGCTGCGGACGCCGACCGAGGAGGATCTGATCGCGTCGTTGCCGAGCCCGCGTAAGGTCACGCCGCTCCGCGGCTCCGGCGCGCCGATCGTCGATCCGGCGTCGCGGATCCCGACCCGCGAGCTACCGGAGAAGACCCGGCCGCCCGCGGCGACGCCGACCGATCGCGCCGAGACCAAGCAGGGCGACGACGAGGACATCGCGCTCCCGAACGCTTCGACGCGCGACCTCGGTCGCGACCTCGGGCTGACATCGACCGACCCGGCCGGTGGGATGAACGACTTCGCGATCAGCGCGCCGACCCGCGACCTCGGCCTGCGCCCGCCCGATGCGCCGCCGCGCCGTCCGGCGTCGGTCTATCCCGACGAGGACGCGCCGACCCGCCAGAGCGACGCGCGCCAGATCCGCGACGAGCATTCGACCCAGAAGCTGAAGCCGCTCAAGAAGCCGACCGGCGGCGCGCCCGATGGCACCCGCCAGGACATCGTCCTGCCGTTCGATCCCATCGACGCGCGGACCGCCCAGATCCTCGAGGCGATCGAGCCGACGCCGCCGCCGTCGAACGAGCCGAAGGAGGACCGGACCCGCCGCCGGATCAGCGCGCTGATCGACCGCGCGACCGAGTGGAGCGCGCAGGGCGAGCTCGACAAGGCGGTCGCCGCGGTCGACCTCGCGCTGTCGGAGGATCCGAACAGCGCGCTCGCGCAGAAGCTGATCCATCGCAACCGCGAGGCGATCATGAACATCTTCCAGGTGTTCCTCGGCGATCTCGACCGCCAGCCCCTGCTCGCGCGTCCGCTCCACGAGCTCGCGTCCGCACCGATCAGCCCGCGCGCGGCGTTTCTGTTGTCCCGGATCGACGGCACGCTCACGATCGACGAGATCCTCGACGTGTCGGGCATGCCGCGGCTGGAGGCGTATCGTCACCTGTGCCAGCTGTTCCTGCGCGGCATCCTGCGTTAGCGTCCCGCTATGCCGGAAATTCGTAAGGTGGTGCTGGCCTACTCGGGCGGCCTCGACACGAGCGTCGCGGTGCGCTGGATCATCGAGAAGTACGGCTGCGAGGTCGTGTGCTTCTGCGCCGACGTCGGTCAGGACGAGGATCTCGAGGCCGCACGCCAGAAGGCGCTCGCGGTCGGCGCCAAGAAGGCCGTCGTCCGCGACCTCCGCAACGAGTTCGTGAAGGACTACGTGTGGCCCGCGCTGCGCGCCGGCGCGCTGTACGAAGGTCAGTACCTGCTCGGCACCTCGCTCGCGCGGCCGTGCATCGGTCGCGGCCTGATGGAAGCCGCCGATGCCGAGGGCGCAGACGCGATCGCGCATGGCTCGACGGGCAAGGGCAACGATCAGGTCCGGTTCGAGCTCGCCGCCTATCACTTCCGGCCCGGTATCAAGATCATCGCCCCGTGGCGCGAGTGGGAGTTCAAGGGGCGCAAGGAGCTGATCGAATATACGAAGACCCACTCGATCCCGATCGAGGCGACCGCCGACAAGCCGTACTCGGTCGATCGCAATCTGCTCCACACGAGCTACGAGGGCGGCGTACTCGAGGATCCGTGGCGCGAGCCGGATCCGAAGATGTTCCAGCGAACGAAGGATCCGCGCGAGGCGCCGAACGAGCCGCGCGTGATCGAGATCGAATACGCGAAGGGCGACCCGATCGCGATCGACGGCCACAAGCTGGACCCGGTCACGCTGCTCGCGAAGCTCAACCAGATCGCGGGGGAACACGGGGTCGGCCGGGTCGACCTCGTCGAGAACCGCTACGTCGGCATGAAGTCGCGCGGCGTCTACGAGACCCCGGGCGGCAGCGTGCTGCACGCGGCGCGCTCGGCAGTCGAGTCGATCACGCTCGATCGCGAGGTCTTGCGGCTCCGCCAGGATCTGATGCCGCGCTACGCGAGCCTCGTCTACAATGGCTTCTGGTTCGCGCCCGAGCGCGAGGCGTTACAGCGCATGATCGACGACATCGCCCAGGCGATCACCGGGACCGCGCGCCTCCGCCTCTACAAGGGGGCGATCACGGTGCTCGGCCGCAAGGCGCCGCACAGCCTGTACCGCCCCGACATCGTGACGTTCGAGGAAGACACCGTATATGACCAGCGCGACGCCCAGGGCTTCATCAAGCTCAACGCGCTGCGGATCCGGATCCGGAGCGAGCTCGAGAAGTGAGCGGGCTCGAACCAGGTTCGAGCTTGCTCCCGAGCGAAGCGAGGTCGATGTGATCGTCACCCGGGTCACGAACGCGATCGCGGCGCGCCATGGCGTGCGAGCGGCAACGCTCCGCGTGGTCGACGGCCCGGATCGCGGACTCGAGGTCGAGCTGCCGGCGGCCGGCGTCGTGCTCGGCACCGAGAAGACCTGCGATGTCGTGATCAAGGACGCGTTCGTGTCGCGCCGCCACTGCTCGATCGCACCGGTCGCGACGGGGTTCCAGATCACCGACCTCGGCTCGCGCAATGGCACCGTGATCGACGGCGTCGCGGTCGGCAAGGTCGTCGCGCCGCCCGGCGTCGCGCTACGGATCGGCAAGACGCTCGTCCAGCTGATGCCGGCCGACGAGGTCGTCGACATCCCGCCGTCGAAGTCGGATCACTTCGGCGCGCTCTACGGCGGCTCGGTCCAGATGCGCCAGGTGTTCTCGATCCTCGAGCGCGCCGCGAAGTCGAATGCCTCCGTGCTGTTCCTCGGCGAGAGCGGGACCGGCAAGGAGCTGATGGCGCGGGGCGTCCACGATCACTCGCCGCGCAAAGATGGCCCATTTGTCGTCTTCGATTGCGGTGCGTCGACCGAGACCCTGATCGAGAGCGACCTGTTCGGCCACACCAAGGGCGCCTTCACCGGCGCCGCCAACGAACGCGTCGGCGCGTTCGCGGCGGCGCACGGCGGTACGTTGTTCCTCGACGAGATCGGCGATCTGCCGGTCGGCCTCCAGCCGAAGCTCCTGCGCATGCTCGAGGCCGGCGAGGTCATCCCGCTCGGTGGGCGCAAGAGCGAGAAGTACGACGTCCGCGTCGTCGCCGCGACTCACCGCGACGTGTTCGGCGAGGTCGCGCGCGGCGGGTTTCGCGGCGATCTCTACTACCGGCTCGCGGTCGTCGAGGTCCACGTCCCGCCGCTGCGCCAGCGCCCGGACGATCTCGCGAAGCTGGTGGCGATGTTCCTGGAGCGCGCCGGCGCTTCCGAGCTCGCGAAGCAGGTCGGCGGTCCCGCGCTCGCGCGGCTCGAGCGCTATCACTGGCCGGGCAACGTGCGCGAGCTCCGCAACGTGATCACCCGCGCGGTCGCGCTCGCCGGTCCCGACGACGACTTCCAGTCGCTGCCGTTCGTGCTGCGGCCGACGGTCGCCGCGCCCGAGGAGCTGGCGTTCAAAGCCGACCTGCCGTTCCACGAGGCGAAGGACGCGCTGGTCGCGCGGTTCGAGCGCGAGTACCTCGCGGATCTGGTCCAGCGTGCCGAGGGCAACCTCTCGCAGGCAGCGCGGATCGCGGGCCTCGAGCGCAAGTTCCTGTACAAGCTGCTCGAGCGCGCGGGCCTGCGCCAGAAGGCCACCGGCGACGACGACGCCGAGTAGCGTCAGTCCAGCGGATCGACGAGCTCGTCGTGCTCGTCCCGCTCGGCGGGCGGGGCGCCGCGGGTGACCTCGAGCATGTGCTCGACAAGCACCGGTAGATAGTCGACGAGCGGCGGGCAGCGCAACGTCGTGCCGGCGAGCGCGTTCGCGGTGTTGGTCTGGTCGTAGTGGACCGCGTGATCGAGCATGTCGAGGAACGCGAGCGGGCCGCGGCCGAGCCGGACCGTGCGGAGCACCGCGCGAGCCAGCGGGCGCGGGATCGAGCCGCGCGGGACCGCGGTGTGCGCGTGCGCGGCGACCGCCTCGAACACCGCGCGGCCGGCGAGCGGGTTCGGATCGACGACGTGGAAGGTCTTGCCGGCGGCGCCCGGCGAGCGCGCGACCTGCCAGGCTGCGTCGACGACGTAATCGATCGGTACGAGGTGGAGCGGGGCGTCGCCGCGGCCGAGCAGCGGCAGGC
>Ga0307509_10010858_pt1 | contig 11101 bp, 10 predicted proteins | sample 10_EM_MG_FD_202245 | JGI IMG/M metagenome (GOLD analysis project Ga0307509, IMG submission 202245) | Populus trichocarpa ectomycorrhiza microbial communities from riparian zone in the Pacific Northwest, United States - 10_EM | ecosystem: Host-associated > Plants > Roots > Unclassified | place... | reverse complement strand
TCTTGTCCGGTTGGGTTACTGGTAAAATGACGTTCCCAAGGCTTTTACAGAGGGGACAGATGTACTCTTTGCGAGGGATACATTCGGGGTGGTTGCGCGTAGCCTGGGCGCGGTGCCGTTGTCTAATGGAAACACTGTACACTTGAAAGCAGTCGAGGTGCATCAGGTGGCTGCAGACAGAGGCGTGTAGCCCAAATCGCGTGTAATTGGACGGGAAACCTTCGAAGTTGTGAGAGACGGAGCGAGCGTCAAGCTGATCTGCCTGAGCTGGTGGGAACGCCGCTCCAGGTCCAGTTGGAATCGAACTTGGGTTGATTGGCCGATCCATGGACAGCGGCGCTGTGATGACTTCGTTGAGATACAATCCTTGAGAGTCTGGATGTCTCCGAATCAACCGACTCGGTTGGACGAGTCCGAGGGAGCCAAAAGGCTTCCCAACCACCGCGCTAACACTCGTCAGTTCTTCCTGGCAGACGATGCACGTTCCAAACGAAACAACCTCGATCTCCTCTTCCGATCCATCCGCCTCGTCCATGCTCGCATCATCGCCTCCGTCGGTGTATTCATCCGAATCGGAATCATCACCCTCACTGCACATGCTTGCGAAGCTTGCTTGTTGGGCTTTCATCTGTTCCATAATCGCATCCTGTCGCCTCTTTGCCGCCTTCTTCCTCTCCGCGTCCTTGTCTAGCAAAGGCGTCCTTGAACCACCACCCTCCTGTCGACTGGTGTATCCCCGAAGTCGGCGCACCTCCTCCGGAATCTGAGCCTCTAGTCGGATAAAAATCCAGTCCACGCGCGCCTTGTAAAGCTTGGCGTATTTTTCATGCCCACCAAGCAGCCACAAAACTTCGACGAGGGTATTCCCTCTCACATCCCCCTCAAACCTCTTTCTTGCCGCGAGGGTACTGAACGCCTTTGGCCGTTCAACCACCGCCAGCATCACTAGATGCAAAGCCTGGTCCAAGATCGCCTCAGCGGAAGGCGGAGCCGACTCCACACTGCCCGCCACAGAACCCGAGTCTGTCACCACCAACACATTCCACACAGCGAAGAACATGATCTGGATCATAACCTCGCTCTCCCATACATCACTCACCCCCTTATACGGCCCCTCGGTGACGCCGAACGTTTTCGGTTCCATTACAACCTCCCACTCCTTCTTCCCTGTCCTCTTTTCAATGCGCTTTCGCAGGACATTCTCCACTTCTTCGCGGCGATTCCGGGTGTAGTGATAGAAAAACGGATTAACTTCGTCGAACGCAGTGTCTTTGAGTTCGTACGACCCCGTCTCAGTAGGTCCCTCGGGCGGACGGAAATTCGCCACCTCGCGGAGCATGCCCTCAAAAGACGGATCATCCACCAATCTTTCCGCTACACGCTTCACCAAATCGGAAAAACTGCATGGTCCCATTGCCAATGCATGCACGATCTCTCGCCTAATGGCGAGGTTCATGGGCATCTTCGTTGCGTTGGCGTTCTCGCTGAGGATGGTAATAAAAACATAGAACACCTCCTCGACCATGCTCCCGAGTTGGGCGCCTTCGTATTGCGAGTGGAGGTAGGAGCCGGAGAAGTACCCAAGTAGCCCAAAACGGTCCAGGATGGAGACGATAACGAGGTCGGGTGGAAGGATGACGAGTGCGGTTTGGAGAATGAAGAGGTCTTGATCGTAGCATAGCTCGCGGAGCATGTAGTCTCTGTAGTGCAAGAGTTGGCCCCGGATGACGAATCCATTGCGCACCCATAGACCCGTGCGGATTTGGGCGATCATTGCCAACACTGAAAGTAAAAATTGATCTTAATGGATGTCGGCGCAATTAAAATAGGTAAGAGAACAGACCTCTCAATGGGAAATCAATGACGGTCAATACCGCCTGCTCGCTCGCCCCCCTGACAAACACCTCCCTCAACCCGCCCGTAATCCCCACACTCCTCAACTCCTCCTCACACAATAAATCGACATGCTTCAACAACTCTGCTAGCAGCCAATGCAACGAATGATGAAAGCTAACCCACCCCTCTGACACGTCAAACTTGAGTGTATTATACCTCTTCCCACCAAAATCCACCATATGGAATGTCGGTTGGGCGAATTTACTTCTGTCCAGCCTATCTTCCGCAAGTGTGCAGACCATGAGTATATGATGCACAACAGTGCCGATGGCGCTGACGAGTTCCGCGCTCGACGCCCGTGCGAATGCCTCTCCGAACACCTTGATAACTCGGCTCAGACTGAGGGTGACATTGAACACGCTTATCCATGCGTCTGTCTCGTATTCGACATGAGTTTCTACTGCGCGCTTGTTCGGGTTCAGACACATGAACAGCCGGCATGTGGAGGCAAAGAGAGCGAGATAGGAGGGTGTATGTGCGATGAGGTCTTGTACCTGCGATGTATGCGCCAGGTAGCGCAGGTCACTGAATACGGGCATAAAGCGTTTGGATTTAAAAGGGAAAGAGTCGACATCGACGGCTCCCGTCGTGTTGACCACCGTGGCAGCAGTGTTAGACGGCGAGGTGGATGATCCGGGATAGACGATCCGTTTGTCGACGATGCGGTTTGTGAAGAAACTTGTGATGATGGCGAGCAGTCGTTGGACGAGCCGGTGGTTTCGTGCGATATGGCCGGATACAGAAGGTACGGTGAACAGCTGCAGGGCGAAATACTTGATACTGGTTTCTGCTTCTCTATCCACGAGGAGATAGGCATCGATTACACGGTGGTAAATATTCGCAAAATGGCCAGCTGAAAGGATATAAGCTACTGGAAAATACAAAGGAACAGAACATACCAATAGCGAGCTTATGTGCCCTGCTGACCGAAATAACGGACGCATATACCTCCTTCAGGCTGAGCCTTGGACGTTTCCATAGCCTTGTGTGATACAGTAGCAGTGTATCGAGTCTGGTCGGGTTCGGCACCTCCTTCTCCAAATTCAAGGCAGAAGGTGGCGTCAGATGTTTCGTATATGCATCCCTGATCCTTGGACTGAGCAATTCAGCGGCCAAAGCCTCCCTTATCACCAGTGTATCTGTCCCAAGGCGACTTCGCGTCAAATCCAAGAGCCACTCGATGACGACGCTGACAACCTGCTCGCAGAACGTATCGTACGCCCTACGTACCGTCACTCCAAGGTCGATCTGCGCAATCGCCTGCGCAGTCTCCAACAGTCTATTCATATTCGAATGCATGTCGATGATCTCCCTTCCCTGTTCGTCGACGCGTCGTACTAGAACCTCCGCCTCCTCGCCCGTGCGGTTGGTCAAGTCGACAATCAGCTTAATGACCTCGTCAAACGAATGTTTATCGTCGTTCCAGAGGACGATGCAGTATATATCCTTCATCATCGGATCGGCTGAGGGTTGCAGTCGCAGATCCGCCTCGTTGCTTGGTACGACAGGTTCGTCAGGAGAATAATCCAGCGTATCGAGGAGAAAGTCGAGGGCAAACGCGATCGTGCGTCTCATAGAATCTTTGAGATCTGGTGGTGCCGCCACACGAAATGAATAATTTGGTGCTGGGGGAAGCTCGTTGGTGAGTGGTTTGAGAATCAATCTTGGAGTCGTGTCCCGTGGATCGTCTGGACCAGCAGGAGGGTGGTGTGGGCATTGGATATTCTTCCTCCATGCCTCCTCGTCGCCGCAATCGCAACATCCCCCAGATTGCTGGGCGATAAAGAAGCTCACATTGTGGCCCGTGTGGTTCGTCGCTTGAAAGCACCATGAACAAAGAACACAGCTGTCGTCCAGCGCACAATCTCTAGCAATTCCATTAGCTCACGTAGAGTAGAAATGTGATTACTTACTTGCATCGATAACAACTCTCACCCTTCTTGAATATATGGCTGCACGGTCTTCCCGGCACCAGCGGTTCCTCCTTCCCTGCACCTCCAAATCCCACTGATAGCTGATACTCACTCAGAAGCGTCTGTGGCGGAACCTGCGATACCCCGCTGGGTAAAAATAGATGTGGATACTGTCCCATGAACGCGATGTACAGCTTGGAGATGATCTCCGCGCGTGCAGCAGGGGTAAATACATATTTCCGCGATCCAGGCATGATCTCCAGCGAGAATCGTAGATCTGTGAGAAAGTCAGTGTGGCTCGACGGCTGGCGTCGGGAAGGGAAGAATGAGGACAGGGCAGACATCGTGGTGGTCGTTGTAAGCAGAAGCAACTACGGCTCCGGCCCCACGGTGGCATCCATCAACTGACTCTAACCTTGACCATGACGTCTACACAACCGCCGGCCTCGACATCACTCGCTGCACTCGCTGACCCTCCAATACGACAAATAGATGGCGCTGCGATGGACTACTTCCTCATAGAAATGGTCGCTACTCTCCGCGAGTCGGCTGCGGTAGCGACTGCGCGTTCAAAAAAGATCGAGCAGGAGATGGTGGATGCCGGACTTATACCGCCTCCGATTGCTGTACCTCAGTCATTGAAGAAGGAGAGTACTGCCCGCGATTCAGTGACAAGCCTTGTCTCGAAAGCAGGCAGTGCATCGGGCAAGGGCGGCTGGGACGAGGAAGAGGAACCTGTGCGTCAGCGACTCGAGAAAATTGGCATGCATGTCGGGGCCAATTTCTCGGAAAGGTGGGTTTCTACTTTTCAGGTGCTATTTTACCACTAGAATTATTGATTTATAGTTATTTCTAGACTATGTCGCGACCGTCCCATGTTTGCCGAGACACTCGACGCGATCAAGTTCATCTGCAAGGATATCTGGGCTGCGTGTTGGGATAAACAGGTTGACAATTTGCGTACGAACCACAGGGTGCCCGCCTCTCTCGATGTTCCTCCTTTCGGATCTAACTCTAACTATGGTTCTTTCTGTAGGGTGTCTATGTGCTACAAGATAACGCATTCAAGCCCATATCTCGGCTTTCTTCATGGGAATCACGGGCAGACGCAATCAAAAGAGCACGTATAGTGAGTCTTTTCCATTGTTGTGTAAGTTAAAAGGTTATATGCGTTCCAGTACACTGCCATGCCCGCAGGTATCATCCGTGGTGCCCTTTCGCGGATGGGATACGTCGCTACCGTCGTCCCAGAAATCACCTCCATGCCTCAATGTAAGATCGCCTCAACTTATTATCTGTCTACCATTCACGTTGTTCGTTGGTCAGGTACATTCCAGGTTAAACTTCCGAAAGGAACGTAGGACACCTGTTTACCCAATTCGATGCTTCTCTTCTCGTTTGCCGTGAATGCGTGATACCTCGAAAGTTTATTCACAGCACATTGGGTACCAATGCTGGTCCTGAACATGAACGCTCAAAGCCAATCATACTGCTTCTCTTATCTAGATCGAAATGGTTCACTTGCGACAAGCCGACGTCAGTGTGCCGCCGAATAACAACCTGAATTAGAATCATTACGGTATGTTTATATGGTTCATGATTTTGTTTAAAAGATGCCCAAATCATCGAAATCCCAAGAACTCGCTGCAACTCAAATTTGAAGACCTGCAAAAAAAAATCAGTACTGCCTTCCCGCATTCACTCTCAGAAAGAGGTAAACATACTATTTATAGGATCCAAAGCCAACTTGCACGAAATGTTATTTAAGAATCAGTCGGCGCTCACTCGCCAATCAGCCCCTCGTTTGGAATCTTTTTCTAAGGTTGCGAAACAAGAAAACGAAGTCGATATCTTTAAGTTTCTCACTGATGCCCAGTTGATCCTTTACCCTTCTTAAAGCAGCCTCCAAACTCCTGTCATCCTACCAGAGATTCGAGCTAGGCAAAACCCTCCGCGGGCTCATCCCAAATTCGCAAGTGTTCACGAATTATTCTTTTTCTCACCGAGATGGCCAGAAAACTTTCTTTTGATTTACATTAAGCAATGGCAGTGGTGGGCACTCCTGAGTGATGGTCGAATGGTCACTGGAGTGTTTCAGGATATAACAAAATTGAATCACTTCAACTCTACAGATATCATTCACATTACAAACTCAATACAGACAACAAAGCAAGGGTCCTATCAATTCCAGATTCCGACGATCCATTCAGTTTCAGTTCACAGGGCAATCGCTCAAACCCAATGCGCAATACATGCTCTCACTCATTCAAGACAGATACGAATTTCCAGATTTGCCCAGGAGCCCCCACACCCGTGACGTTGATCTGCACGATGGACACAAATCAAGTATTCAGCATCGAAGTACACGATAAAAAAACAATTAAAAAAAGCTCACGGGTTTGTTGGATTGGGAAGTCCATGCCTGGGTACGATCTTGGTTAGTGTATATCTGGATGTGATAAGTATTCGGCACGAATCATTTGTCAGTTGTTAAATGTACGTACCGCATAGAGCTCATCGCTGCCTTTGTTTTCAATATAGTATGAAATTGGGCTGTTGTCGGTGAGGACCATATCCTGATTCTCTGTGGCGTCCTGGACCCGAATGATAATGTGATTAAAGGTAAACAATGTAGGTACTTACGCGGTTCATCGCGTACGAAGGTTGTTGATATTGACCAATATTCTGAATCGTGTAGAAGTTTGCAGGGCTTTCGGGAACTCGCCTCACCACCCACTATATACATATATGCATCACATATAACACATGACAGAGTAAGAAACTCACCATTTCGTAGAGGTTGTTGGGTTGAGACAAGGAGAGATTGACAGGAGTCTCAATGTGGTAACCTGCAACGGCGACATACCCGACACTGTTGTTGCCGCTGTCGATCTCGGGGTTGAGCATTCGATAAAGGCCATCTTTAAGCGGTGCCATTGTTGGATAATACTGATCTGTATTCTTCGTCACGATACGATCCATTGGTGAGTGAAAAAGACTTACTCGAAGGGAGGTAAAATTGGAGGTTGAGTGCTCTGAATTTTACGGAACATTTTTGCAGCCTTTTATATCGTCGAGAGGTTCTAAAAAAGGTGGAAGACGCCAAAAAATTATGGAATTGAAGACGGCGATTGCGTTACAAGGACATGAACTTCCAAGATGCATGCAAATAGAAACATCAGGCGATGGGAAAGTCCCGAGAACGCTATGACAGAAAACATGTTCGTAATTTCCCCAAAGGACCACAGATGGCCTAACTTTTAATGGAGAGGCAGGTAAAATGTTGGACCTGCCAGTGGCCACTGCTCGGAGATCTTGCAGCCCCGGTCGTTACTGTCGCCGTCTTCTTGAAATGGATTTTGTGTTAAGGATTACACGCATCTGTTACGAGAATTAGTTAACGTAGGATGCACGGGAATGTATTGGACCCGAGATCCTACACCACTAACTGGACAATGGCTCATGCCTGTGCTTAACCAGTTTCGCCACATGTACGCTGGTTGAAATACCCGGGGAAATGATGGAGCAAACTACAACGCCGAAGCGATTTACCAAGAAGATGTGCATCTGACCATAGAAGCCGATTGGAAGAGCTGATCCCATGAACAAAGATGAGACGAGTTTGACGTACAACCATTTCGTGAACAGAGATGAGGTTCAATTGCTTGTTGTTCCCGTGGTCCAGTTCCACTTATGTAAGGGCAGAAAGGCACTCTACACCGAAGAAGAATTGAAGCAGTTCTTGATCAAACCTGTGGATGTCCTCCAACCACATACTGATGTCGCCACAGTGCACAGCCGTAAGTCTCGAGAGATTGAGAAAGATATAGACAAGGACTCGGTAGGACAAGGCTACAAGACAATATAAGCAGAGCAGTTCTTGGGAGTGTGACAAAAAATCCATAAATTTCGTCAGACAAGTAGAAAATCGACCGTAACAAAGGTGTTGGATCATATTGCCTGCAGTGGAGAGGAAGATGATGAACAGATCTGATAGGTGCCTCAAGAATCGGGAACACCCGAGTCCCACCACTCGCTCCAATGACTTCGCCTTACATAAGGGCAGATGAACCATCCCTACACCCAATAATAATATTGGAGCCTCAAGAGGAGATCAATTCGATTTGTCTGCCAAGTTTAATTTGATGTTGGTTTTTTCAGGCCCCGATGTGACCGCTTTACCTCAGGCTCATGCAAGCCACGCAGAGGATATCATATCAACCTCCCGTCACATAGTATCATGAGGTATCACGACTTAAGTAGTATTCAGTCGCCGGGAGGGTACTAGATGTTATCAATAACCTGGTCTTCGTCCAGGATGCTATCTATAACATGTGGCGTTGCTCCCGATGACAACCCTGGCCCATTACATTACCCCTGCTGGAGCACACGCAGCCAGCTATTCGGAATTCCATTGTTTGCCAACGAGCTCAACAAAATCAGGCAAACTAATCTCCTACATCTCGCCAGGCAGTGGAACGTTGTTTTCGATGAGCCAAGTTTCCTCAGGGAGTTACTGACTCGCGGACGCCCTCTTCTGTAGTCTCTCCTAGACAGACTGCGATATTTGTGATGTACCCTACGGCTCACGATATATGAACTTCTTCTGTGCATTGAACTGCAAACAGCACTGCAAGAACCTGTGTCCGCTCAACTATCCTCATGCACAGGCCTCCTGCACGGTCACCTTTCGCCCCACCAGACATCAAGAAACTCAAATTACCCCTAAGCAACACATAGCGTAAGGAAAGTCCCGCAATAACATCCAGACCGCATGCCTGCCTCACTGCCTCCGTCAAGAAGGTTCTTTTCCCTCACCTTACGTTGTTTTGCCTTTCTTTCTTTTTCTTCATGGCCCTTGTGCTTCTTTCAGTTGCCACAATTACAGCTGTTTGCAAAACGGTAGACGCTTCTCGAAAAACGCTCATGTGCGCTTTGGTATACCCCAAGTAATCAAATATGGTATAGCCCAATAATATTGCAACATGGCTTCAGCAACGCTCCCACCAGGCCCCACTTCGCTAGACTTCTGTGCTCTTCCTTTATAATCCACTATGTCATCTACTGCCCCGCTCACTCTCCATAATACTGACATCTATATAGTTATTTATAGAAACAAAGGCGCAATGTGCGATTTTTGAAAACGTCTAGCATTTTGAAAATGAATTTAGCTATAAATCATCATTGACCCCAAGTCCCAAATTGTCGTTGAAATGAGATAAACTAGCCATATACTACATTGAATAGAGATGTCCTTTGGAGATGTTAAGGCAATGTTCAGGGCTGGCGAGTTGACGTACGCACTAAACGTCGGGGAACCGACGTCGAACCTGAAGAATCCTCCTTCAAGGTCCCTGAGGAATCTCTAGACGTTATGATTAACCAGTCTGAGTTAGGCTTAGCTTCTGCATCACATGTGTACATTCTGGGAGAACTATTGCGGCGGCTCCTAGAACTCTGCCGATGTGACAAGCCTTTTGGGGGAGTTGTCGAACTAGATTTCAAGATAAATCTATCCTCCTCCATGGAACAGACGAGTATCTGCCGTGTAGCGAGGATGCTGTCTTTGTCCGTGCCAAGGGGAGTGTCAGTGAACTAAGTATTTGGAAGGCCCCGGGCGAGAAACAAGTGGAGAGTCGTAGAGCTTAAATCATCTTCGCTACCGGAATGGTAGGAACTCCGTCATTCAGGAATCGGCACACTAGACCTGAGGCCTGAGGTTCGATCCCTGTGGTGGTCGCATGTCGCAAGCAGGGTGAACGTTAAGTTCAGGGGAGCTAACGTGATATGTAGTCCGGTAAGATCGTTTGCCAGGTGAACGGGGTGTTGGTCAGATATCAAGCATGCGTTGTGTTCGCCTCTCCCATCAGACCCTTGGGAAAGTAGTGCGGTGGTCCGGTAAAATCGACAGATTTCTTCAGGTATATTGGAGTTTGATTGGAGTTCTTATCCAGAAGCGAGTGAATAGGTTTGAACATGGTTTTTGTGCGAAATTCGAATGGATGATGGGGCACGTGTTCTTCGTCTTTTGTGCGACACGTGCTGATGAATCATGATTGGCTCTCGTGTTGAGTGGCGGCATGCACCTTCATTCTATCGATTTTTCCCCCACTTCCCCGCCCTCTTTCTTTTCGAAGTAAGCCAAGAATTTTGCATATATACCTTTCTTCTCCATGCACCGTACAGACAAAAAATGCTTGCCCCTCGCGAGTCCGTTGGTTAGGAAGAACGCTCTTTCCAGACGGAGAGCAGTGCGTGCTTTCACCCGCTCTCTACTCGGTGCCGTCTTTAATTCTAGGCCACGTACTCTCTATTAATTGTGATATTCAGAGGTAGCATTTTACCGAATCAGAGTGCCACAAAAGTGATTCATGCAAACTCTTCGTGTAGAACACACAGGACAACTAACAAGCAAGGAAGGATGTGGACAGCCATTTCCACTTGCCCAGTGCGCCTGCTGACTACGAGGGCCCGGGTAAATAATTGCTCCGCCGTCTCTCATTTTGCTCATTTTCTCAACGAATTCTTTTACGACTTGCCTGGACTCCACCAAAATGTTAAGGTCTGCTGCCACGTATGTACAAACTCACCTAACTGCTCCTCCTAAGTATTAGATATTGCGCTCGCCATCATGAATGATCCAATGCCTTCCCGAAGCAAAGTCGCGAAAGAGGCCACTGGAATGCCCTTCTGACGATTGATTGATAGCTATGACAGTGCAGCCGAGGAAGCGCCGCGTTATTGAGGGTAAGTACCTGCCTCCATCCCATTCACTTCATTTCTGACAAAGCAGATCTAACCTCTCCTCAAAGACAAGTTTGAAGGCAGGTTCATGAATAACGTTCCTGTGGGCACATCAACGACGGCTGCGTCGAATTACGCCAGGACGAGTATGTTGCACATTCAACCCCTCCTTCAAGTATGGGTTTAAGGCGCATATACTCAAGTAACGCAGACGACGTACCGCTGACGTCCGAGTCGCGTTCTCCCCAGGCATCATCATCACTTGCTCTTCTTGTGTTCAGCTACGCGCCTTCCAACTGCTGTGCCCAACCTTCCTCTTCTGCATCTTCGAGCGCATATATGTACTCACCAGAACAACGGCCTTTACTGAAACAAACTACAGACAACGCTCTTTCGCCTGCGTCGAGTGCCTTGCGCACCCAGAGACCAGTGTGGATTGGGGCGATCATTGTGAACACCGAAAGTAATAAATAATTTAATGGATATCAAGGCAATTCAAAATAGACAAGAAAACAGACCTCTCAACCTGAAACCAATGACGGTCAGTA
>Ga0307509_10010857_pt1 | contig 11102 bp, 6 predicted proteins | sample 10_EM_MG_FD_202245 | JGI IMG/M metagenome (GOLD analysis project Ga0307509, IMG submission 202245) | Populus trichocarpa ectomycorrhiza microbial communities from riparian zone in the Pacific Northwest, United States - 10_EM | ecosystem: Host-associated > Plants > Roots > Unclassified | place... | reverse complement strand
GATTTTATTTACAGACAGACCTTTTTTATCGTTGTTTCAAATCATCCATATGTTTTTTATATTTATTCTTATTTCTTTTGATTTTATTAGATAAAGAACGTTGAACAAAAAAGTTGTATTTTTTTTTTGTGGGAAATACATATTAAAAAGAAAAGGAGGAAATATATTATCAAATTATTTTGTTTCCATGAAATTTAACCTTTTAATATTCTTAACCATATGATTAAAAAACAAATTGGAGGGATCCTTGCTACATGAGATAATATATTTTAATTGAATCTATCTCTTAGCTTTTCAATTTAATTTTTAGTTACCCCGTAAGCATCGCAATTTTTTTTTCTTTTACAGCAGTAAGAGTTGCTTTAACTAACTTTTAAATATCAAGACTATACTCTCTTTTTTTAACTCAAGTTTAAACAAAATTATACTTAGTGTGTTTAAAAGAAATTATTTTTTACTATATTTCTTTTCTACAAATATAACTTTTATGTTCTTAAACCGAATGAGTTTTTCCTTTATAATATAGTAAACAACAAGATAGATAGCCTGTGGACTAGTCAAATTTTTCTTAACATAAAAAGATATTCAGACGATGATAATATTTTTAAAGGAACAAGAAAAATTTAAAAACAAAGTCATTGATTCAAATGGGCTTAATAAGCTTGATTATTTTAATAATATTGATTATAAAAAAAGATAATGATGCTAAAATAAGTAAAACAAAAAAAGACAATGACTAATTGAAAAAAATAAACATTTATCAATATTATGAAACGATACGCTTTAAATGCTCTAAATATTCTTAAAAGATCCCAATTAAATTATTTGATATCAAAACAAAAATTGAATGAGAACGAGATATTCTTATAAAGAGAAAAATAAAGAAAATTCAAAACTCAATTATCAACAAATCAAACGTTAAAAGATGTATTGAAAAAGCAAATAAAAAGGACAAAACCCCCCCAACTCATGTTAGCATGCTAAATTCATGGTCCAGTTGTGAGATAGGAATAACTCCATTCAAAAAAATTGAATAAAACAATGAAGGTCAACTCTACAACAAATTAAATAATGAAAGGTGAAACTAAAATATAATCAATTAAAAAAATAAAAAAACATGAGTCAACTCGAATTAACTCGATTAACCTGCGACCCGAGCTATGAGATTGGGATAACCCCGTAGAACAGATAGTAACAAAAATCACAAAGTTAAAGGTTCAATAACCTAATATCGAATGATGAAATTAAAAAAAATAAAATAAAAATCAAGTCAAATCAAGCTAATCTTTAAAACTCGTGACCATATATGAGACCGGGTTACCCCATAAAAGGCAAACCCAAAAAATTCACCAAAGAAAAATTCTCAATCATCCAAAATTAAAAAAAAATAGTAATTAAAAGTATAATGACCAAATCTGATATTAAAATCAAATGAAAATTTAAAAAATAAAATAAATTAAGAAAAAAAATTAAAAATTAAAAAATAGCAGTCAAAAGAATGATGACCAATTAAATGAAATAAAATAACGAGGGATGAAGTTGAAAAATAAAATTAATTAGGAAATTGATAAAAAAAACAAAAACAAATAGTAATAAAAGGAATGAAAACCAAACATGATAGGTGAAAAAAATTAAAGGATGATGAAATTGAAAAATAATTTCAATTTTATAAATCATTTCAAATAAAATAAATAGTAAACAAAAGGGAGGGGCAGGCGTGAAAATCGAGGGGAAGAAAGAAAAGAAAGAGGAAAAAAAAGTTTGCTGGCGCCAATCTTGAGGTTCAATGGCCACATGCGTTGTTTAAAGATGGAGGAGCCGCTAAGGTAATTCGAAAGACGCCTAAAAACCACTGTTCTTTTGTTGAAAGACGTCGCATGCGCCCTCCAATCCACTAGTACGTGTGTTGCACACGCCAACCACTTTTATTTTAAAATAATATATATATATATATATATATATATATATATATATATATATCAAATTGCTCATCTTTAAACTTGATTATACAAAAACAACCCTGAATGCTAGCTTAATAATTTCTTATTATAAGGGTAATTATATCATTTTACAATGCTTAAATAAATGAAAAGATGAAGAAGCTCCCGAGTGCGAGTTTAATATTACTTGCTTTTAAATGTAAATAAGTAATTATACTTTACTAAAAAACTATAAAAAGATCAATTTGTCCTAATTAATTTGGTATTAACTAAGGAGTCATGTAGAAAAGATGATATTACCACATCAGCAAGGCCATTGGTTTTTGTTGATAGAGGCAAAAATATAAATACATTATTCAAATCCGTAATATTTTGTGTATTGATATACACTGGCATCTTTTAGTTTTTTTAAAAAAATTTAACCTTAATTTTTTTTTCTTTTTCTTTCTTGTTGTTGTTTGACATGAATCACAAAACATAGGATGGATAGATAGTACAATATGAACCAAAGATTTTATTTTTAATGCACAATAAAAGAAGAAGGTATTTTTCCTTATACTAAGAGATTATTACTAAAAAAATATCATTTTGTCTCGAGAAATAATAAAAGTGATTCATGTTTAGAAACACACTAGATATGTTGCTCGTGTGTCCTCGCGGGTTGAATAATTTTTTTATATAAAAAAAGTGACAGGTTACAAAAAATTCAAGTCCCAAGTTATTGGTTAAAGTGACAATTTAAATAATATATAAAAAAACAACAACGAAAAACACGAACAAAAAAAATAATAAAAAAAGCCACACCCTATCCTATTCGAATCATCAAACAATTAAATGCTAACCTAACTAAAGAAAAATCAGGAAAAAAGAGAGTCAAACTTCAAAAAAAAAAACATCATCTTAAAAAAACAGGGAAAATCCAAGCAAACCTAGACGAACCTTCTGAATTTAATCTAATCTAAAAAACTCACAACTTGTTAAATAATAAACCCGGGTTCAATCAAGAAATTTAAAAGTCATCCAAATTAATTTTGAATGATGGAATCGTTGAAAAAAATATTAATAAAAAAATTTGCAAAAGAAAAGGAACAGTAAAAAGAAATAGGGCTAAAATCTGATAGGAAAAAACCCAATAAGGATGAAATCTAAAAATCAATTATCCAAAAACAAATTGCAATTAAAAGATTTAGGACCAAACTTGAAAGATTAAAAAAATCATAGGGGGTGAAATTGAAAATAATTTGTAATATGATATATTTTTTATAGATTAAAAATTGTTGAAAGCTAAACCAATAGAATCAAACCGAAAATAATAAGAAAACAAAAGTTCAAAAAAGAGAATTAAACTAAAGAAAATAACAAAACAAAATTTAAGGATAATGATAAAAAAAGAAGAAGAAAACATCAATTTAGAAAAAGGAAAAAAAAAAGGAGAAACTCGACAAATCTCTTAAACTTGGTGTAATCATCTTGTGAAAGTTTTTACCCAAATTCAATCAACAAACATAATTCTAAATCAATTTAATTTTGAAAGATGAAATCGGTATGAAAATATTAATAAAAAAACTGCAAAAGCTACAAAAAGAATGAGGAAACAATTTGATTGGAAAAAACCTAAGAAGGATGCTATTTAATAAAAAATAAAAAATAATTCAAAATGAAATAAATATCAATTAAAATAATAAGTACCAAATTTTAAAGATTAAAAAAATCATAGGGGGCGAAATTAAAAATATCTGTAAAAACCAAGCAAATCCGAACAAACATTATAAACATGGTCAAATCTTAAAAAGTTCGCAACTTATAAAACCCTATATCCGGGTCTTATCAAGAAATTTATTATAAACCAATTTAAAAATATAAATTTTTAAACTTGTCAAAATAAAAAGGGATAACAAAAAAAGCCTTAAGCGAACTTAACAACCAACCTGGGTCAACAAATCAAACACATGACAGATAATATGAAATTAGCATGACCCTATAAATAGGAAAACAAAAAAAATATCAGCAAAAAAATATAAAAAAAATATTTTAAAAAAATATGAAAGTTGACTTGGGTTAATCCTTTAGGTCTATTACCCGGGTTATGAGATCAAGGTGACCCATTAAAAGAAAACCCGAAAAAAAAAAGAAGCAAGATTCTTAATCAAACAAATATTGATAGATGAAATTGAGAAAAAAATCAATTAAAAAAATACAAAACAAAAAAATAAAAATTAAAAGAACTAGGACTAAATTCAACATAAAAATCAAATAAAATTAAATTTTTAGGGATGGAATTGTAAAAAAATCCATTAAAAATGATTAAAAAATAGCAATTAAAGAATCAGGATCAAATTTGACATAAAAATTAAATGAAAATAAATGCATAGAGGTAAATTGAAAAAAAAAACAAATCAATTAAGAAAACGATTCAAAACAAAACAAATAACAATTAAAATAATAAGGACCAAATTTAAAATAAATTAAAAAAATCAAATGACTAGGGATGAAATCGAAATAAAATCCAATTAGAAATAATCAATGTAAATAAAACAATTGCAAATAAGAGAAGAGGGACTGAATCAAAAGAAAAAATAAATTGAAGGGCCAATATAATTTTTGTATGTCTAACACACAATCTAAAAAAGAAAAAGAATGAAAAGAAAAGCAATTTTACGCCAAATTACGTCGAACCACCACACACACGTCATCTAGAGAGAAAGAGGATGCCAAGACGAATCAAATATGCGGTGGAATTACGATTACAACCATTGGAGCTAGCCATACGCGTCGCTAGAAGACAACAAAATGGTTGACGCACAATTTTTTTATTTGAACAAAATTGAAATGCTCATAGAACTAAATAATAATAACAAACAAATTATGATAAAATTACAACTAAGCTCCCAAAACTAAGATAAATTTTTTTGAATGATAAGGATAATATAGTAATTTTTTTAATCTATCAAATATAAAAATATCCTTATATAGAAAATATTTAATTATTTTATTTAAGGATTACATAAATAATTTTACCACATATTAAAAATAATTACTAAAATAATCCCGTATAATTTTCAAAAAATATTTATGTTACGAGAAAAAAACCATCTTATCTCTTAAGCAAATGCAAAAAGATAAAATGATTAAAGGTTAATATAGTAAATGCACTACAAGGGATATTAGTTTTTTTTTGGATAATACGTGTAAAGATGAAATGAAAGTACAAGTCTCTTTTATTTAACTCATAACCATCTCATCATCAATTAATTCAACAGATTATTCTCCATGTCCCTTCACTACACAAAGCATCTTCTCTTATCACCTTCTTAGGTTTGGGCCGTATTATATTAACGAGATATATTTGGAAATATAGTAATAATTATTTTTTAAATTATATTTTATTTAAAATTATATTAAAATTATATTTTTTTATATTTTAAAAATTATTTTTAATATTAGCACATTAAAATGATATGAAAATATAAAAATATATTAATTTTAAATAATAATAAAAAATAAAAAATTATCAAACGTTTTATAAGTATTTTTAAAACGCAAAAACCAAGCACTGAAATGTTAGAATTGTGGTTCAAAAAGGTTAGTTAATTGTTTTTTGTGTTATTTTAATGTATTATTATTAAAATAATTTTTTAAAAATATTATTTGAATATATTTTTTAAATAAAAAATATTTTAAAATACAATTATTACACTCTCAATACCTTCTAAAAATCCTACAACAGTAACTATGTATTAAAAAAAAGCAAAATATCAACAAAAATAAATTGTTTTTACTCTATCCAAACTCATCCTCTCTATCTCTGTCTCTTTGTAATTCACTCCATTTGTTTTTGATAGACTTAAAAAATTAAAAATTAATAAAAAAAGCCAATCCCAAACAGGTAAACAGACACCATTATATTTATTATATTATATAAAAACATATATCTTTTTTATCTCTTCACTTTCACTACCTGTATCTCTCTCTACAACTTTCCCGGAAAACTGAACTTTCTCTTTCTAGGAAAATAAAAAAATACCTTTGATAAGTTAATAACTGCGTGGCTTCTCTTGAAGACCCTCTTTTTTTCTTTTTTGAGATCTACTTGTGTACAGCTCCGGATAGAGATTGCAGAGAGAGAGAGAGAGAGAGAGGGAGGGGGAGGACAAGTAGAGATAGAAAGAAACTATCACTCCGAGAAAGAGAAAGGTAAAAAGAAAGAAGAAAAAGAGACAATCTTTTTTATTTATTTTCTCAAAAACCCAACTTGAAAAGATATAAACTTCGGTATCGTACGGATTTGTTCTTGTTGTTTTTGAGTTATTCACCTAGAAATCTGTACGAATGCTGGGTATTTTTTTTTTTTCTGTGAATCGGATCTATGGAGGCGGGGGGTGGGGGTTGATTGAATAAGTTTTGTGGGTTCGTTTCATTTCTGGGTTTGAAGCTATAGGTGTTGAGTTTTTGGGTAACGGTGGATGTATGGTTATTTGTTGAATTGTTGTCATTTGAGCTGGTTTTGATACTGGTTTATGTTTTGGTGAGATCTGGGGTGGCTTTTTGCGTTTTAATAGTTACTAGGATTTGATTTTTGATGTTTTAGCTGTAGCTTTAACTGATCATGTTGATTGTTAAGAGTGAATGTTTTTGAAGTTAGTTTTGGAAATGGTGATTTTAGTATATTCTAAGGTAATGATACAAAACATATGCCTCTCTGATTTTGTGTATCTGTGCAATTGAGCTTGTTGCGGATGCTTTAATTAATGATTTTAGGAAGTTTTTCGTATTAGTGTGTCTTTGTTACTTTTGTGTTTTTTTTTGGTAATTTTTGAATCATTTGAAGACTGCATTTCTTAATACTAGGCAGACCTGATTGATGTCTACTATATCCCTATTGCCTGATGTCTATTTTTTATCCTGTGAAACTATTGGATTCTTCAAATCCTCCATTTAAATGATGATCTTGCAACTCCAGTGGCTTGCTTCATCCTGTTGCGCACCAAAGTCTTTTAAGTTATATAGTTTTTTGAGATTATTTTAGCCGTTGACTGATTTTGTTTATGGAATCAGGATTGAACATCAAAGGTGGGGATAAAACTCAAATAATTGCAGTAAGGTTTGCTTGAAACTGACTAGCTGCTAGTCATTGTCAGGAGATGAATAGCCTACTCAGTAGGCCATCACAGTCACTCCCGTGTAGCATGCAAGCTGATTTTGCAAGTGTTCGATTGGTATCCGACGATCACAGCTAGTATTGGTATTTCTGCTAGCGATCACCATGCAACTAACCTTTCCTCAAAGAGTTTCTATTGGGTATTGTCTGGTTAAGTGCATTTGATAGAGCCTTAAGTTGAATATTATCTTTGCTGTTGTTTGACACACTCTGTACTTTCTGTTGATTTGCTTCAAAAGGAAGTGTAATTGACTTTGGTTTTACTCATGCAAGCATTTTCAGGTGAAGAAGTAGTTAGTGTTCCTGTTGAGTGATTAGTGAAAAGAGGCATAAATTATAAGGAGGTGCAGCTTTAAGCAGCAATGTAATTTATTTATTTTGGCTTTCACTGGGAGGCTCCTCTGTTGCTTGGAAGTGATATTAAATATCATACTGATCAGTAACATGGAAACTGAGTTTGTAAATGCTAACCATCTACCGCATTTTCTTCGTCGGGCGCTTCCTGCTCTGGGACCTGGGCTTCTGATTGCAATTGGATATGTTGATCCTGGAAAGTGGGCAGCAACTGTCGAAGGAGGTGCACGTTTTGGGTTTGATCTGGTGCTGCCGATGCTTATTTTCAACTTTGTTGCCATTTTATGCCAGTATCTCTCTGCTCGAATTGGTGTGGTAACTGGAAAAGATCTTGCCCAGGTATCATCCTATTTCCTCAAGGATATTCTATGTTTCTTTCATTACTTTTCTCTACTTGTTAATACCATGATCACACATGTTCTATTCAAAGATGAAATAATTTTGTGTTGTTTTTGTGTTCCAACATGATTAGTTTCTCTTGAGCTCTTTCTCCCTCTTGCAAATGGGAGTAATGAAATATTAGAATTTGGAAATGGGAATTAGATTGGTTTAAGTCCACATGGTACTGCTCATGTCCCTTGCATTTTAATGGAACAGGTAGAGGTCTACTAAGGACCCTGCTATCTATCCTACTGAGAACCTGCTTTTGCATTATTTTTGTGTTCTGTGTCATGATCCTTGCATTTTAATGGTTGTGCTTTTCTTTAGCATGGCCTAGTTTTGCAATGAATGGAAAGATAATCTACTTTCATTAAGTGATTTATTAGATAATCGAAAACAGAGAATTTTGAATACTATTTGAAAGTCATAAGAACTCTGACTAGGAGTTGGGGGCTCTTATCTTTGTTTTACAAGTAGCTGTCGTAATAGCAATAGGAGTAGCAGGGGAAGCAGATGAGAACCTGCTTTTGCAGTATTTTTGTGTTCCGTGTCATGATCCTTGCATTCTAATGATTGTGCGTTTCTTTAGCATGACCTGAAGATAGCAGGGTTCTTCGTAGACCTCTACCTTTTCCATTAGATTAATGTCTGAGCAACACATCTGTTTCCATAAAGAAACTATTTATCCATTTGTATGTACATTCATACATGTATATGTGGAGATGTTTTTCCAGCTATTAATTGCATTTCGAAGAATTTTGGCCATTTTCTGATTATTTGGTTTGTTCACTTTCTATTCTGCAGCCCACATGTCTAGTTATGATTTGAAGTCTAATTAATTCACCTCTTCTTTATGATGCCATTAGATTTGCAGTGATGAGTATGACAAGTGGACATGCATGTTTCTAGGAGTTCAAGCAGCACTTTCGGTGATTGCATTGGACCTCACTATGGTAGTTCCTCTCATTCTTAGTTATTTGGTATATCTGGTTGCCTTTTCCAAAGATATGGATTTAAGGCATCTGGTATGTGATGTGATTTATACTAGAGATCCCTTCTTGTGGTCCTAACTTGTGAATTGTTTTCAATAGATTCTCGGCATTGCACATGGTCTTAATCTTCTCTTTGGAATGGACTTATCCACCTGCGTTTTTTTAGCTGCTGTTGATGCTGTTTTATTTCCAGTTTTTGCTACCCTCCTGGTAAGTCCAGTTGCTCGCATTCTTTTATTTGCTCACCTTATAAATATCTATTGATTTTCTTACCTTTTTTTTTCTAGGAGAGATGCAAGGCAAGTTTCCTCAGCACATGCATTGCAGGCTTCTTATTACTTTTGTATTTCTTCGGAGTTCTCATCAGCCAACCAGAAATCCCTCTTCCCATGAACGGGATGCCAATAAAATTAAGTGAGGACAGTGCATTTGCTCTGATGAGTCTTCTTGGAGCAAGTATCATGCCTCACAATTTTTTCCTCCATTCTTCTATTGTGCTGGTAAGTTTCTTTCTCCTTTCATTTTTTTCTTCCAGCCCTTTTGTATGTCTCTGGCCTTGTGTGTTTTGGCAATACCATTCTGTATACTGTTCAGAGACTTTGCTGGCATGCCTTATTGGGCATGCTGTTAGTTTTATCTCAATATCTACCAGTTTTTTTTATTGCAGTTTGAGCTTTGAGGTGTCTATTTGACATTTGAGTTTTTAATTTTGGTGCAGAGAGGATTTATTTTGTATTTTCTGCTCTTCGCCACTTGAATGTTGGTGCTTATTTTATTTTACATGTCATTTTGTGTCAATTATGCCATGCATGGATGTTTGAGAGTTGAGTCCAAGTGTGCACTTTGCGATCTTTGTTGCCTTGCATGGTTTTCTTTTTCTAAAAGAATTTCTAAGTGTATGTTTGGTATTGTGGTGCAGGGTGCTTTTCGCTTGAAAATGCATCAAAATGATTTTTTTCCCCATTGTTGACATGAATACATTAAAATCATCGAAAAGCACTAAAAAGAAGCATCAATTTGATGCTTTTTTAAGTGAAATGCACTTTTGAAAAGCACCCAAAAGCATAAGCTACCTTACTCCCAAACACTCACGTAATGGCTCGTGACAATGATACTGGCAATTGGGTTAGTGAGGTATTTGATATGAGAAATCTGAGAATCTGTACCTGTCCTGTGCTGATGCTTTATGGTGTCGCTATCCCAACAACATCCAGCCTGCTTTTTTTTTTTTTCGAGACAACCGAAAGGCCAAATAAGCGTATTCTGTTGATATAGCTTGGTGAATGGATATCAATTTTCCCCAATAATGCGATATTTCCCATGTCTGTATGTGTACATGTATCTTTTGCATTGTTAAGGATGTGGGTGTTTATAAAGCTAGTTAGGTGCGCGTAAATGTTTGGTGAAGGCTCCTATGGACAGGGTAAAAAAATAGACCCCATAGAGAGAATAGATTTCAAGACTCAGAGATACAACCAACAAGTTGTCCATGTTTTTGGCTAGTTGCTGAACACATCATTCATGGCATCACTAGTCTCCAGGTTGGGGAGAAAAGGCTTTTGGCCAGAGCGGTGTAACACACAACCTGTAGCAGAATCGTTATAACTTGGAATTTGATAAATAGGATTGTGGTACTGATTTCTTATAATTGTTGAATCTTTCAAAAAGTGCTTATTTTGATGTTTATATACTATACCTAAGAGGAGCCCTGGATTTTGATGACATTCAACTTTGGGGTTGCAATTATGATTGACATTGTTTTGAGATTGCCCATGGAGACCCTCCTTTGTTGGGAATACAGTATACCTTTGGTGGAAACAAGTTGCTGAAGTCCAAATTTAATTTTCGACCCAACTTTATTTCATTTGGGTGGTGGTAAAAGCCACAAACTATTTCAGAGGGAATTCTAGGCTGGTTTTCGCATCTCTTTCTTCTGCACTCAAACAATTTTTAAACAATTGCTGCTTTCATGCAAATGTGTCTGGATAATATGAGGCTTAAGCTAATCTTATCATTTTTTTGTTTGTGATGCATTGCATTTGAAAAATAATTCTCAACCTTTTCTTATTAATTTCTTGGTGTGCATTTGGAAGCCATGATCTCATTGTATATTTTTGTTTTGTTTTCAGAGACATTTGAGTTTGCTGGTATCAATTGCTTAACAAGCATGAAAGCTTCTAACTCTTGCACATTGTTGGAAAATAGAAATGAATTTGACATGTGCACCTTGTTGATGCTTAATCACTGTTATTTAATTAAGCTCCACCAGTGTGTTCC
>Ga0307509_10010856_pt1 | contig 11104 bp, 13 predicted proteins | sample 10_EM_MG_FD_202245 | JGI IMG/M metagenome (GOLD analysis project Ga0307509, IMG submission 202245) | Populus trichocarpa ectomycorrhiza microbial communities from riparian zone in the Pacific Northwest, United States - 10_EM | ecosystem: Host-associated > Plants > Roots > Unclassified | place... | reverse complement strand
TGAGCGGCGTGAACATAAGCTTCGGCTTGAACACTACAAACTTGCCACCAAAGTCTTCCGCCGACATCGGCAGATACTTCTTACATAACCTGAGAATGGGATTCTTCTCCGGATCGATCTTGTCGTCGCTGTCTTCGAAGTAAATTTTGATACCTGAGTAGATCAAGAAGACACCGAAGATGTAAAGTATGAATGTGAACTTCGCTATAAGCAAAGCGCCAACGAAAATGAAGATCCCCCTGAAGACAACAGCGCCGAGTATACCCCAAAAGAGAATACCGTGATAATATTCTTCCTTAACGCTGAAGTATTTCAGGATAAGGAGGATCACGAAAATGTTGTCTACCGAGAGTGCATACTCGGTCAGGTAGGCGGAGAAATATTCGAAAGCTGCGTCGATACCGCGCGGCTCATAGAAGTAAATGAATATGCCGAAAAGTGTACTTACAACTACCCAGAAAATAGACTGGATAAGAGCCGATTTGGTTGTGATCTTCCTGTTCGTCTTATGGAAAACTCCTAAATCGAGTAATAGAAATACCGCAATTATTAGAGCAAAAACGCCAAAAAGGACCTTTTCCGTGTTAGTGGAATCAATCAAAGAGGTTAAAAGCATGCCCTGTTTTCCGCGTTTTTGTGATTGTAAAAGAGGTGATTACCTGATCGTTTCCAACAGCTAATCACCTCTCGAACATCAAAGCTACGAATATTCACTAAACTCAAAAATTACCTGAGTCCGTTTATCGGCCTCGATACCTAAAAGTAACTAGCAGAATATGCTTGCTAACTTTTCTGACACTTATCACAAACTCCCTGTATCAACAGGTTGAGCTCGCTGGCAGAATAACCATCCGGTAATTGAATAGTAGGTATGCCGACTTGTTCAAGGCAATTGGTTTGACCGCATACCGTGCACTTAAAGTGAACATGTTCGTGATGATGATTGTGTTCTGTACACACAATGTCGCACAACGCATACTTGAGAGCGCCTCCATCATCAAGCACTTTATGTATAACGCCGCTATCGAGGAATGTCTTCAATGTCCGGTAAACTGTTACTCGGTCATACGAAGCAGCAATCTTTCTTTCTATGTCGGAATAACTCAAAGCACGGTCGTTCTGAAGGAACAGCGAAAGTATTGCTGCCCTGCCTGATGTTGATCGCAGGTGATGATCCTTCAGCAGCTGTGTTTGCGTTCTCTTCATTCGGTTACTTCCAGTTGCATTCTTAGCAGATTACTATATATGCCATCGTCAAGCGCATTCAGCTCGGTATGTGTTCCCGACTCTGCAATCACACCTTCCTTTATCACCAAAATACGATCCACTTTCCTGATGGTGCTAAGTCTGTGTGCGATCACAATTGTTGTCCGGTTTTCCATCAGTTTCTCGAGGGCATCCTGTACAAGCCGCTCCGAAGCAGCATCCAACGAGCTCGTCGCCTCGTCCAGGATGAGTATAGACGGATCCTTAAGAATGGCGCGTGCTATCGCAACACGCTGTCGCTGTCCACCGGACAACTTAACACCACGGTCGCCTACAATCGTTTCGAGACGTTCGGGGAATGTATCAATGAACTCCCATGCATTGGCTTTTCTCGCGGCGTCCTCGATCTCCGCGTCGGTAGCGCCAGGTCTTCCGTAAGCAATGTTCTCGCGGATCGTTCCGCCAAACAACATCACCTCCTGTGGAACGATACCAATATTTGTTCGATATGCCGTTAATGGATAATTTTTAGCATTCTCTCCATCCACGACAATACCACCATCCGTAGGTTCATAAAATCTCATCAGCAGGTTAATGATCGTAGATTTTCCCGAACCGCTGGGGCCTACCAATGCCACCTTTTCTCCCGGCGCTATATCGAACGACATGTTCTTTAAAACAGTAACATCGGTGCGCGTAGGGTATCTGAATGAAACATTGTTGAAACTGATCTCGCCTTTCAGCTTCATCTCGATACTGGTGTTCCCCCTCTCATCTTCAATGTCGAGGATCTCTAGAATACGTTCGGAAGCGCCGATTGATTTTTGCAACTGACCGTACAGGTCGCCAAGACCCGCGATCGAGGCGCCGACGAATGTTGTATAGAACACAAAGGATATCAGGTCGCCTGTTGTCATCGCTCCGTTTTGAACGAGGTAAGCTCCGTACCATGTAACTGCTATGATTCCTCCGAACATTGCAATGATTGTAAAAGAGATGAAGAGTCCGCGATACCGGGCCGACTTCAACGCGGTAGTAACAACTTCCGCCAAGGATTTTTTATAGCGCGATGATTCGAATAATTCGTTGGTGAACGATTTCACAACAGATATTGAATGAAGTGTTTCTTCAACGATCACATTCGCCCCGGCAAGCTGGTCCTGGGTCTTCTTCGACATCTTGCGGATAGCCTTTCCAAAAAACAGAGCAGCCACAACCAGCAACGGGAAAGTGAGGAGCATGAAAAGCGTAAGCTTCGGTGTAGATATAGAGATGATGACGATGCCACCAATCAATACCACGATCTGTCTGAGCAATTCGGCCAGCATAAATGTATAGGCGTCGGCTAATGTTCCCACATCCGACGTTACGCGGCTCATTAGCTCACCCACTCTCCTGCTATCGAAGAAAGATTGTGGCAGCCATATCATCTTCTCATAAACGGCGAGTCGCAGATCGGCAATCGACCGCTCGGTGAACCGGGAGAAGAAATAAAGCCGCGAATATGAGAACACGGCCTGAACAAGTATGATCGCCATAAAACCAAGTGCAACCTGGTTGATGGTCGACAAAATGAATGTCGATTTACCTGAGGCAGCGTCGAGCAGCTTGCCGGCCATAAATGGAAACGACAGGGCCGTGAGACTCGAAAATGTAAGTGACAAAAGGCCGAGGATAAAAACGACCTTGTAGGGAAGTACAAAACGGAAAATGCCCAGGAATTTCCTTAACCCGGCCTTCGTAATGGGCGCCTTGGGCGTATCATCGGATCTTCTTCTCGCCATGATTTAATGAGACGTGTATCAGGGAAAATTAGTCTATAACGAAACTTCTCCGGCAATCACAAAACGGACACTGTCGTTCATCACCATTTTCTGAAAGCCTTCGATACGGTAACGATGCACAAGATGTACATCATTGAAACGCTCGAGCTCCATAACCATTTTCCGGGTATTGGTATACAATGCATTCTCTTCGGTCCACGTTGCTTCGATCTTTCGCAGATCGTCGGGGGTACGGAGATAATAGAATTTCACCAGCGAGACTGGTATTGGCCGTTGGGCCCTGATCTCGCGAACGGTAAGGTTGCTGTTGGTGTCGCGGGTCTCGCTTACTACGTAGGCATCGCGGAACGAAGCTTTGTTGATCTGGTCGACCTGCCGGAAAATGTCGAGCTCGTTTACCCATTGCAGACTGTCGGGAACGAAGCGTGTTTGTTCTTTTTCTCCGTCGATCTCCACCGATTTATTCAATGCGTAGCTGGTACTCTTCAATGCATTTATCTGAAGGGTTACGAGGCTGTCGATGTCGTAGAAGGATTTTGTGGCAACGGATTTCCTTTCGGAGCACGAAGAGAGAACGACGATTGCTAAAACCAATGCCCATAGTTCGAAGTTCGAGGTTCGACGTTCGACGAGACTGCATTCCGTCGAACCTCGAACGTCGGACGTCGAACGGCCTTTAGTCGATAAGTACATTGCCTGTCATTTCTTTAGGGATCTTCACACCCATAATTTTCAAAATGGTTGGCGCGAGGTCTCCCAGCTTTCCGTCTTTGATCTTTCCTTTGTAATCGTCGTCAACGAGAATACAAGGAACAAGGTTGGTTGTATGGGCTGTATTAGGACTTCCATCCTCATTAACCATTATCTCGGCATTACCATGGTCGGCAATAACAATAGTTGCGTAACCATTCCTCCTCGCCGCTTCAGTCACTACTTCGTTACACTGATCAACAGTTTCAACGGCCTTCACCGCAGCAGAAAACACACCGGTATGGCCAACCATGTCGGGATTGGCGAAATTGAGAATGATAAAGTCCGCCGACTTTTTGTCGAGCTCCGGAACGATCTTGTCGCGAATGTCGGCCGCACTCATCTCCGGCTTCAGATCGTAAGTGGCAACTTTTGGCGACGGTGCCATTATTCTCGACTCTCCCGGAAATGTCTCTTCGCGTCCCCCTGAAAAGAAGAACGTCACGTGGGGATATTTCTCAGTCTCCGCAATTCGTATCTGCTTTAAAGTTTCCTTCGCGAGAACTTCACCAAGCGTGTTCTCAAGGTTGTCTTTGTCGAAGATGATCTTCACTTCCCTGAATGAATCATCATAGTTCGACATTGTTACGTAGTACAAGCTTAGTTTTTTCATTCCCTGTTCCGGGAAGTCCTGTTGCGTAAGCGCTTGCGTTATTTGCCGACCGCGGTCGGTCCGAAAGTTGAAACACAGCACAACGTCGCCTTCCGCGATTGTTGTTATCGGTTTGCCGTTCTTGTCAACACGCACGATAGGCTTTATGAACTCGTCGGTTACATTGGCTGCGTACGATTTTTCGACAGCAGACACTACGTCGGTTGTTTTTTCACCAACACCATTTACCAAAAGGTCGTATGCGAGTTTCACCCGCTCCCATCTCTTATCGCGATCCATCGCATAGTAACGTCCGATAACACTGGCTATCGAACCGGTAGTTTGATCGAGATGCTCCTGTAGTGATTCCAGATATCCTGCACCACCTTTTGGATCTGTATCGCGACCATCGGTGAATGCGTGGATGAAGAGATCTTTTACACCGTTGTTTTTTGCGATCGTGCAGAGTCCTTTCAGGTGATCGATATGTGAGTGAACTCCGCCGTCGGACAGAAGCCCGATAAGGTGGATCTTGCAACTGGTCTTCTTCGCATAAGCGAACATATCGACAAGCACAGGGTTTTTGTCGAGCTCCTTATCTTCTACTGCCTTATTGATCCGAACAAGATCCTGGTATACTACCCGGCCGGCGCCGATGTTCATGTGTCCGACTTCAGAGTTACCCATCTGCCCTGCCGGCAATCCAACGGCAAGACCAGAAGCTTCAAGCTTACTATGAGGATATTTCTGGTATAAAGAATTAATGTATGGTGTTTTCGCTTGTGCGATGGCCGATACTTTGGGATCTTTCCCAAAACCCCATCCATCGAGGATCATCAGCAATACTCTCTTTTGCATAGTCGTTTTCCAGATTGGATTGCAAATATAGTGTGCGGTTGGGGCCTTTGAATGAATTTAGGGTTAAATACAACCGGGAAGGGGTTATTGATGATTTCCTCCTGAAGCGATTATGGCATACTTTTGGACAAGCAAAGCATAGTTATGGGTAGAATACCTTTTTTGGCCGTTTTTATAGTCTGTATTGGCGTTATCCCCGCGTCAGCACAGGACATCTTTGCTCCAATGAAAGATGCCATAAAAACGGGCAATGCGAAGGAGGTGATCAAGTTCTTTAACAGCTCTGTCGATATGAATCTCGACGGCGAGGTGGCGATGTATAGCAAGGCTCAGGCTGAGTTTGTTCTACGTGATTTTTTTAAGAAACATCCATCATCCGACTTCTCCATCGTTCACACCGGTTCATCCAAAGGTGGACTCCAGTTTGCCATAGGCCGGTACGTAAGCAATTCCGATACTTTCGATGTCGTTATCCGGGTAAAGGAAGTAAGCGGCGCATACCTCATTCATGAGATCAACTTTGTGAAAGATTAAACATCCATGTTGGATCTTTCCGGCAAGAATCTACCACCATACCTCACCGAGGAGGCTCTCGTAAATTTTATCGGATCCGCTTTTCATGAAGACGTTGGCGAAGGCGATCACTCGAGTTTAGGTTCCATTCCGGCCGGAGCCACTTCAACTGCACGACTGCTTGTAAAGGACAATGGTATTCTCGCTGGCATCGACGCTGCTTCGATGATCTTCGCTTTCTACGACCCCACCCTGGTTATGAAACCCAAGTTCAAGGATGGCGATGAAGTGAAGAAGGGTGACATCGCTTTTACCGTTGAGGGTACCTCGCGATCTATATTATCGTGTGAACGCATCGTTCTCAACTGCATGCAGCGAATGAGTGGCATCGCCACTTACACTCACCGGCTGTCGCAATTGATAGCGGGTACCAATGCAAAACTGATGGACACACGCAAGACCACACCCAACTTCAGACTGATGGAGAAATGGGCCGTCCAGATCGGCGGTGGTGTGAATCATCGTTTTGCACTATATGATATGGTGATGTTGAAAGACAACCATATCGACATGGCCGGCGGGATCCGCAGCGCCATCGAAAACACACAGCGGTATCTTAAAGAGAAAAACAAACAGCTCCGCATCGAGATCGAAACCCGCAACCTCGGTGAAGTGAATGAGGCGCTCTCGGTGGGCGGTGTAGATGTAATTATGCTCGACAATATGAATGTCGGCGACATGCATGCTGCGGTGAAGCTCATCGGCGGAAAATGCAAGACCGAAGCAAGCGGCGGGATCACCGAACAGACCATCGCCCAGGTGGCCGGCAGCGGTGTGGATTTTATCTCAGTGGGAGCACTTACTCATTCTGTAAGGAGTCTTGATCTGAGTCTGAAATTCTTTAGGTAACGAAGGCTGTTTGCTTTATTTTTGCGGTCCGACTTGACTTTTTATGCTCGTAAAAACAAAAAACTACCGGATGGAAAAGAAAGACTACATCCGTCTTGCATTCAAAAATATATTGCGTCAGCAGTGGTGGGTTGGACTCATCGTTATTGCGATCTGTCTTGGCTTTATCTGGGTTCAAAGTATCTGGTGGTTTATCGCAGCGGCTACCGGCGCTGGAATTTATCTCCTCTTCTGGTGGCTGCAGTTCTACGGAGTCACGCAGCTCGACCAGGGCAAAATGTTGTTTGAAAGATATTCTTACGAAATCACCAGTCAGCAGATACTGATGAAACTGAACGCACGCGAGGGAATGCCCATCAAGTGGGACCAGATCAAGAGTGCACAGATCGGCAAGGATCACTTCCTTCTTTTTATCAACAAGGCACAGCTGATCCACCTGCCCTTCAAGATCTTCAATACGGAAAACGAGAAGAAATTTGTTCAGAGTGTTCTTAGAACTAAAGGATTGACAAAATAAGTTCGATGTTCGACGTTCGATGTTCGACGAAAACAGACCAAAGAAGAAACTCACCCCCACTGAGGCATTAGCAAAAATCTACAGCTACTGTGCCTACCAGGAGCGATCACACCACGAAGTTAAAAACCGGTTGTTCGAATACGGACTTCACTCCGACGACGTCGACCAGCTGCTCACCCGTCTTATCACCGAAGGTTTTGTAAATGAAGAACGATTTGCGAAAGCATTCGCGGGCGGCAAATTCCGAGTGAAAAAATGGGGGCGAATCAAAATTGAAAAAGAATTGAACGCACTTGGTCTCAGTCGCAATTGCATTAATCGAGGGATGAAGGAGATATTAGACGATGATTATCAAAAAACCTTACAGCAATTGTTGGAAAAAAGGAACAACCTCTCGACCGAAACCAACGTGTTCAAGAAAAGAGACAAGCTCGCGAAATACGCCATCGGTCGCGGCTACGAACCAGACCTTGTTTGGCGAATAGTCAAAGAAATCCTTTGACTTATTCGACGAATTTTCTGTTACTTGGACTCTTTGACGTAACACGTAATACCCACACCATGCAACTTGTACGTGCCTGCAGCTCAATACTCGATCAGCTTGAGAATGTTGTCGCGCAATTGTCCGCCGAAGATTTCTCCCGGCCGTCACCGGCACTCAGCAACTCCACCATCGGGCAGCACATGCGTCATACTATCGAGTTCTTTCTCTGCCTCGAAAATGGATTTCGCGACGGTGTGATCAATTACGATAAACGCGCACACGACAAGCTCATCGAAAGCGACAAATTCATAGCATTAAATGCAATCCGCCAAATACGGCGATTCGTTGTTGCAACAACTAACGACTGCACGCTTCGGCTCGACGTCGGCTACGACAGGCATACCGAAGATTGCGTTACCATTCAGACCAACTACTTCCGGGAGCTCACTTATAATATAGAGCACGCCGTGCATCACATGGCTCTTATCAAGATCGGCGTTCGCGAAGTGGCTGACTACGTAAAGTTGCCCGGCGATTTCGGAGTTGCCGTTTCAACCCTGCGACACAACGAAACGTTGGCACACACGCATTAAAAATGTCTCTCTGGAGAAGGCTGAGGCGAAGTAATTTCATGATCAAGCTCCGGTCGTGGGAATACTGGCCCTTCGGCATCCTGCAGGGGCCCGTTTTTATTTACTGGCTCCTCCTCGCCCTGAAAGAACGATCGATCTTCTTCTTCTCGGCATCCAATCCGGGTATCCTCTCCGGTGGTATGATGGGCGAATCGAAATCGGAAGTGCTCGATCTCGTCCCGGACGAAGTAAAACCAAGAACATTTCTCGTAAAGATACCTGCAACAGCCGAAGCCGTTCTTCAACAAATGACACAGCGCGGGTTGTCGTTCCCCCTCATCTTTAAGCCCGACCTTGGCGAAAGAGGATGGTTGGTGCAGAAGATCACAAGTAAACGTGACATCGAACGATACCTCGAAATTGTTCCTATTAATTTCGTAATGCAGGAGCTGGTGGATCTGCCGTTGGAGTTCGGAATTTTTTATGCACGATACCCCGACAAGCCCAACGGCAAGGTAACATCCATCACCATGAAGCAATTCCTTGGTGTGGTGGGCGACGGCCATAGTACGCTCCGCGAGCTCATCCTGTCTGTCGATCGTGCAAAGCTCCAGTGGGATATTTTGAAAGATAAATATCACAACGAGTTGGATATTGTTCTTCCTGACGGACAATGGAAGGAGCTTGTGTCTATCGGCAATCATTGTCTCGGAACAACATTCCTCAATGCGAACCATCTCATCACGCCGAAGCTCAATGATTCGTTCGATAAGATCAGCCGGCAGGTGCGTGGGTTTTACTTTGGCCGGTTTGATCTTCGCTGTGCATCGTTCGAAGATCTCGAAGCCGGCAGGGTGAAGATCGTTGAACTCAACGGGTGCGGAGCGGAACCCGCTCACATCTATCACCCTGGCTCATCATTCTGGCGCGGCATGGCCACACTGTTTGCGCATGTCCACAGCATGTACCGCATCAGCGCTATCAATCATTCCATGGGTGTTCCCTATCTTTCATTCCAGGAAGGGCGCGCGATCTACCGGAAATTTAAAGCCCTGAAATCGGGTTCATGATTTATCTCCAGGTTTTCCTAGTGGGACTTGTCTTTAGTTTTCTTGGATCGATCCCGCCGGGGACGTTGAACATCTGTGTTCTTCAGTTGGGTCTTGAAAAGAAAATCGGCGCAGCCCTCCGGTTTGCCCTCGCAGTTTCGATCATCGAATACCCGTACACGTGGATCGGCGTACAATTCGAATACTGGATCACTTCATCACCAGCTGTTATCGACAACTTTCAACTCCTAACGGCCATCGTGATGACGATCATAGGTGCGTTGAATATCTGGTCGGCCCGAAGACCAACGCAGTTCGCAACAAAATTCAATGAAAGTGGGTTTCGGCGCGGATTGATCCTGAGCATACTGAATCCTATGGCAATCCCATTCTGGATCGGTGTCACGGCATACCTCAAGGCACAGGGCTGGATCGATCTGTCATCAACTCTAAAGCTTCATCTTTATATTCTCGGCACGTCGGTAGGTGCTATGGTGCTGCTGACGTTGTTTACATTCCTTGCGGGTAAACTATCACAATATGTCACTGGCAATAAGTTCGTAGCACTTGTCCCGGGCTTCACGTTGCTTGCACTGGGTGTTTATGCCTTTGTGCGCTACCTACTTTAGCCGGGAGGTCTCTTTGTATCGAAAACAGCTTTCCATGTGATCATTCACGAGCCCACACGCCTGCATGTGCGCGTATATCACGGTGCTTCCCACAAACTTGAATCCCCTTTTGATAAGGTCTTTGCTCAGGGCATCGGATTCTGCTGTCGTAGCGGGTGTATCGCCAAAGCCTCTGCGCTTGTTTACGATAGGCTTACCTCCAACAAAACCCCAGATGTATCTGTCGAAAGTTCCAAACTCCTTCTGCACTTCGAGAAATCGTTTTGCATTGTTGACCGCCGCATAAACCTTGAGTCTGTTTCGAACGATAGCCGGATCCAGGAGGATCTTTTCGAGTCGCTGCTCGGTCAACTTCGAAACTTTTACCGGATCAAAATCGGCAAACACTTTTCTGTAGCCTTCGCGTTTTTTCAGGATGGTGGACCAGCTTAGTCCAGCCTGTGCTCCCTCCAGAATCAAAAACTCGAAATGAATACGATCATCATGAACAGGCACACCCCATTCTTCATCATGATATTGGATGTACTGATCGAAACCCGTACACCACGGACAACGGATCTTTTCTTTCTCTTTTTTCATAATCAAAAAATACTGATTTTAATGCGAAGTAATCCATCCCACTGACAGCAGTATGTCAGGAAATCCAGACTATGAAAAAAACATTTATCCTTTTTGCGCTCTTTATCTCTATAACAGCAGCAGCACAAGTCGACTTCGATAAGAAGTTGAAAGATCTTGGAGTTACCCTTACGGAGCCCTCGAAGCCCATCGCCAACTATGTGAAGGCGGTGCGCGCAGGCAACCTGGTGTTCCTCTCGGGTCATGGACCGGTAAAGGCCGATGGCACTTATGTTACCGGCAAGGTTGGCCGTGAGCTTACGATCGAACAGGGCTACGAAGCGGCGAAACTCACCGCAATCGGTCTGCTGTCGACGTTGAAAGCTGAGATCGGAGACTTTAATAAAGTAAAACGCGTGGTGAAAGTCCTCGGTATGGTCAATTGCCATTCCGATTTCACGGATCATCCCAAGGTGATCAACGGGTGCTCCGACTTACTTGTGGCGGTCTTTGGTGACAAAGGCAGGCATGCAAGATCGGCTGTCGGTATGAACTCGTTGCCGATGAATACGTCGGTCGAGATAGAGATCATTGTAGAGGTCGAATAGATCTATCCAAAAGACTGAATTGGTTTCCGAAGATGCTTTTTTCCTTTCCCAAAAAGTTGGGAAAACATGGAATAA
>Ga0307509_10010855_pt1 | contig 11104 bp, 4 predicted proteins | sample 10_EM_MG_FD_202245 | JGI IMG/M metagenome (GOLD analysis project Ga0307509, IMG submission 202245) | Populus trichocarpa ectomycorrhiza microbial communities from riparian zone in the Pacific Northwest, United States - 10_EM | ecosystem: Host-associated > Plants > Roots > Unclassified | place... | reverse complement strand
CTAGTGTACTGAACGTAATCTTTCATTGCTTGGTTCCTATTTTGCTTCAATGAAAAGCTAGTGTACTGAACGTAATCTTTCTTTGCTTGGTTCTTATTTTGCTTCATGAAAAGCTAGTATGCAGAATGTGAACTTTCTTTACTTTTTTCGGTAAGATTTTAATATATGATTTATATTATTTTCTAATATACCTTCTCAAGTAAACGTTTTTTTGTTTGAAACTTGCAAAGCCCACAATATCTTATGCTATTAATTCTCTAATATATCTTCTCAAATAAATGTTTTTTTGGTTTGAAACTTGGAAAGCCACAATATCTTATGCTATTAATTCGATTTTAGTTCCTATTTTGCTTCAATGAAAAGCTATGTCCTGAATGGAAGCTTTCTTTACTTGGTTCTATCAAAGAACCATCTCAACTTTAAGCTGTTAGGTAAGACTTTATAGGGCTTGAAATTTGCATAAACTTACATTACATTGTGATATTAATTAGAAAAAAAAATTGAAAATGGTGAGATTTGAACTCGTGATTTTTTGGTCATCAAGGTTGTGATATTATGTCAAAAAATCATTTCAACTTAAAAACTTAAACTGCTGAGTAATGTTTTAATATATAATTTATTTTAGTCTACGAAGTTCCAATTTTGCTTCAATGAAAAGCTAGAGTACTGAATGTAAACTTTCTATACTTGGTTCCTATTTCTTACTGCTTTCACTTTGTATTTGCAGGTATATGGTGATTTTGCAGGAGTAACAGGAAAAATGGCAGGAAAACAAGTGTATTTTGAATATGATTTCATTTTTCTATTTTTCTATATACATAAAAATACCATAATTTGAATACGTTTTCAGTTTTCTACTTCATGAAAATGTTAAGGATCTTTGTAAAATGAACGAGTTCTCTGTTTTTTCATTAGAAAATGAAAACTGGAATTGGAGTAGAAAATTGGATTGCAAAACGAAAAACCTTTTCCATCACTAAACAGGCTTAGTAAAATTGAGTAGATATGGATGAAGCCCATTGAATCATCATTGTTACCAGTTTGCTGGCGAATGATAAGCCTCTGGTTAAAGATTTGGAAGCTAGGGCGTTACTTATTCCAGTTGAAGCTCCTCCTTCATCACTTTGCTGCTCTACAAAGCGAACTAAAGTGGTTCCAAAAGTTTATCGGATCTCTTGCCACTGAAGTCTAGCAATACCCTCTTATTTAAATCCAGTTCTGTTGCTGCAGATGGATTGTTCTCTCCATAGCTCGTGACTTCCAACTCTTATTTCTTTTGTGCTCTTGCAACTTGTTGGTGCTCCAACCAAATATTATCTTGTCTACGAAGTCTTGAATGCCGCTATCAGACTACCGCTGAATCATTATGGATATGATCTCATGATATGAAGGACATGGCTCCTGAAGAGTTTCTATGAAGAATTGTTATGCTTTGCCACCGGTTTGTTCACGTCATCAAGCTTAGTTTTGTTGGGATACTGCATCTTCTTGGTCACCTGCCTCACTTTGTCAAGGTTGATTTGGAATCTGACCAGTGCTCCTTTCTTTGAACTTGTCATTCACAAAACAAGATTCAATTTTTTTGAAAAGCGCTGGCGCTAAACACTCAAAGGCGATTTGTGTTCCTCGAGGTATGCTATTTCGTCTCCATGGCATGGAAATTTTTATATGGTTGTTGATTATTAGGACAATTGGGTAGATTAATGGGATGTTTTAATATAGAAAAAGAAAGAAAGTAGAGGCAATAGGTATTATTCTTATATGTTCCTCAAATTTTTATATGTTTTAATAATGACTATTAGTCATTATTCCACTAAAAACAAACTAGTGAAAACATTGTTAATATGACCTACGAACAATCAATACGAGAAACTGATAAAGTAGAGGCTGATCTACAATATATAAGTTGTAGTTGCCATGGCACCTCCAAACTTCAGAAAGTTTTTTGAGACCCATATATTATTTATTTTAATTTTCATTCTTTTACACCCCTAAAATTTTTAAATTAGCTCATCTAAAGAAACAAACTCTTTAAAAATTTTTAAAAAATATAATAGGCAATAGGTAGCCCTACCCACTGCAAAGATTTTGGATCCAAAATAGTATTAAATAAATAAACATAATTGGCCCAATCCTTCAATATAAAATATCAAGACAAATATCAAGACAAAAAAGAAAGAAGGTATTATTTGATTCTCTTAAAAAATCATATCTCTCGGTACTCTATTTCTCTCTTTCAAAAGTAACTAGAAGGGCTATAAAAGGTTATGGTTTGTATTTTCTTAATTGCTTTGATTTTTTCTCTTGTACCAAGAGAGGAAAGCCATAGTCTCTATTTTCTTAATAAATACACAACCAAACAAGAATTTAAGGTAATTCTAATTTTTAGTGTTTGGAATTTTATATTTCCTAATTATTTTGTATTTAGGGTTTTGATGGATTTTTATGAATTATATATAATTAAATTCTTCAAGGCTTAATGATACCAATTAGACAAATAATTATCATGTATTCAATGTATTAGTTTTATTTTGATTTTGATTAATCTATAAAATTAATTCTTGAACTAATAGTGATGATATTTTTTAAGTTTACTATGTCTTAAATTAAGTTTTAAGAGTAGAGATGCGAAAACAAAGAACACAAGACTCTTTTTTAAGAAACAAAACGTCAATTTCCTAGACAACAATGCATTTGTTGTAGCTACTACTTCAAACATGGTAACTCCTTCCTAAAATCTTGATATGATAACTCATGAATTTAAAAAACTTAATAATGTCCTTCTAAATGCCAAAGAATTCAACCCAGAGAAATGAATGTTAGTTCTTTGGAATGTGATCTTGGAACGTTCAATGATATGATGTATTCTTATTAATAAAAGAGCATAAATTCAGGGTGTTTATCTCAAACCCAGTTCATTCCAACCTATATATTTAGAGTATCATTTTTAAAAAAAGATTAGAATCATCATCTTCAATTTCAAACTTCTTTGTTTAAACCATTTTCGAGTTGACTAAAGTACTAAGATGAAGTGAATGCTATATTTTGTCTACTTTTCTCCATTTTTAGTAAGCCAACAAAAGGTCAAGACCATATGCTTTTGTATCTAAAGGTTTTCTTAATTTGAGAAAGGTAAATGATGAGATTTATTGTTCTTTATTGGCTTATGTTAGGAAGAAAGATTCACCATATAGAATTGCAGTGAAATATATAAAGATTTAATAAATCAGTCATAAAATATTTATAATTTGGTAGATAAGGAAGCATCACAAGAAGTTGAAAATAATCATCTACACTTAAAGCTATAATTAATATTTTTTGATGGCTAACTTTAAAAGTATGTGCTTTTGGAAGCCATGATGAAAGCCATGGTTCAAAACATTAAGGTAATTTTATTGAACTTTTAAAGCTCTTAGGAAGTCATAATGCTTCTCGTTAAAATGTTAAATATACTTTTTATAGAATTTAAAATGAAATTTTGAGTATCTTTGCTAGAAATGTGAGAAAAGTAATTCACTATAAGATTAGAGATTCAAAGTTTTCTATCATTGTTAATAAAGCTAGAGATGAAGCAAAAGGAGGAACAAATGACAATTATCTTATGAGTTTTAACAAAAATGATCTCATCCAGAAGCATTTTTATATGTTGTGTATATGAAAGATAGCACGACATTGACTCTAAAACAAGAGGTGTGCAATGTTCTAGCTTGTAATGATTTTCGTGTAGAACATATTTGAGATCAAGGATATGATAGTGCAAGCAATATGTAAGGTGAGTGGAATGGACTCTAAGTTGTGTTTCTTAAAGATTGTTATTTTTCTTATTATGTACAATGCCTAATTGATATGTTATAATTAAGTATTGTTGTTGCCTCTAGAAAAGTAAAACTTGTCCTTTTATAACTTAGACTTATATTATTAAATATTTTTGTTAGTTCATGTAAAAGAAACAATGAGTTACAACTTGCTCGAGTAATTGAAACTAGCAATAAAATTGCTCAAGATAAAATAGAGACAGGAAAAGAAGCAAACCAAATCGGTAGCTTACAATGACCAGGCGATACTCGATGGGGTTATCATTTTCAATCAATTTATAGCTTGTTAAGAATGTTTAGTTTAACTTGTAAAGTTATCAATAATGTTTCTAAAGATGGACCAAATTATTCTTAATGAGGTGAAGTAGAAGTAATTTATTTGGCATTAATATCTTTTGAGTTTATTTTCATATTACATATGATGAAACAAATTATGAAAATTACTGATGTTTTATGCCAAGCTTTGCAACAAAAAAAGCAAGACTTTGTCAATACCATGATTTTAGTCTCAACTACAAAGTCATTGATTCAAAAGTTATTGGATCATGGATGAGAACCTTTACTTTAAAGTGTCAAAGCATTTTGTGTACAAAAAAGATTGATATTCCTGATTTGAAAGCACAATATACAAGAGCTCATGGTAGGTCTCATCATCAAAGTGAAGTTCTCATAACTGTTGAACATCATTTCAAAGTTGATATATTTATAGTTGCAATTGGTTTTCAATTACAAGAGTTAGATGGCATATTTTGTGACCAAATAATTAAGCTTCTTATTTTAAGTTTAACATTATGTCCTCAAGATTCTTATAACTCATTCAATGTTGATGATGAATGCAATTTGGCTTAAAAATTTTATCCTAAAGATTTTAGTGAGCATGAAAAACTTCATTTAAGGTTTCAATTGTAACATTGTGAGTTTGATGTACCAAAACAAATGTTTCAAAAATCTATTACTCTTTTTGAGCTTTGTAGAGTAATGGAAGCTTCTGGAAGATAAAAAAAAAAAATCTATCATTTAATTGATAGATTAATTTAACTAATCTTAACTCTTTTTATATCTATGAAAACTACATAATGAGCTTTCTTTACAATGAAGTTTGTAAAAATAAGGTATCATAGTAAAATGAATGATGATTTTATTGCAATAATTTAGTTATCTACATCAAAAAAATAGATTGCTATAAACTTCACAATAGATATCATTATGAATGAGCTCTACTCAATAAAAAAAAATCATCTAGGATAACTTAGTTTAAAGTTCTTTTACCTATTTTTTTTCCTTTTTTTATGTCTATATGAAACATCTTTAACTTTTAATAATTTATTAGCATGTAATAGAATACTATATATAAGAAAATTAAGAATTTCATCTTGTTATAATTATTGAGTTCATTAAAATGAAAATTGTAAACCATAAAAACCAAACCCTGGCTCCCCTATCACAGACTCACAACAGCCATGTAGCCACCACACAACCAAAACCACCATCCTTAGTAAACCCACCACGTTTCCATATTCTTTCCCACCACTTTGACCATCGTGACATCAGCATCACCATCAACTAGTGGTAACTTGAAACCCAAGACAAGCATTACAAAAACTAGCTTATCTAGTTTTGTTTCTCCACATTTGGATTCCTCTCACCAATCTCATCTCGATTGAGAGTCACATCTCATTTTAACTCATTCATAACATACCAACAAACTACCTGTAGAGGAACTAGAAATAAGAGAGAGGGAAAAAAAATCCAAACCATGAAGATGAGAGAAAGAGGAAAAGAAGTTGAAAGTTCCCTTGGTTGAATCTCCTTCCTCAAGAAATGGCAATGCATGGGTCCATGTACCGGCAATAGCAATGATGTGTAGGACCATGGGCTAGTGCTGCCCTTAATATTCCATCAACTTTTGCGTCTGATTCCAGCAACTCCAATCAACTCTAGTGACTCTAGAAGATTGATTTCAAACCCTAGATAAAATTTTGAACATTATTAACATATTGTTGATTTTGTTTAGCAAAATATTTGTTTTTTGTGATGATTTTGAGATTGATTGTGTATGTTTGTAAGGACTTTTAATTTCTTGTTTTTAATTTTCCTCCATGATACTTTTCACTTATGAATGTGCATCGTGAATGTGTTTTTAAAAACAAATTATGATAGATGTATTTTCATATAAAAATTTAAAATAAGTAATATGAAAAATATTACGTGCTATTTTGATGAATTACGACTTTGTTTTCAAACTAAATTATTTTGTTAAACATAAACATGAATGAATGAGACATAAACATGAATGAATGAGTTAGAGGGTGTCTTTAGCAATACCTTATTGATTCACTTTTCCATCACATAATAAATTGATATCCTATCGATTGGGTCACTCTTGATGTTACAATATATGATTTAAAAAAATCATGTTACGTGGACCTAGGTTGGGTCAATGTGACCACACGTAGGCCTAATGAGTATGAATGGCACCCTAAGGGTTTATTTTGGACATATTCAAAAGAGTAAAGACAAAGCCTAATTTTTTTTCATCTACCTATTTTATAATTTACCAATTCAACGAGTCTCATATTTTTAGGGATGGATATGTTCAAATTTTTCTCAAATGACTAAATCGAATTTTTCACGAATAACCTAATTGACGAGTCTTCTATATTTAAGGACTAACATCAATTTTTCTCGAATGACCTAATTGATGAGTCTCATGTTTTAGGAATAGATGTCAACTTTTTTTGTCAATGATATAATCGATGAGTCTTCTATTTTTAGAAATGAAAATTTGAATTTTTTTGAATGGCCTAATCAATGAGTCTTTTATTTTTAAGGATGGACAATAAAATTTTACAAATGACCAAATCAACGAGTCTCCTAATTTTAGGGATGAATGTTAAATTTTTTTAAATGGCCTAATTAACAAGCCTTCTATTTTTATAGAAAAGCATTAAATTTTCCACGAATAACCTAATCATTGAGTCTCCTATTTTTAAAGATGGACATCATTTTTTAGCAAATGACCTATTTGACGAGTCTTCTATTTTTAGCAAGAATGTCAAGTTTTTTTGTAAAAATTGTAAATAATTTAGAATAAAGCATGAATAAGCTCATAAAATAAATTAGATAATTAATTACATTTAATTTAAGATAAAATACTTAGAAAATGTAACATTTTGTTTGAAAGAATACGATAAAGGTGATATTTATCTTTTCTTGAGTAAAAATACTAGGTGACGACTATGTTTTGTCTAATTTTTCCATTAATTTTGGAGGTCCCAAGATCATACCATTTACGACAAATCCAATATACATAATTGTTTCAACAATTTATTTTTCTTTAAAATTTTATTCTTTCCTTTATCATTTTATTATGATTTTACTTAAATTACATGCATTTTCTTTCTTCTAATATTTTAAATCAAGTAAGGAATTCTTCAATTTTATTTGATTTGTGAGGTTTTTATCTATCTTATAATTCAATTTTTAATTGTAGTTTTTTTTTATGAAAGTAAAAAACCAAGAAGCATAATTAATTCATAAGGGCTAAAAAAATAAATAACCATTTTGGCACTGTAATTAACCAATTGGCTAAATAATGTAGCTTGAAAACCGCCATAAAAAAGTCATGAGCCCTCGTGAATATTGACCCTAATTTATTCTTATTATTATAAGAGCTCTTCTTATTATCTGCCATAAAAATATGTAGAAATGAGATATTTTTCTATTTAAAACATGATTAACCTTCTGTGCTTTATTAGTTGTAGCATCATAATTTTTAGTGCAAAAATATGACCTTCGTGCTTTGTTAATTATAATCCTCACTATCAAACTTATTGTTCTTATTTTGATTTATTCAAGGCTCTGATAATATAAGTTATATAACCATTATACATTTTCTTTTTCAAGCTTCCGCTTCTATGAAGACTTCTTATATTATCCATTCTAATGTTAGGTAATGGATCAAATGATTTTTATACGAATGATTGCTTAGTAAAATATGTGTAGCATAAGGAGTCCTAAGTTTCCAATTATAATAGTAATGGAAACAACCTAAACTTTCAAAATAATTGGCAAATAGAAAATATATATATATATATATATATATATATATATATATATATATAATCACTCATGAACCTATATGTAATTTATGTGGTTCGACAACTTAGATTTACTTTACGAGTAAGATGATCAGAAAAATTCAATATAATAAAATAGAAGATTGTAAGGTGTTATATAAAATTGCTTTTTTGTCTAAAATTCATAGTAACTCAAAACTCATTTTTTCTCTCCTCTCTCTAGCCACCAAAATAAAGAAAATGAAAGCACTCATAAATAAAATTTACCCTAAAATACGACAACTGTAAGCCTTTATATAGAGTAAATACATGAGCATTTCTTTTCTAATCTAGAGCCATAATTTAAGACAAACCAAACAAACCATCTCCTTAGCTTAAATTAAGTAAACTTACAAAAATTAAATATCTTTCCAATCTTCTCCATAAATCACCTCTCAAGTACCACACAAACCAATCAAAGTCCAAGCAATGCTTGAACTTGACTGCAAAGATAAGCTTCATTAAAATATCTACAAGGTTCTTAGCTGTAACAATTTTTTGTACTAATACAATACCTAATGACATTATATCTAGAATAAAGTGATATATGATATTAATATGTTTGGTCTTTTCAATGCATATTCGGTTCTTGGACATATAAATAAGACTCTAGCTATCACAATGCATAACAGTCTACTCATGTGATAAACCAAGATTGACAACCAAACCTCTCAATCATAAAGCTTTTTTCACCACCTCTATCAATGTCATATACTCAGCCTCTATTGTAGACAAGGTAACAATGAATTGTAAAATCTCTTTCCAACTAATGGCACACCACAAGAGAGTGTAAATATAATCTATCAGCGACCTCCTCATATCCAAATCACTAGTGTAATATGAATCTATAAAAACTTGAACACTGCTTCTAATGCTATTACCCCTATCATATACCAAACCAATATCTCTAATACCTCTAAGATAACGAAGTATCTATTTTATGGCCTGCTAGTGAACTTTACTATGATTTCTTAAAAATCGATTGACTACACTAACAATATATGAAATGTCTAGATGAGTGCAGACCATAACACACACAATGCTTTTAACTATACTAGCATACGAAACACCTAGCATGTGTTTTTTCTCCTCCTTAGTTTTTTGTGACAAAGTTGAAGATAATTTGAAATGGGATGTAAGTGGAGTACTTATTAGCTTGCAGTTTTGCATACCAAAACACTCAAGGACCTTCTTAAGATACTTCTTTAATGACAAGTATAACTTGTCAACACTTCGATCTTTGTATATTTTCATACTTAAAATCTTGTTAATTGCACTTAAATCCTTTTATCTCAAACCTACCACTCAATTGATCCTTCAAACTATTGATCTCAAAGATATTCTTGGAGGAAATCAATGTCATCAACATACAACAACAAGTACATAAATAAACCATATGAGAGCTTTCTAAAATACACAACTATCATAGTTACTTCTAAGGTAACCATATCAATGTGTAAAAGTATTGAACCTTTTACACCACTACCTTGTTGATTACTTTAAGTTATACAATGATTTCTTCAATAAGCACACATGGTTTCACTTACCTTGAGTAATAAAACCCTTTGAATGATGCATATAAATCCTCTCCTCAACTCACCATATAGAAGATTTATTTTTAAATCTACTAGTCAAACAAAACAATTATAATAAGCAATATCTAGATGAACCTATGCTTCATAACTAGAGAGAACAATTCATTGAAGTCAATACCTTCTATTTATATAAAGCTCTTGACAGTTAGATGTGCTTTAAACCTTGCATTCTTAACCCTTAGAATTTCATCTTTACTCTTGTAAACTCATTTGCACCCAATAATCTTTTGGCTCTCTAGTTGTTTAACAAGCCCCCATGCCTAATTTTTATAAAGAGACTCAATCTTTTTATTCATCGTAAACATATAATAAGAAGATTCTTTGCAAAAAATTGCTTCTTTATCAGAACAAGTCTCTTAATCGTTAAAATTCTCTATAATATTCAAAGAAAAATTAACTAAATCAGCATAAGCATACTTAACTAGTGGTTTTATTTGTCTTCTTATAGCAATATTTTAAGGTTATTATTTAGGTGCATTTATATCAATAATATCTTATACCACTTCCTCAATAAACCCAGTTGAAATATCTTTCTCCACCATCTCTAAAGCTCTAACATCAAGCTCTACATGTTTGCTAGTACTCTGGTTCATCTCAACATCAACACTAGTTGACTTATTTTCTTTGTAAAATATAACAAACTCATTAAATGTTACATCCTTATTGGTAATAAACTTAGGCGAATTGGGATCAACATATCATAACCAATTTCCCTTCTCCCTAGATGTATAACATAGGAATATGCATTTTCTCACTTTCAACCCAAGTTTATCTTTTTAACATGAACATAAGCAGGATAACCAAATACTCTTAGTTTAAAGTAATAAGTAGGAGAACTAAACGATAATATAAATAGGATAACCAAACAATCTTAGTTTTAAGTAATAAGTAGGAGAACTAAACGATACCTCATATAGAGTCTTCAACTCTAAAACTATCAATTAAGATTTATTCATCAGATAACAAACCATGTTAGTTGCTTCAACCTAGAAGTCCTTTGATAATTCAGCTTGTAAAAGCGTACAAAGTGTTCTTTGCAAGAGTGTTTTGTTCATACATTCTGCAATCCTATTTTGTAATGGTGTATTTCTAATAGTGCGATATTTAGAATTCCTTTATTCATATAGAATTCATCAAACTCATTTGAGCATAATTCCAAACCATTATCAGTTCTTAAACATTTGATCTTCTTACTAGTCTACTTTCAATTAAGGCTTTCCACTTTTTAAAGGTGATGAACACATATTGTTTCTTTTTAGAAAATACATCCAAACCTTCTTAAAGTAGTCATGAATAAATGTCAACAAATAGTATGCTCCATCTTTTGACATAACATGAAAAGAACCTTGGTATTATGAAAAGTTGTATCGAATTTCACCTTGCACTGTTAATCATAAACACAATGCTCACATAAATTCAATTTACTTGTTTACTAACTACATAATAAATCTCGCTAATATGTCGGTTGTTTAAAGAATTTGTCATTACTTAAAAGGTTCAATTGATTTTTTCTTACTTTATTCCCCTTCTAATGGTTTCTAACTTATAGGATATTGTGATAGTGATTTTTTGGAGA
>Ga0307509_10010853_pt1 | contig 11105 bp, 9 predicted proteins | sample 10_EM_MG_FD_202245 | JGI IMG/M metagenome (GOLD analysis project Ga0307509, IMG submission 202245) | Populus trichocarpa ectomycorrhiza microbial communities from riparian zone in the Pacific Northwest, United States - 10_EM | ecosystem: Host-associated > Plants > Roots > Unclassified | place... | reverse complement strand
GATTAGATTGGGCAGACGCGCTACGAACCAATTTAACGGTTTCGGGTTGGGTAGACTCGCTAGCGGGAGGGAAACGAGGACCGTGCCTGGCTGGAGTGGCCGGTACAGTTGGGTGAACAGTCGGACCTTGGGGGGTGGTTTGAGGAGGGCCCAAGGACATCAGAGAGTTGTACAAAGGTTACTGAAATAAGCTGATATTAATTTTAAGACTACAAATAGGTATAACAAAACTGGATTCTTTATAACTACTAATGAATAAATACAAGAAAATTATACAAAGGCTACTCAAATAAGCTGATTTTTATAGGTAGGAATAATAACATATTTTTTTTTTATCAACTTATATGATGGACATCAAGAGTATGTGAAGATGCTATTAAAATAAGAAGATAATATTTCTGATACTACTATTCAAAATAGTAGAGCAATCTTTTCAGTACTACTTAAGTAATATTTATAAGCTATTACTTTTTTAAAAATCCTGATTGATATATATTAATAAAAGTAAATTGTGATAATGGCTGAAAATTGCATGTATGTCAATAAAAACATTTAGTGATGAAAAAATATATTGGTGTGAGAAAATACTATTATAATTAAAAAAAATACAAGTATTATAATCAATTAATATAAATTACCGCAAAAATGACATAAATAACATTCATAAAATAAATATCTAGAAGGGTATTCACTTATATTATAATAATCATTTTTCTCCAACTATTCAAGTCAATTATGTATACTTTTACTTCTATCTATTGAGCTGTAACTGGGGCACCCTATAGAGAGGTGAACTCTAAGGTTGCGACCATATAAAACACTCAAAGTAGAAGTTAAAGATAAGGTAAAATAATTCTGAAGAATCAAACAGTAAAACTTAATATCGTTAAGCTGAAAGCTTCACTCAAGAAGTTCTTTTGAGGAAAGTTGATTAGCGAAGTAGAATGCCAAACGCTTAAACTTAAGTAGATATCAGATTTAAGCCTTTGACATTCACCACTACTCTGACCTTGTACAAGTACCCTGTCCTGCTCAGGGCTTGTCCGAGGTCTACCCTCCATCAGAAATTATCCTGCTGGAAGATTCGGACCAACTCGGGTACTCTTAACTCCGTCAATAGGATATGAGTTCCTGTGTAACGACCCTATGATAGGTAGCTACAATAACTACCACCTTAGCCCAAATGGTATACCAAGAGGGAACTGAAGGTGGTATGGTCCAGTATCCTTTGTATACAAGAATGCTGGTTTGCCTAGGGCAAGACCTAGGAAAGAGTAGAGTAGCCTTGGGCACTCTATTAGGCAGGGTAACCTTTCGGGAGAACATTCACATAAGGTCAAGAGAATTATGGAAATGTTACATGGATCTCAGAGAGGACTTTTGTGGTTGACTGGAGGACTTCCGGAGCGGTTAAAGACATAAGAGGACAAAGTTACCCAACCTTGGGAATTTGGCCATTATGGCCATAGATCTCACTTACCCTACTGAAATATCCAAGTTACCCTACCTTCACCGGCAAAGTCATCCTAGAACTTAGAGGTCGATTGCCTCACATTGTATGGGCTGTTAGAGGTTCATAGGAGTACATGCACCTGCGTGGGGAGGCCCCACACCTGAGTAAGGGTGGCCCGAACATGCTATTGAACTTGGGCGGGTTTTGCTAACACCACCCTCTCCCACCAGCATTGGGACAGCGCATCATAGGCAGACGGCTGCATAGTTGCTCGTTTGCTAGTAAGAAGAGATTATTGGAGAGGCTGCCGTAACAGCGTATACCTTGTCGCCGTCCGTCCAACTGAGTGTCGTTCACAGGATATATAAGGGGAGTATGTGTAACCGCCTCAATGGGGGTCGCCCATATATGGTCCCTCTGGCACCTAGGAGTCTATCTTAGCCTACGGGTAGTAGGGTAGTCTTCCTAGTGGTACTTAGGTAGTCCAAGGAGGCCAGGGTGCTTTCGGGACAAATACCTCAGTAACTAGCTGGGACCTTCTCTTCTTGATTTGTAGCATTACTATCGGTGGTCAATGGACTCTAGAGGTATGAGTCTTATCATAGTAGAGTATGTCCCGAGAGGCTGGCTATAGGTAGTACCCATTTCGCCAACCATTGGCTACATCTCACCGGGGGAGCTTGCATGACAATTTATCACATTAGATAGTCGTGTAGATTAAATGATAGACTGCATAGCTTGTATAGACGAAACTACCACTGGGCCAGTGAGTACACCACCTAGGTATTGATTCCAGTTGTTGTCATAACAGTAAGCCACAGGTATGACTTCGATAGGAAGAGTTTTTCCACCTGCGGTTGTATTGAAGATGCATTGCAGAAACTCATATCCTATTGATGGAGATAAGTGTAACCGAGTTGGTCTGATACTTCCGGCAGGATAATTCCTGATGGAGAGTAGACCTCGGACAAGCCCTGAGCCGGACAGGATACTCACACAAGGTCGGAGTAGTGGTGAATATCAAAGGCTTAAATCTGATATCTACTTAAGTTTTAGCGTTTGGCATTCTACTTCGATAACCAACTTTTCCTCAAGAGAACTAATTGAGAAAAGCTTCGAGCCTAATAATATTAAGTTTTTACCGTTTGATTCTTTTGAATTATTTACCTCATCTTTATCTTCTACTTCGAGTGTTTGGTGCGGTTGCAACCTTAGAGTTCATCTCTCTATAGGGTGCCCCTGTTACATCGTGCTATGCATCTTCAATAAAACTGCAGGTGGAAAAACTCTTTCTATCGAAGTCATACCAGTGGCTAACTGTTATGACAACAACCAGAGTGAATCCCTAGGTGGTGGACTCACTGGCCCAGTGGTAGTTTCGTCTATACAAGCTATGCAGTCCATCATTTAATCTACGCGACTATTTAATATGATAATCTGACATGCAAGCTCCCTCGGTGAGATATAGCCGATAGTGGGCTAAATGGGCGCTACTCATAGCTAGTCTCTTGGGACATACTCTACAGTGATAAGACTCATACTTTCAGAGTTCATTGACAACCCATAGTAATGCTACAAATCAAGGGGAGAAGGTCCTGGCTGGTTACTGAGTTATTTGTCCCGAAAGCACCCTGGCCTCCTTGCACTACCTAAGTACCACAAGGAAGACTACCCTACTACCCGTAGGCTAAGATAGACTCCTAGGTGCTGGAGGGACCATTTATGTGCAACACGTTATTTGGTGGTTATCCACACTCCCCTTATATATCCTGCGAATGATATTCGGTCGCATGAAAGCTGACGACTTATTCAGTGTTAAGGCAGGTGCTCCAATAACCTCTTTTTACTAGCAAACGAGCAACTACACAGCCGTCTGCCTATGATGCACCATCCGAAAACTGGGGCCAGAGGGGGGGGTTAGCTCAACCCCCCTAAGTTCAATAGCATGTTTGGACCACACCTGCTCAGGCATCTGATCTTTCTGCGCAGGTGCCTATGTGCCCTTGAACATCTAAGAGCCTATAGAATGTGAGGCAATTGACTTCTAAGTTCCAGGATGACTTTGCCGGTGAAGGTAGTGTAACTTGGATACCTCAGTAGGGTAACTGGATTCTATGTGCATAATGGTCAAATCCCTAAGGTAGGGTAACTTTGCCCTCTTATGCTTTTAACCGCTTCAGAAGTTCTTCTATCAACACCTAATGTTGTCTCAGAGGCCCGTGTAATGTTCCCATAGTTTTCTTGACTTTATGCAAATTTACTCCCAAAAGGTTACCCTGCCTTATAAAGTACCCAAAGCTACTCCACTATTCCCTAGGTCTCTTCCTAGGTTAACCAACCATCTATATACCAAGTATATCAGATTATACCACCTTTGGTTACCACTTGGTACACTATTTGAGCTAAGGGGATTGTGATTGTAGCTACCTATCATAGGGTGGTTACATTAGCTATTCAACTTACTATTCAAACTTGTTTGCTTATTTTAATTTTACTATTTTTTCTGTTCGTCTTGGATAGACTTGTGGGTTGCAGAAGTTTCTGGAAATGTGGAGACTTGGTATGGGACTTTGGGAGAGGCAACAGCTAAGTTAGCCCCAAGACAATGTTCATATTTCTGGAAACTTCTGAAGTGCGCCAGTATAATTATTCTATTTCTTATTAAATAATAAGAAGTTAGTTAATAGTATGAATTAAGAAAAATAATTTAGAGTTATATACTGCTAATTTGAAATATTGGAGATTGTAAAAACTGATTATAAATAGATTCTTTAGAATAGATAATAATTCTGTAACAATTCTACCTGTATATAATTAATGAAATAGATAAAGAAGTGAGCTACCATAAAACTACAGTAGATCTACTATCAGAAATTGAGACTTGGCAGTCACACAAATGGGTAAGCATAATTGTACATAGAGATCAAGTGGTCAGCATTAATGCCAACATTAGCTTTTTGGAATATCAGTTTTCATGCAGCTGTGATGAAGCCTATTGGGATCAATTTCTGGGCTTCTAAAAGTTAAGTTTTATTATTAGTTTTGATTTTCTATAAATTCTATAAGCTTATTATACCCATCATGTATATCTGCTCTCTTATCTTCTAATACAGAATCTTCTCTCTAATCACAAATCTTCAAGTTTGTAAACTCTTTTATGTCTAACTCAGAATCCAAGTTAATCGTGCCAAGGTTATGGCATTGGGTGCAACCCCTGGATGTTCTCAGGCTCACAACATGGGGCACTCTAAAGAGTGCCTGCCAGCGCAACACAACTTTGCGGCTCAACACAACTTTGTGGCTTACCATAGTAACTCTGCAGCTCAACACAACTTTATGGCTCAACACAGCTTTGTGGCTCAATACAACTTTCTGGCTCAATATAACTTTGGGACTTAGAATAGCTTTGTAGCTAAATATAAGATTTAAGGTAAAATTAACAGAATAAAACCAGAGTATTTTTGTTTACATTGTATTGCGATCATCTAATAGAGGATGTATTCTCATCCTTGGCTTTATTGCTACCACTCTTGCACGCCGAGCTTTATGAGCAGCCTTTACCTCGTCGTGAAAAGGTTTGTGTGCTGCTGTATCCGCCTTTTTTTTGGTATTCGGTGCCTTGTGTAATTGTTTTTCTGCCTTTTCCACCTCTACAAGCTCCTACCTTTTAACCATTTGACGTGCCTCTGATGCATAGAGAACTCCACCTTTTTGAACCTGGCGTCTGTTTTGGACACTGCGTCTTGCACTTCGAGCTTGTTCTGCTGCTAGTGTATTCTCCATATGCTCCTTTGCCAAGGCACCTGATTGTGAAAGGGCTAGTCCACCTTGAAGAACTTCCTTAAGACAGAGTTGGAACTCTGGTGACATGTTCTTAGTATCACGTAGCAATTCCTCACCCTGAACCCGAAGGCTAGGAATATCAAGAGGAATGCCAGAGGTAGATGGAGAAGGGTCTTCGGCTAGTGAATAGGTAATGAGAGAAACTGCTTCCCTTAACTTGGAAATAACAATAGAAGGGTTGAAAGGAATGAGACCAGTGGCACGGAATGCAGCTTGAATGGTTGATGGTTTGAATTTTTGTTGGCAAATCGAATGAATTTTATCCAGAAATTTCACCTTGTCAAAATCACCAGACCCCATCCGTGTTGCTGCTTCAACAGCCTCAGCATGATAATGCCTAAATGGGTGGAAGACAACAACATCCAATGGTTGGAGCAAATGGCTAGAATGAGGAGGCAGGCAGAATACCACGATTTTGTGCCAATCACAGTAGTCAATAAATTGTTTGGTGGTATGCGAGCCAAAGCCATTAAGGAGTAGAAGTCAATAGCATCCAGTTTGGCATTTGGCAGAGAACCGTTCACAATGGACAAGCCATTTCATCGTCAACTCATCGTTATTGTATCGAGATTCTGAGGTGCCGAGAACGTAATCATCTGGTACACTGGTGGTTGTATACCAGGCCTCTTTGTGAATAAAACCAGGGACAATGATCATAGAAGACAGAACAGCCCCATCACCACTGATTGTTTCACAGACAGAGACTAGATCCTTGTTGGTAGTACTGCCAAGGAAACAGGGCTGACTAGGTTCTCTGGTGATAATCCATTAGTTACGGTCAACATCGATATGAAATCCAGTCTTGTCAAAATTGTACTGGTCCCCTGGTTTGATATCATGCTCCTCACACCCAGTCTTATATGTATCAAACCAGATACAGATGTTGGCTGGTTGGTGGATGTTTTTCCTGTCTGAGTCGATAGTCTGTTGCTTGCGTACATGGTATTCTGGGTGATGATTGAGAAAGTTTGGTGCCCAGTGATCACCGATAAGGGGTGCAGTATCTGAGCCTGTGTGCCCATAAGTCAGGATCGCATTGGCACAGCTTGAAACCATTTACAGGCTGGCACTAGTGCCTATGGTGTCAAGACGATCAAGGTATTGACAGACAGCTAGTTCTTGGTCTTCTGAGAGTTTGCGGTTGGCTTCTTGGCTCTCTTGTCTGGACTGATGGCCTTGTAAACGTCCACGAAGTCTGGTGACAGGAATTTCGTATGTGTGAGCAACTTCAGCAATATTGACAGATTGATTTGTGCTGTTTTGAATGAAGATGATGGCGGCTTGAATTCGTATCTTGATATCTTGATAAGGCTCGACCCGTTGGCTGGGAAGAACAAAGGCTGGCACTGGCAGCATAATCTGTTGTTGTTTGGTGTTTGTTAGGTAGATATAGAGTGGTTATATTTTTAAAAAAATTTGTATTAAGCCTCAAAGTAATGCCAAGTCAGAAATTTATGCTGAGTCAGAAAGTTGTGTTGAGCCACAAAGTTGTATTGAGCTGCAAAGTTGTATTGAGCCACAAAGCTGTGTTGAGCCACAAAGTTGTGTTGAGCTGCAGAGTTACTATGGTAAGCCACAAAGTTGTGTTGAGCCGCAAAGTTGTGTTGAGCTGGCAGGCACTCTTTAGAGTGCCCCAGGTTGTAAGCCTGCGAACATCCGGGGGTTGCGGCCACCGCCACAACCTTGGCATGATTACTATTAAGAGAAAGAGACAGGCCCATTTTATGAAAGAAATGTGAGATTAGATTAGCTTTCATAGTATGAAATAGGTCAAAACCCTCTCTTATACAGTTAATTGTCATAATCCTTCTGCCCCCCACTGTACAACTCTTAAGATCTGTCATTAACTCTAAATCGATAATCTTCTTGTTAGTAATGTCTCATATAAGCTTTTTGAGTTGCTTATTGATATACAGATCAAGGAGATCAATGAGACTTGTACAGCCAGACGGTATTAGGGAGATGGTAATATTACTATTACAGAGAATGTTGTAAATAGCAAGAGGTTTATAAGAATGTATTAAATTGAGTGTGATGAGTGTTAGTTGGCAACCAAGAACTAGAATAAGGTAAATGTTGATATATTTATCAAAAAGCTCATCATTCATGTATGCGGTAGCATTATACTTAACCAAAACCCTCAAGTGATACCATTTCCGCGCTCTTCATTGTCACTTTTTGGTTTTCTGAAATATGATCATTGGTGGCATTTAGGGCATACTATGAGCAAAAACAGATAAAACAAGACTGACTTGTTTTTTATTATACCTAGAGTGACTCTCTTTTACCCAAACATTATTTTCCCCTACCAGATTATAAGTTTTCCCTTCTAAGTATTCCAATTGTAATGGTGTTTTGTTCAAATTACAGATATTTGACAACTTGTATTATCCTACTAGTTGTTCCAAAGCCACCCCCAACACTGATTACTACGAAGACTAATCTTATAGTAGTCTAGGAATTCTTGACATCATGAAATGCCAAATCTACAAAAAGCTGAGTTCACCTCTGAATATATTACGCGAAATTGGAACTGAGACTGAATTTGAAACTAGCCTTGTCATACTCTTCAACCTTCTTTCCATCATTTTATAAAATTATCATAAAGTCTATCTTCTAACTCTGGCTACAGAACTTGTTTAGTATAACCTATCCCATCCACCTGCTTTACAGCTGAGTTCCTCCCCCTCTGCTCAATCTTTACCTCCTACCATATCCAGTTGCTAATTGTTCTCTGAGCAACCTTATATAAGTCAGAGGTTCCTTGTCGTATTAGTTGACAATATTGTCCTCTTTGTGCGAGGGAAATTCAACGGTATTTCAGAAAGGTAAGCACTTAGAGTTTCTAGAACTGGCTATATATTATTTCAGGATATAGTATTAGTTTTAATCGATACTATAGCAGCATTCACTCTCTGATTCACTTCGCTTTTGGTCCTTGTTGATATTTTAAGCTTTTGATTAGTGGCATTTTTGCTGGTATTCCTATATTTCTATATATTATATTCTCCTTGCTTTCTATTATTCTCAATTCTTCTGATTCATTTGCACTAATATGTAATGATCTCAATTATAGAAGGCTAGTATAAAACAGGTAATAACCTATTATCATTGATAGTTAAGATGATTGTAAACTTAATATTTCCGTAGAGCTATCTTATAGCTCTTAGCCTTTCCGCTATCTTAATAGCCAGGATATATATGCATACTTATTAATTGAGACTTGTATCTCATATATGATTCAGAATAGCTTTTGATAGTAAAGACTGTAAAGATATTTTATTTATACATAACCGATAAAAGTAGTTGTATTAAGAAAATACTTAGATGGTTGCGTGAAGAGCTCTAACTATTGTAAATTTTTATTTTTTATTTTTGAAATTGTGTATTTGTTGTTAAAGTACAAGAACTTGCATGCAGTGTGAGCTATGGCATAAATAAAACGATACTACAGGTGCCAGGGAAAAGCCATTATCTCAAGTTCCTCTGGTGTGGAAGAAATCACACATCTCGCCTGAAGAATCCTCACCCCTCCTTCACGCAGACACAGAGAAGATCAGAAAACAACAGAAAAGCAGGAAACAACAGAAAAAACCCTTGCTATAGACTTCAGAGTCATAACAAAATGAATCTAGCCTAAAGGCTAGAAGGAAGGAAAGACCACTAAAAAAGGAAACGAAGCAGAGGAAGAAAAAACAACACTCCGAAGGGGCCGGCCAAAAGTAGCACAGACGAGCACTGGCGACCGAATCAATTACTCTGAGCCCAAGGCATTGACATCGACCAAGGAGGTAGTGGAATACCATGGAAGAGCATAACTGAGAATGCGACTATGGCAGCCGCAGGGGCGAAAGGAGCCACTTAGTAGTAAGGTACAAGCTGAGAGAGCGGACTATAGCTGGAACCGAGCAACTGGACGAAAACCGGGGAGGAGAACAGAGGGGTAGACCCAAATGCTAGAAACGACTGACTAGAGCAACCGCGGCCAATGCTTTTCCGACAGCAAGGCGAGAGATGAGGCCATGACATTACGAACTGAAGTGTTCTCTGACAGGACCACATAATCGGATCGGTGGAGTACTTTGCAAGGGGCTTGGAAGACAGCAGCACCGACCGTAAACAAAGCGAGAGGGGTTTCTGACCGTGCAAAACCTAAGCGAGGTGCAAAGGTGATGTAGGAAAAGGGGGAGCAACAAACTTCATGAGCGGGGGTCAACGATGAATGAAGGCAAGAACGCCAAGGAGGGGAGCCCAAGGGGCCAAAAGAAAGAAGGAAAGAAATAGTCTCACTCCCCTAGGCAGAGGCCATCAAGGGTGAGGAGAGGGGTGGTGGGTCAACGACGATGATCTCCTTGGTGTTGAGATTTTAATTACCGGAGGTGTAGAGGAGATGGTTTGTGGCTCTAACTATTGTAATTTAATTTTTTTTTATCATTTTAAATTTTGTTTGTCAAGCTAAAAAGCTAACTAGGTACAAAAGGCCCGTTCACCCTGGAGTATAGAGCCAAACAACCTCCGGCAACAGTCCATCCCTCATCCTCCTGGCTAAAAACCCTCTGACCCTGCCCGATACCGTTGGGACTAACGAACTATCCGGTGCTATGGGTAGAAAACTACAAGTGAAAATACAGGCCTGAATACAACGAACCAAAATCCTCCGCAGACGTGCAGCCCATAAGAAAAGACCCCAACCCAACAGTGAACAACCGAGGAAAAGTAAGGAAACCTCAAGCCCATCTAGAAAGGAAACACCAAAACCCAAGAACCGTGGACAACCCACCCTTAGCCCAATGATAGACCCCATTCTGACGAATCAGGGAAGGGATCAAGGAGCCAGCAGGACAAAGTCATGGCCTCAACAGCACACACAAGGGGGAAATGTACACGGGGCGTAGAGGCCGGCCGAAGGGTCAAGCGAGACCCCAGAGGGAGATCCGAATCCAAACCAACACATAGGAAGTGTGTGGCAGGACAGATTAAAGACCGTAGGCCCACCGGAAACCGGACCGGGGGAGGTGTGTGTCCCGCGAGTGACAGAGGCGGCAGCATGATACCCCTAGAAACAAGAGAATTTCACCAGCACGCACGCAGCCATGCCAGATCCCAACTCGAGACCATCATGAGGGAACAGAGGCCAGGTGGTGAGGGCAGTAGGGTGCCAGCCAAGGTGAGAAGGCAGTAGGGTGCGAGCCGACGAAACCATAGGAGCGGAGAAAGAAGGGGTAGACCCAAACTGAGAAGTACGAGGGAAGGCGACTGAAGCGAGATCACGACTTTTCGACGATGCCGACCGTACCGGACAGGACTCTCAGGAGATAGTGCAATACCAGAGAGCAGAGCCACCGGGGCTACTACTTCACCAATAGCCCAAGACTGCGACCGACCCATTGACGAGGCAAGGGGGTTGCCCGCCGTGCAAAGCGTTAAGCGAGGGCAGCGAAACACAGTGCGGAGAAAGGAGGAGAGAGTAACCATGAAACCCATAGACAATGTAATGACCCAACCATAGGTAGCTACAATCACTATCACCTTAGCCCAAATGGTATACCAAGTGGTATCCAGGGGTGGTATGGTCTCGTATATATTATACACATGGCTGGTAATCCTAGGATAAGGCCTAGGGAATAGTTGAGTAGCCTTGAGGTACTCTACTAGGCAGGGTAACCTTTCGGGAGTAAGTTGGCATAAAGTCAAGGAATTTATGGGAACGTTACACAGACCTCCGAGACAACATTTAGTGTTGACGGGCGGACTGCCGGAGCGGTTAAAGGCATAAGAAGGCAAAGTTACCCTACCTTGGGAATTTGAC
>Ga0307509_10010852_pt1 | contig 11106 bp, 10 predicted proteins | sample 10_EM_MG_FD_202245 | JGI IMG/M metagenome (GOLD analysis project Ga0307509, IMG submission 202245) | Populus trichocarpa ectomycorrhiza microbial communities from riparian zone in the Pacific Northwest, United States - 10_EM | ecosystem: Host-associated > Plants > Roots > Unclassified | place... | reverse complement strand
CACGGTGGCGAGCGCGGTCGCGACATCGCCGTCCCGCAGCGCGGCCTCGACCGCCGGGCGCAGGGCGTCCCGGTCGGCGGCGGGCAGTCCGCTCACCAGCGTCCCGGCCGCCTGTTCCGCCTGTGCCTCGGTCAACGGGAGGGCGGGCAGCCCCTTCGGGATGTGCCCCGCGGTCACGGCTCCCAGGGCGGTGGACAGGTCGGCCGAGAAGCGCTCGAAGTCGGGCTCGGGCCGGTTCTGCACGGAGGCGACGAGATCGCCGAAGTAGAGCTGCGCGAGGTCGTTGAGGTTGGCCAGCACCGGCCGCAGATCGACCTTGAGGACCAGCGAGTCGCGCTCGCCGCCGAGATAGCCCACCACGGCGTCGATCTGCTGCTGGGTGAGATCACGGACCGTCTCCGGCGGCAGCACCAGCTTGAGGTTGGAGGTGACCTGCGCCTCCGGCACGGGCAGCCGGGCCAGCAGCCCCCGGGTGACCGCAGCAGTGCGTGGATCCACCAGCACCTGGCTGTAGAGCCGGTCGTAGGCCTTCTGCTCGTCCAGTGCGGACCGGTAGAAGCCGGGTGAGACCACGGTGGACCGGGCAGTGGCCGCGAGGGTGAGGACCGCCGTCGCGAGGACGGCCAGGACCAGGGCCGCGACACGCGGCAGTCTGCGGGACGCGATGCCGACCGGGTCCATGATTCCCCATCGTCGTCCCGGCCCGACGGCCCCGCAATCGGACACGGGACGCCGGAAAATGGCATGCCCGTGGCGGGGTGGACGTGTTGGGTGGGCGGTATGAACGACACGGAACTCCTGGCGGACCGCTTCGAGGAACACCGGGGCCGGCTGCGCGCGGTGGCCTACCGCATGCTCGGCTCGCTGCCGGAGGCGGAGGACGCCGTCCAGGAGACCTGGCTGAAGCTGAGCCGCACCGGCGCGGACGAGATCAGGAACCTCGGCGGCTGGCTCACCACGGTCGTCGGCCGGGTCTGCCTCGACCTGCTGCGCACCCGCACCGCGCGCCGCGAGGACCCCATCGACGAGACCTTCGTCCCGGACCCGCTGCTCAGACCCCTGACGGACCTCGACCCCGAGGAGGAAGTGCTCCAGGCCGACTCGGTGGGCCTCGCCCTCCTCGTCGTCCTGGAGACCCTGGAGCCCGCCGAACGGCTCGCGTTCGTCCTGCACGACCTGTTCGCGGTGCCCTTCGACGACATCGCCCCGATCGTGGAACGCAGCTCCGCCGCGACCCGCCAACTGGCCAGCAGGGCCCGCCGCCGGGTCCAGGGCGCAAGCCCGTCGACCGACCCGGACCTGGGCCGGCAGCGTGAGATCGTCGAGGCGTTCCTCGCCGCCGCACGCGAGGGCGACTTCGACGCCCTAGTCGCACTGCTGCACCCGGACGTGGCACTGCGCGCCGACTCCGGGGCCCTGGTGCGGGGCGCGGCGGCCTCCAAGGCGATGCGCGGAGCGCGCGCGATCGCCGAACAGGCCCTGATGTTCGCCCCGTTCGCCCGCCTCGCCCAACTCGCCCTGGTCAACGGCTCGGTGGGCGTCGTGAATGCCCCCGAAGGGCAGATCGTCTCCGTCATGGGCGTCACGATCGCCGACGGCAGGATCACCGAGATGTACATCCTGTCCGACCCGGGCCGGCTGGCCCGCCTCGATGCGAACGGGTCAGTACGCTGAACGGCATGGAAGATCACATAGTGGACCGGGCCGAGCTGCGCGGTGACTGCGAGCGGTGTTTCGGGCTGTGCTGTGTCGCGCTGCCCTTCGCCGCCGCGACGGACTTCGCGATCGACAAGGCCGCGGGGACACCGTGCCCGAACCTCCGGGGTGATCACCGGTGCGGAATCCACGCGAAGCTCCGGCAGACCGGCTTCACCGGTTGCACGGTCTACGACTGCTTCGGCGCCGGGCAGAAGGTCTCGCAGATCACTTTCGGCGGGCGGGACTGGCGCACGGTCCCGCAGGCGGAGTCCCGTCGGATGTTCGACGTGTTCCCCGTCGTGCGGCAGCTGCATGAGCTGCTCTGGTATCTCGCCGAGGCGCTCACCCTGCCGGCCGCGGCGCCGGTCCACCCCGCGTTGCGCGAGGCGCTGCGCGCGACCGACGCGCTCACGCGCGGCACGCCCGAAGAGCTCGGCGCGCTCGACGTGGCCGCCCACCGGCAGGAGGTCAATGTGCTGCTGCTGCGGACCAGTGAGCTCATGCGGGCCGGGGCGAAGGGCAAGAAGAAGGACCGGCGCGGTGCCGATCTCATGGGGGCCCGGCTCAAGGGCGCCGATCTCAAGCGGGCCAACCTGCGCGGTGCCTACCTCATCGCCGCCGATCTCACCGGGGCCGACCTGCGCGGCGCGGATCTGATCGGCGCCGACCTGCGGGACGCCGAACTCACGGACGCCGACCTGACCGGCGCGTTCTTCCTCACCCAGCCCCAGGTCAACGCGGCCCGGGGCAGTGAGGGCACCAGGCTGCCGGGGTCAGTCGTCCGCCCGGTGCACTGGGCAGCGGGCCTCTGAGGTGCCGTCGTCCGGGACCGCGACCGGTGTGGTCACCGGCCCGGACGGTGTGCGCCGGTCCAGGTGGAGCCGCAGACCCTCCGGCATCAGCGTCAGGCGTTCGGCCACGCGCAGCCGGTAGGCGGGGTCGGGGCGCAGTTCGTAGCGGCGCAGCAGCAGGCCCAGGACGAGCGTCGCCTCGTGCAGCGCGAACTGGCGGCCGATGCACGCCCGCGCCCCGGTCCCGAACGGTTTGAAGGTGTGCGGGGCGCGCGAGCGGACCGCCTTGGCGTCGAAGCGGTCCGGGTCGAACTCCTCGGCGTCCGCGCCCCACACCTCGGGGTCGCGGTGCAGCATCGGCGTCAGGATCAGCGCCCAGGCGCCCCGCCGCACCGGGTGGACCCCGGCGAGCTCGGTGTCGCGGGTGGCCTCGCGGGCGTAGGCGGGCGCCGTCGGCCACAGCCGCAGCGATTCGTCGAGCACCCGGCGGACGTAGCGCAACTTGGCGATCTGCTCGTAGCCCGGCACCCTCGCGTCGCCCCAGACCTGGTCGATCTCGGCGCGGGCGCGGGCCGCTACGTCCGGGTGGCGGGCGAGGTAGTGCAGCGCGAAGGACAGCGAACCCGAGGTCGTCTCGTGTCCGGCGACCAGGAAGGTGATGACCTGGCGGCGGACGTTCTCGGCGGAGAGCCGTTCGCCGGTCTCCGGGTGGGTCGTCTCCAGCATCCGGTCGAGCAGGTCGCCGTCACCACCGTTCGTCGTACGGCGGGTGCGGACCATGTCGTCGACCGTGCGGTTGAGGTAGGCGATGTCGGCCTCGTTGCGCCGGGTCGCGGTGCGCAGGAGCAGCGGGGCCAGCGGTCCGGGTACGGAGTTGAGGCGCTGCGCGTAGCTGAGGGTGCCCACCATCGAGGTGACGAAGGGGTGCGGGCGGTCGCGTTCGAAGGAGCCGAAGTCATGGCCGAAGCCGGTGCGCGCGATCGTCTCCAGGGTCAGCTTGGTCATGTCGCCGGGCACGTCCACCGACCGTCCGGCGGCCAGTTCGCGGTCCCAGTGGTCGGTCAGGCGTTCGGCCACGGCCAGCATCATCGGGTGGTAGCCGGCCATCGCCTCGCGGCTGAAGCCGGGGGCCAGGACGTCGTGCGCCAGCTGCCAGTTGGGCTCGTGGTTGTACGCCGTGAACAGCCCGTCCCCGGCGACCGGCCGCAGATTGGCGATGCCGAGGCCGACGTGCTTGGCGAACCGCGACTCGTCCGCCATGTCGGCCACCAGGTCGGCGCCCCACACGAACACGAACTCCTTGCCGAAGGCCTTCCGGCGGAAGATCGGGCCCAACTGACGGGCGTAGCGCAGCGAGTCCTGGAGCGGGGTGCGCCGGTCGGCGCCGATGACGTCACCGAGGAACGGAAGGCGGCGCGGGGGATGCGGGATGCGGTCGAGTCGGGGCCAGCCCTGCTCGGCGCCCCGGAATCCCTTCGGCAGTGGGGTCGGCGTCACCGTCGTCGTCTCCGCCATGACGCGATCTCCCTTGATCCACTCGCGGGTTCAGCCTGTTGTACGTGGGTTCAATAGCGTGTTCCAGTGTGATCCCGCCGTTGAACCGACGTCAAGTAAAGTGCGGGAATGGCCGCCAATCAGGGAGAGCGCACACGCCGCCGGCTCAGCACCGGCGAGCGTCGGGAGCAACTCCTCACGGTGGGCGCCCGGTTGTTCTCGGAGAGCCCATACGACGAGGTGTGGATCGAGCAGGTCGCCGAGATCGCCGGGGTCTCGCGAGGGCTGCTCTACCACTACTTCCCGACCAAGCGGGACTTCTTCGCGGCCGTCGTCGAGCGCGAGAGCGAGCGGATGCTGCGGATGACGGCGGCCGTACCGGGCGTACCGGCCCGCGAACAGCTCGCCGCCGCCCTCGACACCTACCTGGAGTACGTGCACGCCCACGCGCACGGCTACCGCGCCTTCCATCGCGCCGACGCGGCCGGGGACCAGACCGTACGGCGGGTCTATCAGCGGGCGTTGGCGGCGCAGGAGCGGCAGATCCTGGCCGCGCTCGCCGCCGATCCCGAGTTCGGGCCGGCCGTGGAGGAGCGGCCCGACACGAAGCTCGCGGTGCGCGGCTGGCTGGCCTTCACCACCGCCGTCTGTCTGGAGTGGCTGCGCGGACCGGAGTTGAGCCGCGAGCAGGTGCGCGATCTGTGCGCGCGGGCCCTGTTGGGCGTCCTCTCGCCCTGAAGAACCGTTGTGGAAATTGCGTGGCGTGGTTGGCGCGCGCTCCGATCTTCGGTAGGTTAGGCAAGGCTTACCTAAGGAGGTTCAGGGATGGGTGACAGCCAGACGTGGACGGTCGTGCCTGCCGCGGCCGAGCGGGCCCGCTCGGTGCTCGCCGCCGCATGGTCCTGCGCGGTGACCGCGGAGGGCGGTCGCGAGGAGTTCGTCGGCGCGCACAGCGTGGACGACGACGGCCGGGTGCTCCTTCAAGTGCCCGAGGACAGCGCCCTGTTGGCCGCCGCGATCTGCGTGCCGCGCGGTGAGCCGTCCGCGGTCCTGGAGTTCGCGGACGTCGCGCCCGTCCCCGTGCGCAACCGCATCCGGGCCAGGGTGTGGCTCGCCGGCTGGTTCGTCCCCGAGGACGGCCGACTGGCGTTCAGTCCCACGCGTGTGGTGCTGCGTCCGGCGACCGGCGCGGTGGTCATCGACCTCGACGAGTTCGCCGCCGCCGAACCCGACCCGCTGGCCCTCGCCGAGGCCCAGCTGCTGACCCACCTCGCCGACTGCCACTCCGACGCGGTCGAGCGGCTCACCCGCCTCGTGGAGCCCGACAGCCTGCACGGTGCCGTGCGCGTCCAGCCCCTCGCCGTCGACCGGCACGGACTGACCCTGCGGATCGAGCGCGCCCGCGCCCACGGCGACGTACGACTGCCGTTTCACGCGCCCGCCGACACGGTCGCCCACCTCACCGAGCGGATGCATGTGCTGCTCACCCAGGCCAGCGCCGCGTCCTGCCCGCGTCCCCTACAGCGGCAGCGCACAGACGGCGACCGGTGAGGCGAACGGCGCGCCCGCGAGCCGGAGTTCACCACTCTCCCCGTCCACCAGGAACACGCTGACCGTGCCCGACTTCTGGTTCGCGGCGAACAGCAGTGTCCCGTCCGGCGAGAAGGCGATCTGTCGGGGGAAGTCACCGCTCACCGGCACGGTGTCGAGCAGTCGGAGCCGGGCGCCGTCCGTCTCGACGGCGTACCGCGCCAGGGTGTTGTCGCCCCGGTTGGCGAGATAGGCGTACGAGCCGTTCGGTGTCACCAGGATCTGCGCCGGGTAGTTGGTCGTGTCGCCCGTGCTCCCGCTGGACTGCGGGTCGCCGATCGACAGGGCGCCCGTGGCCGGGTCGTAGGCGCAGACCGCGACGGTGTCGTCGACCTCGTTGGCCAGGTAGGCGTACCGGCCGCCGGGGTGGAACGTGAGGTGGCGCGGGCCCGCGCCCGGGCGGGTGTGCGCCTGGGAGACCTCGGCGAGCGTGCCCTTCGTGGTGTCCAGGCGGTAGGTGTAGACCGTGTCGGTGCCCAGGTCGACGGCGAGGACATGGCCGCCGTCAGGACTGGTGACGAACTGGTGCGCGTGCGGGCCGTCCTGGCCCGGGCCCGGCTGCGGACTGGAGTGCTTGACCAGAGCGGTGCGTTCGCCGAGCGCACCCGACGTGCCGATGGGGTGCACGGCCACGCTGCCTGACGTGTAGTTGGCGCTGAGCAGCCAGCGGCCGGTCGGATGCACCGACAGATGACACGGGCCCGCACCGCCGGTGCTCCGCGAGCCGAGCACCTTGCGGTCCGCCAGGCGTACGGCGGTCACCGCGCCGGACGTCTGCTCGTCGACCGCGTACAGCGTGCGGCCGTCGGGGTGCACGGCGAGGTACGACGGGTCGGCGACTCCGGTGAGCGTTCCGGCGCCGGTGATCTGCCCCGTCGCCGGGTCGTAGGTGGCCAGGCCGATGCCCGTGCCGCCGCCGTCGACCGAGGTGTACGTGCCGAGGTAGAGCGGGCGGGGGCCGGCGGCCTTGCCGGTGCGGTGGGTGCTGGGGGCCGGTGCCGGGGTCGCCACGGGAGTGGATTCGGGGCCGGCCGGGGCCGAGGCCGGTGCGGGGACCGCGACCACGGCCGCGGTTCCGCCCAGGGCTCCCAGGAAACGGCGTCGACTCCAACCGCCCTGCGACGCGTCCGCACCACTGCTCATGCCCACACCCTCAGGTCGTCGCTTGCCCCGGTCGTCACGGCAACTTTGACGTGGACGGCCCGTCGAGCGCAAGACCGGCAACGAGCGTTGCGGAGGGTGCAATGGGTCCCTGGCTTACCAGGCGCCGTCCTCCACCGGCTTGCCCTTGGCGTCTTTGAGGGGCTGCACCTGGCCGGGCGCGGGCTGCTGCCAGGGCTCGTGGTCGTCGCCGAGCCAGTCGCCCACCGGTTTGACGGCCCCCAGGGTGTCGGTGGGGGAGAGGTCCTCGGCGTCCTGGTCGTAGTAGTCGAACCAGGGCAGCCCCGCCCGGGTGTACGCGGCCCGGTCCACCGGCGACGGCGGCGGCTCCTCGCCGGTGATGCGGCGCCACTCCGGGGGTGTCACGAGGTGCACGAAGACCCGCCCGGCGGGCTCCTTCGCCCAGGACGTCAGCGGGCGGTCGTCCTCGTAGACCTCCTGGCGCATCGAACCGCCGACGCCGAGCCCCATCCGGGGAGCAGCCGCCGGAGCACCGGGCGCGGGGGGTGCCTGCGCGGCCATCGGCATGGCGGGCATGCCACCGTAGCCCCCGGACGACAGGGTGATCGCTCGCGCCCGTTCCGACCGGCGCCGCTCGTCCTCGCGCCACTTGGTCAACTCCCGCTCGGTGAGCGGGAAGGACTGCAACTGGACGCCGCCCCACACCTCCTCGCCCGTGACCTGCCCCTCGACCGTCGCGCCCAGGCCCAGCGGGACCGCCACGAACTGCCGGACCGTCCCCTTGCCGGAGTTGATGCCGTCGAGCCAGGGCTGGCGCGGAAGTACGAGGTAGTTCTGCGGGTCGCGGGACAGCCGGTCGCTCCACGGCTTCCCGGAGACCGCGCACACCTTGCCCACCCCGACCTGGAGGGCGGCGGGTTCGGCCGTGCCCGCGAAGCTCAGCCACATCGCCTCCCGCAGATACACCGGCAGCATCACCCCGCCCCGCGCCCGCCACTCCTCCGGTGCCGTGTCCGGGAAGTCCGCGACCCGGCGGACCGGGAACTCGCCGAGCCCCGGCGGCAGCGGATGGGTGCCGGTCTCCGGCAGGCGCAGCGTGCGGATGAACCGCACCGCCACTCCACCGGGCAGCCGCAAGGTGTTTCCGTCGATCCGTACGGTGCTGTCGGTCATGCGTCCGCCCCCATCGCCGCGCTGCCGGAGGCGGTCCGCCCCCAGGTGACTCCGTCACCTAGAACGATCGGCGCCCGTGCCCCGGTTCCTGCGCAGTCGCTCCGGCACACCCACCCGCTCCCGCAGCCAGATCAGCCACGGCAGGCGTGTGCGCTGCTCACCGGCGCACTGGTCGAGTTCCTCCAGCAGCCGGCGCGAGCGGTGCTCGGTGTCCAGCTCGTCCAGCATGCGGTTGACCTCGGTCAGCATGGCACCCAGCAACTGCCACTGGGCCGCGTCGCGCTGGACCTCCTCCAGGAGCAGCTGCGCCAGCTTGTCGCGGGTCGCGGCGGCCGTGTGCAGCTCGGCGGTGAGCCTCGACTCCGCCGACTCGGCGCTCACACTCACATCGGTGGTCACCAGCACCGCGAAACTGACCACAGCGTCCCCGATCTCGGACAGCAACTGTTCTACGGCGGCGCCCGTCGGCGGCGCGAACAGCGGCTCGGGGTCGCGCTGTTTCGCCAGGTCGGTGAAGGTGCGCGCGAGGACGCGGAGCACGACCGTGCAGATCTCCAGGGTGTCCAGACCGGTCCGCAGCACGACCCGGTGCAGCAGCCCCTCCCGTACGCGCGGATTGAGCCGCAGGCTGTCCTCGGCCTGCCGGAGGGCCGCGTCCACCTCGACGATGTCGTGGTCGAGGCGGCGCGCCTCGTGCAGCCGCGCGGTGGCGTGGTCGACGGGGGTGCGGCCCGCCGCCTCCTCGCCCATGCGCCGCATCAGCCGCCGCAGCCGACGGGCCAGGCCCTCGATCGACTCGCCGGCCTCGTCCACCCACACCGGGGGAGCCAGCAGCAGATTGCAGCCGAAGCCCACGACCGCGCCGATCAGGGTCTCCACCACCCGGGCCCAGGCCGTGTTCCCGACCGTGGTGACTCCGAGGACCAGCATCGCGCTGATCGCCACCTCGGGCACGTACTCGTCGACCTTCACCAGCCGCCCGACGACCAGCGAGGCCACGATCAGCAGCGCCAGGCTCCACCAGGTCAGACCGACCAGCAGACTGAACGCGATGGCGACGAGCACGCCCGCGACCACGGCGTTCACCCGGCGGATGCCGTTGGTGAGGGTGGCGTAGAGCGTGACCTGGACGACGAGGAGCGCGGTCAGGGGAGCGGTCAGCGGCGCGGGCTCCGGGCTCAGGCGCAGCGCGACGACATAGGCGATCGTCGCGGCGGTCGCCGACCGCAGCGTCTGGACGACCACCGGGTCCCGGTGCCGCCCCACGAACCGCACCAGTGGCGCGGTCCACTCCCGGACATCTCGCATCCTTGGCCTATTCCCTCCTCACGGATGCGCTGAACGTACCCATTGCGGACCGTATCTGTCCGCATGGCCCCCTGGATTGTCATCACCTGACGGGACGAAGGGGGGCGTCATGACGGTCGGCCAGGTCCTCACCCACGCCCGTATCGACCAGCAGGCCTACGGCCTCGTCCTCACCGTCGACCGGCCCGACTCCGACCAGGTGCCGACCCCGTTCGGCCCGATGCTCCTCCCGCTCGCCGCGGCGACGGCCGCCATGGACGCGGCGGCCGTGCACGCCTGGGACATGGCGGCGGCCACCGGCCAGAACCGGCCACTGGAGGCGGACCTGGCGGAAGGAATCCGGCCGGCCGCGGACCCGCACTGGAGGCCCACCGCGTTCTGACCCGGCTTCACCTGGTCACGGCCGCCCGGCTGCGCGACCGGTAGCCCGCGATCTTCGCGAGGTTGCCGCAGCGGTCCATCGAGCACCAACGGCGGCGGCGGGCCTGGGAGTCGTCCAGGAACAGCAGCGAACACTCCGGGTTCTCGCACTCCTTGACCCGTTCCAGCAGCGGACCGCCCACCAGCAGGACGCCGTCCCGGGCCACCGTCGCCAGCGCCGCGCGCGCCGGATGCGCCGACTTCCAGCGCCGCTCGCCCAGTTGGGGCGCGAGATCCGGGCGCGCGGCGGCCTCGTTGACCCGCTCGACATCGGCGGCCGCCGGTTCCCGCCCGGCCATCGCGTCCCGTACGACCCGGTAGAGCGCCTCGCGCAGGGTGCGCGCGTCGGTCAGCTCCCGGGCCGTGACCCGCACCGGTTCGGTGTCCGTCGACAGCTCCGCCTCCGTGATCCAGGCGGCCAGGGCGGCCGGATCGGGGAGCCGTTCGACGGGGGTTGCGTGCCGTTTGCCGAGCGTCGCCACGAAGTTCAGGCACGGGCGTCCGCCGATGAACGGGAAGACGGGCGGGGTGGTCATGACAGTGAGCGTACCTCGCGCACACCGGTTCATGCGGTGTGCGCGAGGAACGCCGGCAAGCCTTGACACCGGTTCGTCCGGTGTCGCATGGTGACACCAGTTCAAGAGGTGTCGGCCGGCTTCGGTGGCCGCGACAGGGAGTGGGTACGGTATGCGTGCGGTGCGGATCGACGAGTTCGGCGGGCCCGAGGTGCTGGTGCCGGTCGAGGTGCCCGACCCGGTCGCGGGTCCGGGGCAGGTACTGGTGCGGGTCGCCGCTGCGGGCGTGAACCGCGCGGACGCCCTGATCAGGTCCGGGAACTATCACCGGGCCGGACGCCCGCCGCTGATCCCGGGCGTGGAAGGCGCCGGTACCGTCGCCGCGTTGGGGGAGGGCGTCACCGGATTCTCGGTCGGCCAGCGGGTCGTGGCCCTCGACGGCGTCAACGCACCCGGTTTCTATGCCGAGTTGGCGGCCGTGCCCGAGACTCAGGTGGCAGCCCTGCCCGACGGGATCGAGCTCACGCACGCCGCCGCGCTGCCCGTCGCCTGGCTGTCGGCCTGGTACTGCCTGCGGCACCTCGCCCGGGTCACCAAGGAGGACACGGTGCTCGTTAAGGCCGCCGCGAGCGGGGTCGGCAGCGCGGCCGTACAGATCGCGGCCGAGACCGGCGCCCGGGTCGTCGCCCTCGCCGGATCACCCGAAAAGGCCGCCTGGGCAGGGGAGTTCGGCGCCCGCGCGACCATCGACACCTCGGCGCACCCGGACGACGCCGAGGTCGACGAGGTGCTGCGACTCACCGAGGGACGCGGCGCGGACGTCGTCCTCGACACCGTCGGCGGCCGGGCCTTCGGACGCAGCCTGCGGGAGATCGGACACGGCGGCCGGGTCGTCGCCCTCGCCAATGTCGCCCTGGAGCCGAGCACCGTCGACACCCGCGACTTCTACCCGAAGAACGCCTCGATCCTCGGCTTCCAGCTCACCAACCTCCAGG
>Ga0307509_10010850_pt1 | contig 11108 bp, 11 predicted proteins | sample 10_EM_MG_FD_202245 | JGI IMG/M metagenome (GOLD analysis project Ga0307509, IMG submission 202245) | Populus trichocarpa ectomycorrhiza microbial communities from riparian zone in the Pacific Northwest, United States - 10_EM | ecosystem: Host-associated > Plants > Roots > Unclassified | place... | reverse complement strand
TCCCACATGTGCTGACTCGAGAGTTCTTGGCAAAAAAAAAAAAAAACAATGGCAGGACGGAACGGAAGCGTTCTGGGAACGTGTGGACGACATTGCGCGTACGCGACTCGACGCAGAGGATAAACTGCACTTGAAAGCAGCCGATACGCTCCACCGAGAACTACTCCAGGAGCTTGATCGGTACGTGGATCTTCCCTCTCTCCCTTCATCCTACTCTCTTCCTCCTGATAATCACCGTGCTTTTCGGGGGCGACTTTTTTTTTGGTTGCCGTTGCAGATTCCCGCTCGTCGAGCGCGCTGTAGCGGATGTTCCGGCGCTCGCCGATCCAGAGTTCGCTGCTGGTATACGAGGGCACGCCGAGAATCTCCTGAAGCGCTCTCAGAGCATTCCTGGAGGTGCGTTTCCTCCCGGAGTGATCCTGGCATTGGTGCTGACGATGACGACCAATTGCGTCGTTTTTTTTTTGTTTCTTTTTGGATTAGGGGTAGAGGAAGATGTTTCGCGGTCGCAGTCGAATGGAGGCGCGCGGGATGACGCGGTTGGTGGACGACGGAATGGGGCCGATGAGGGTCCCCGCCGCGATGAAGGGATGGAGATATCGGATGGGTGAATGGATCCCGACTCAGGGATGAGGACTATGCTACAGTATGTTTTTTCTCCGAACGAGCCAGCTCCCAGCATGATGAATCCGGTACTTGTTGCAACCTAAGTGCTCATGAGGATCGGTCCAAAGTTGACACGTTGACAGTCTGAGGTTTTCCGAACTTGGTCTTGAAGCACCCCCGTTCAGTTCTGGGATATACAACATCCTTTAGTTGATATCGAGGTTCCTTCGATCAGTTCTACATCTGGGGCCAAGGACTTGCCACCGCACGTCACTGGGATGGCTTATCGTCGGCGCGAGCGCGCATAGACCGTCACGGTGACGACGGTAGTGGGCTTTCGCCTTTCTACTAAAAGCACTACCGAACGAGTAATCTGAATTGTATGATGTACCGCAACCGCAAAAGTTATACCCACTTCCCAATCTATCCGACGAGACAGAATCACCCACTCCAGGTCTACCGAAGTCCCTGAGCACCTCCCGATAGTAGTAGGGTCGATAAGCTTCGCTACAACATCGCGGTTCGGCACCATGTAGCCCCAACTCTGCCCGACACCCAGAATGCCCACTAACCGTCAAGTCTGTTAGAAAGCCCCAGATCTGCCGCAGTTGTCGCTCAACGTTGGGACGGTGGTCCAGTGCTACCGACGTTTTCCCCACACTGTATAAAGGTGGTTTTTTGCTTTGGAACTGATCCCTTTCTCCCACAAAAGCCTTCTTGTTCCGATTCGAGTCCCGTATGTCATGTCTATCTACCTATGGTGAGCTCTCATTGACGCCCGAAGTGAGTCTAGAGATGCTCACGTTTCAAGGTTCAACGTTCATCGCTGAACATGCGACCTAACCTATGTGATGCACGATGAGATTGGTGGCACCCCACTATCGGTGCGTTTGGTGAGATTAGCTTTGGGGACCCTCAATAAGAAACCACGAGCTTACCAGGAGCCAAACCCCAACTAACCATTCCCGATCTACGATAGCATCTGAGCAATACATGAGCCGGTGACGGTCACCGATAGCTACGACGTCGTGATATGGCAAGTGCGTCTCAACTTCACCATCCACCCAGTGCTGGCCGATTACCTTGGTAGGTGCGACTGTTGGCCTCGAAAGGGATGACGCGTTCTCGGTCGTTGACTGTGTCTGCCATTTCCGTAGCAGGTTATAGTCGCGTATCACCAGCGGCAAGTTCTCCATGATCCAGAAAGGACCGGCTGGGCGTGCCAAACTGTAGCCGGGGTGTCCATTTTCTCTCAATGGGAAGATGTGGGTCGCAGGTGGGCCCCACCTGGTCCAGGGGATGGTACTTGCATCACCACAACTGGAACGGGCCGCTGAAAGGAGGTTTGCAACGCTGACAATCATACCATATCCACGAGTTGAGTTGAACATGCCATACTTAAGAGAAAAAAACAAAGTGGCGATTCTGGAGGATCGGAAGGGAATAAGGCGCCTACGAGAGGACTGGCGATGGTTTTCATTCTGAGAGGTCTGGACCCACTCCTTTTCCACTGCGGAGATGACGCAGAGCGCGTTGGACTCCAACGGTGGTAATTCGAGGAGACACAGTGTTTGTAGGTGTGGACCTGGAGACATGATCTCAACCTTGCAGATCTCTATGCAATTTTCACTGCCATGGATCAGTGCTACTATGTTGTTGTCCGGGTCTATGAGCGACGGCCTGTGAGCTGACCTCAACATAGTCTTATCTCGACATACGCGAAGCTTGGGGCATTTGACAGCGGGTTGAGGACGTGACGTAAAACATTCGATAACGTCACTCACATGAGTCACAGCCCCGGTTTTCCACGACACGAGGTAGAGGTAGACGCGACGGCGATTGTGACAATATTGCACCGACACCAGGATGTGATCACCTAGAACCTCGATCTCTATCGAAGGATTATGGACAGGGAAAATCAGGGGAAGCGGTATGGTATGAGTTGTTGAGAGGGGATGGGGTGCTCCGGTAGTAAACTCAAAGAAGGCAAGCACAATTTGTGGAGGCACATATCCGCTGTCCATCCATGGTGTGCTGTGAGTTCGTCAGGCATCGCACCTAGGAAGACATGGGGAGATATACAAAACCTTACGGATATTACCAAGTCATGGTCGGCAGCAAAAGTTATATTCCGATCGTGCATGGGCATATCGGAGTCTTCCATCGGGATATGGACCCAAGACGTTTCCTTGTTGCCGGTGGCGGAGGAAAGGTCAAGATAACCATATCTGCGTGGTAGGTCTTCTTCGTTAAATACTTTATAGATCAAGTAACTGTCCTGAAGGGTAAACCAAATTGAATTCGGCGCTTCTACGTTGATGGGAAACTCAGCGGATTTGTTAAGTTGTAGGTTATTCCATGATGTTTCATACTGTTTCAAAAGTTCGATACGTTCATGAAGTGGACAATCAGGGGGGAAGAGGTCGTCAACGCCGTTGATGTAGGTTCGAAGGATATACTGAAAGTACACGGTATCGGTTATGATCCTGTTGATCTGGCGGCATGTCAGCTGCGCGGCGCACAAATCTACAGCAGGAAGATAAGAGAGAATACGGCAGAGTAGTTCCGTCGGAAGATCGAGGAAGATCATGGTGCGGACGTCAGTGATACGATGAAGCGCCTTTTGCTGGTACCACAAGGCGTAATTGGATGTGCGGCTGGCGAGATCTAGGTAAGTCGGTATTACAATGTGGTTTCGTCGGTCGTTGTTGCGATCTATAACGTGAGATGGGATTGTTCCCAGGCCTTCCAATGAGCGTCATGACAGATGCCGTCACGCCGGGGCCCATCTCTCTTCCAGCCAACGCGACGTTCGTCTCCGTCTGGCACCACTCCCCCAACAGCAGCGATACGGGCTACTTTGCCAAGTTCACGGCCTTAGATCCGAAAACTGTTCGTCCCCATTGATCTCAAACTGCCATCGACCGCCCATGCGTCTCCGCACAAGCCCGAGAAAGTTAAGCGGAACTCTGATCCGAATCGGGCGAGGAAACGGAAGGGCTCCAGCAACAGGTCTGGTATCACTTTTGGGAACGTGGGCCGGCGCACGGGGTTGAGGCTGGGCCTCTCGTGTTTGAGTACGAGTTCTTCCAGGATAAAACGACTCTAAGGAGTCGTAGCGGCGATAAAGACAGTGTCTAGAATGTGAGGTGAGTTTTTTCTTCCCGCATCCCCTTTCCTCCTTTTGTTTGCAACATTTGCGACCCCCCTTTTCCGAGCCGTTCCGGCTTTGAAGGCCATCTGCAGGATCTATCCCACATATATTTAGCATGAAGGTTCTGTCGTTGGTCTTGCGACAACTACACTTCCCCGATCCGATGCCAGGAAGAATGCTTGAACAGGGCTTTTTGCGCTCGCATCACTCGATGCGCAGTTACGCCGCTTACGCGGCGGTAGGACATCCTCCCGCACCTCTTTCCTCCGTGAAAATTTGCTCTCAGCTTCCTCTTCATCAGCGACGAGGAAGATGCGAGTTTTGAGGGGTCATTCCGAGGGAAGACGTAGATGAAAATAAATGAGAATACGCACTGCTCGGTGCGGGAGGTCAATCGAAAGGCTAATGCAGCTTTATGCCAGACAGGCAAAGACGTTATTGAGCCTCGTCGTAGGTAAGTGTGCGCATACGAGAAGAGTGTCTGAGGAAATAGAAGAGAAACGTGAAGCAATATTAGTTACTATTGTGCGCTCCACCGTGACACGCGAGGCTGCTCATACAGACGATCGGATTGAACTCAACTATGGACTCAGACGTGGGATTCTTCCTTGGCCCACTCTCTTCAACACGAGAAAAGACGCCATACCGCACGAGCCAGTTTCTCTTCCACCCAACACGACATTCGTCTTCGATGCCGACGAACAAAATTCCCTGGTTCATTTGCACTTTTCTCAGACCATGCATTAGCTTCAATCATATCAGCGGATCTTATCCTGCTCCTCAACTGGAACGATTAACAAACAGCGATTAATTGTACAGCACCTATCAATGCAGTGGTAGTGGAGTAGTGCAGTAACCTGACAATTATCGGGTGGACTGCCATATACATTCTCTAGCTACAGCACTTGAACTTTGCTTCATCCGCCCAAAGAAAGAGTAAATCCGTCGTTCAATTGGAGAATTGGCATCCAACTCCCTTGCGAGACGTGGACTGCCCCGATCAATATGACATGGTGAGGAGTAATGCGGTCCTCCGCGATGAGCCAGCGTTGACCCTCTTCGCCATTATCGTGATAAGCGTGGAGCTTCGCAGTCTGGTGGAAACGGCCTTCACATCAGTTTCTCGGAGAACGTTCAGGTAGCAGCATCAATATTACCTCCATGAACTTCAATACTCGTCCTGCAACATACTTCGCAAACTTCTCAAGCAAGATGGTTTCTTTCGGGTGAGATCCCTTTTGGGTCATAATTTGGTCGCTCCATTCGAGGTGTCGATAACCACGCCACTGAGAAGTCATATTTCCCTGTCAGGCCCGCGCTTGGGAAGGTAAAATGGAACTCACGTTGATACGAATCTGAGCATGTGAACTTGGCCCGACACCAGCTATTCGATCTGCATCTCGAAGGCACATGCAGCTGCCTGCCGCGGCTGCCTTCAAAGGTAAACCGAGACTACCGTCCTTCAGTGGAAAAAAGATCGGGGGAAGCAGTTGTTCATGGTGAACATAGCGCTGTTCATCGGACGGTTTTCGAGGAGACCAGATTTGTTGCGGGATGACCAGACCTGTATCCTTGATCGCATAGTCTATGGCCCAACTTGAAGTCACCTGATTGGGCTCTACAACAGCCTGGGGTGGAGGTGCGGCAAAAAATATCACTTCTGGAAGGATGACATGCCATGAAATGGGCTGCGATCCCCTTCCCAACAGGGAGAGGTGATATTTTTCGGCACCCCGAGAGCTAAACATATGAGAAAGATAGCCATCTATCAAGAGATCGGGGTGTTGAGGGACCATGAGTGATGTGCGACGTCAATGTAAGGGATATGAGAGAAGACTCTTCTGGTTCGCCTGGGAAATGGGAGAGACTGACGAGGAAAGAGCAGGACAGAAATCATTTTTAAGTGCATCGGTGCCATGCCAGAGCTCGTTCGAGTGGTAGTCGTTGTTTCGTCCTGGAAAGTAGCGCCCTGTGTTTGTCCTGCCTACAGTGGTCATGCTGGATGGCGACCCGGAATTATTTCTGCACTTGTACGGAGCCTGGGCTCGACCAAGTTACCCAAGATTTGTGGAAATTCCTAGATTTCTAGATGAACGATAGGCCAACAAAAACAGAAACGCGAGAGTCTGTAAGTTGTGGTCCTAGCACGACGTATTCGTCGTGGGATGACCTATCACGTCCTGAAAATGGACTCCAAAACACCCGCGGAGAATGAATTATTTCAGAGCTAGAGGCAGCGACAGTACTGCAATACACCTACTTGCCGCCGAAGGGGAATAATTGCTCGCTATTCAAGACGAAAGACTCCTTACGGTACGGGAACCTTTCCGCCTAGCCGCTTCCGTCGATGTAAATGGGGTAGGCAATGTTTGGTAATCGAAGAGATTGTCGACACATCACCACTCCTTTTTTCTTTTTCTCTCTTTGCTTTTGTTGGAAAACGCAGATCTATAAAGTGAGTGAAGACATGGCCGGCTGCGGGCCAGAAACGATGACACGGATTCATTGAACTGACAGATGTGGAACACTAGGGGACGTGCTTCTGCTTGGCTGTGCCTCGGGCGAGACGAGACTGTCCGCAAAAGCCGGATCCACCGGGCTGAGTCGGAGGGAGATCTATAATTGGGAGATATCGCTATCGCTGTTCCAGGAGATCGGAGGTGATGGGTAAGAACCTTCATACACTATGATCACCCTCACAGAATTAATTAAACAGGTCGCCGGACTATTAAACGAGGGCGGGAGCATACAGTAACAACATCTCTTGCCGCTATGATAAAGTGCCAAAATGCGAGGCGTGTGATGTTGTAAAGTAGCGCGCGCTCATTATCATGGTCCGGTGTGAAGACCAAGCCGGGGCGGACGTGGTCACGGGGGTTTGCTGTATTCTAACTTGGGAGAAATGGAAATGATTGGCGAAATCTACAATGCCGCATGTAGTACTGTACTTTCTGGATCTTGGCACATGATAAACGTGTACACACTGTAGGGCCGTACTGTATTAATATTAATATTTCACTGTACGACGCGTGTGAAATTGTGTGCTTGGCGGCGTGCGTGCACCTGTCTGGCAACACTCAAGCCCCCCGATAGCAGCGACACGGGGCACTTCCACGGTCTCGGGTCTGAAAACTCCAAGAAGGACGCGCCACTCGTCCGCATTAAACTCAAACCGCCATCGACCACACATCCGTCTCCGCCCAAGCCCGAGAAGGCCCACCCGAACGCCGATAGAAGAAACAGCCTGAGGGCGAGGAAATGGAAGAGCTCCGGCAGTAGGTCCGGTATAATGGTTGGGCATGTGGACAGGTTTGGGACGAGGTGGGAGGGTGGTGCTGAGCCTCACGCTCTCGTGTTCGAGTACAAGCTCTTTCACGATAAAATGGCTTCTAAGGAGTCGTAGCGGCGATAGAGGCAGTGTTTAGAAAGCGAGGTGTGTTTTTCTTCTTCCCGCATGCCTTTCCTTCCTTTTGTTTGCAACATTTGCGACCCCCTTTTCCGAGCTGTTCCGGCTTTGAAGGCCATCCGCAGGATCTGTCCCACATATATTTAGCGTCGAGGTTCTGTCGTTGGTCTTAAGTTATGACAACTACCTCCCCTATCCGATTCGCGGTGACCCATCCCATCATAAGAAGCACACAGTCCAGCATGCCTCAAAGACCCTCCCACACACTCCGAGTCTCCCACACGCAGCATCGTAAATTATCTCCTCAATGCCAGGGAGAATACCTCCAAGGGCCGGAACAGGCCTTTTCGCGCTCGCGTCACTCGGTGCGCAGTTACGCGGCGGCGGGACATCCCCGCGCGCCTCTCCTCCGTACGAGGGTATGTACTATAATCGTGCGTGCATGCTGTCCATGTCAATCGCTAGCGCGATGTGCATGTGGCTCGACCGCCGCTTCCGCGACACGCCCGCACTCCCCTCATGCTCCCTCAGCAATGCGCCCATTCACACCGCCGCGCCCGCCCCTACCTTCATTGCCATTGCCATGTCATCAGCATTGGTGCTGCTGTCACTGGCACCGGGACACCACCCAGTAACCAATCCAGCCCGCGGGGCCGTAACAACGCGCCACCAGAGGGTTTGGGGCACGGGAATGCATCGTGGCGCCATGCAGAAGGGTTTGGGCAATGTCTGGCATCGCAGTGGGGCGGAAAGGGTGTATTCACCCCTCCTGGGCAGCAGGGGCAATCACACCTCTATGGGTTTTTTATTACTGCCATATTCATGTTCTACTACTTAATACAATTCCTATGATATATATATATTGTGTTTAAATGAGGGAGAGCGAGGGCGAGCAAGCTCAATGTGCAAGACGATGAGCTCATGTCGTCATCGGCTGCGGCTGGGGCAAGCGCGGGAGGACTGTCCCAGCTAGCTGGCTCTGTGTTTCCAACAAGACGCCCTGGGGATTGCTGGGGCCGCACGTGCCTAGGAACTTCATTATTTCATTATATTCATGTCCAACTTGTAAAAACAAATCAAATGATATATGATATGCTATATAAAATATGTAGTTATTATAAAGTGGTAAGATGTGCTCGCTGTCAGAGATGAGCTTGGGTTGCAACGCATTGTGATGTTGCCAGGGACGTGGGAATGTTTGGGAGTGGACCGCCACACACATGTTTTACTTAACTTAGAGTGCGTTCGGTAATGTTTTTTCGACGCGAGATACCAGCCAAAACATTTTTTCATCCAAACATTATTTCGTGTGAAAAATTGTGCTGTTCGGTTGTTTTCACGCGCATGAAAACGTTATTTGGGTCTGATAACGCCAGCCAACCCGAAATACAACTCGGACCCTTGATTTCGCCGAGATTGCGTGACTGTGTGATGGCGCGTGTGACTCGTGTGATGCGATCCCCAGCCATGTGCTGTCACGTGCATGCACACATTGTGACAGGCCATCCAAAAAGGAATGTTTATTTGGTTCAGAAAATGGTGCGTTCGGATAATGCAAAAAAAACTTTAGGGCGTGAAAACCGTATCTCTATTTGGCACCCCCCCAGATTGAGATCACACGCAAACATTATTTGGCTCAAAAAGTTACCGAACGCACTCTAAAGAATGAGTCTATGAGATAGGATGAATGAAGTGATGGCAGGATTGCGGAACTTGTGGTGTTGACATGTTGACAGCCCCGTTGTGGCCATTCACGCGTGCCGTAAGACATGCCTTACATGGGCAGTGATCTAATTCGTATTCTCTCGTCTCCGAATATTTCTTTTCAAATGACTATCATCCAAATCTCGCTCTGTGGTCACTGTGCCATAAGTATTGTCTGTGGGTGTTCTGCCAGAAGCCATCCATAGTCCCGATTTCGTCCATCGCCGACTGATCCAGTCTTTATGAGCAGTATGTATTCATGGCCGCATCGTATGGCGAATGGTACTCGAACTCATAATTTTTTGCTCTCGTGGACGGTGAGGGACCTAATCTGATAGCATGGCTTATGAATTGTGGTTTTGAGGGCACGCATGCGAGCAGTCGTGCGTCCAAGCGGGCAACCAGAAAGACTCAGTATCGATGTGCGCGCGTGCAGCACGAAAAATACAACAAAACTATCATGAACGGCAATCGGGTCGGAATAAGTGTACTGGGGTGAAAAACCAAGCGTAAGAAGTCAGCAGCGCAGGGGTGAGTTCACGTGCTATTACCGATGTTCTGTCTGTGTCGCTTGAGTCCAAGTCCATGAGGTATCCTACCGATTTTATTGCCTACGGGAGTCTTCCGACCTTCGCGCCCACATTTTTCAGAACCCTAGGGCCCTGGGCAATCTACTGCGATGCAGCACTCAACGAAGGAGGGGCCACGTACATTGCAAGGCAGGGATAGTTGTTCAAAGAGCGTACTGCCTTGTCTATGGGCCATTGGGCATCGTCAAGGAATCAGAGAGTGTCGTTGCTTTGTATGCTCTGGTACGTCGAGGCGTAGAAGAGGCGGTTGCGAGAGAGAAGACACGTCCTCGGCGAGCTCAAGGGTAGGCTGCTATCAGTGGTGCCATCATATCCCAAAAAACAGAAATGTGTATGTGCAGGAATCGAACGCCCGAACGACGGACACTTTGTATTGTATCGTTGCGTCGGCAAAGCGAGACAAAGAGTGATTATATTGCGATGCCGCGAGACGTCCATACGCAGAAAATGGCAGCATCATGATGATAGTCGAACTCTGCATTACCGCCGTATCGGTGATGTCACGTAATCGGGTCATCTATAGGGTGAAGAGAGGAATGAGTGAGGAAGAAAGGGGCAGAGTCACAAAGAAGAGTTTATCGGGAATAATGGGCACCGGGCACCAGAGACACACGTGCTCTGGGGGTTAACAATTATATAAGCAATTCTGCACAGAAGCTTTGTAAGTCACGGTTTTGCATCTGACGTGCCTGGATAGCTGGCAGACGTCATCCTCATCCCCCATGCGGCGCGAGTACAGTACAGCGCTGGCGGATGTGTTCCAGACGTCGTCATGCATCATGATCAAGTCCCAATTTGGGCTCTTTGACGACTGATGGTGTGGTGCTAGTTTTCGCTTGGCACATTGGCACTGGCACGCGGCGGTTAGTATGGTAGATCCACATTACGACAACCTGCCCATTCTAATCGTGCCAGTTTGATGAACTTAAATTTTTAGGGCGCAGTATGCCACGGATCCACTAGCACACCTTTGTGCCAGGAGCATATAAAAGCAGCTTGCCCAACACCCACTGGCACTTGGTAGGTACCTTCAGTCGTCTTGATCATACCTTCGTGATGAGGTCTATAGTTGTCTTATTCGTTCTCACTGCGGAGGTACTGTCTAAAACCATAACGGCCAATACCACCTCAGGCCAATTATTAGGAAACCAAGCTGACGGCGGTATGTAACACGTGTTTCCTCTGTCATCTCCTTCAACGAAGTGACACCTGGATCAGTCATATCCTTTCAAGGCATCGTAAGATGCAACCCAATGCTGTCCTTAGAATAACATGACAATATTGGATTGGTTAGCGCTTTGCACGTCCACCAGTTGGAAATCTGCGCTGGGAACCTCCAGTTCCCTTCATTTACTGCGGCATTCAGAATACGACTTCCCTTGGACCGTCATGCCTTCAGCAGATACCCTCCCCTGCAGAGGCTATTGTCGATATACTCCCTGCGGTACCCGAAAATGAGGACTGCCTGTTCCTGTAAGCTGACTCACGAGTTCATGTCGGATAATAGCTGAAAGCCTCTATAGGAATGTTTGGGCTCCGGCGAATCTGTCAGGGCCTTTGAAACCTGTCATTGTCTGGTTCTATGGCGGGTGAGATTAGTTTACATGCATTCAGACTGATCAGCTTGAACCCCGTCATACAGCTCGTT
>Ga0307509_10010849_pt1 | contig 11109 bp, 9 predicted proteins | sample 10_EM_MG_FD_202245 | JGI IMG/M metagenome (GOLD analysis project Ga0307509, IMG submission 202245) | Populus trichocarpa ectomycorrhiza microbial communities from riparian zone in the Pacific Northwest, United States - 10_EM | ecosystem: Host-associated > Plants > Roots > Unclassified | place... | reverse complement strand
TGATATGATGGCCGACAACGTCGACTGAGTCGGCTTGGCTCAGGTCAGAAGCTCGTTCGAGACAGAGATTTCGAAATCCTCGGAGGGAACCATACCGTTTTCGAGTTCGAGCTCCTGGACCTGTGCACGTGGTGGGTGTTGTTTGAACTGCCCATGCGGGCCAGAGTCGGTGGTATCCATGACAGCTCTCCGAGCCGATCACCCTCGTCCGAAGCTCGGATCTCACTACAGACTGGGTACACTGGCGGCGTTTGCGTGCGATTTTATCTTCCACCACCTTCTAACTCGCCGCCGCAAGGGCTCAGCGCTGTATACTGAGCACTCAGCGCCGGAAATGAAGGGGTGGCCGGTACGCACGACACTTGGCGTGATGCACGCATCGGTGACTTGGCAGCATTCATACGTCCTCCGACTACACAATAAACCGGGAGGACCACAAATAAGGAGAAAGAGATCCCCAACGTTCAACCCTGTCAACGTCCAAACGTAACATTCATTCTCGTAGGACACGAGTCTACCGTCCAACGTGTTCGATGATTGGATAGAACGGCACCCACAAACCCCCATGACGCCACAACGCTGGACCGTGGTTTCCTGATCGGTATTAGCCTGGCTCCAATCCCGTTTGTTCCCGCCTTACAGTAGCGTTGATCCCGCACAACATACATATGGCGCGCGCCTCTCTCGCCCAATCAGGAACGCGACGCTGGTATGGGACAAGGGGTTCCATACCTCGAGCACTTGTCGAGAGATAACTGGATATATGCATATTTCGGGTAGCAGAGCTGAGTGGGTCAGGTGGGGTGGTTTTCGATTCGGAATGATTGTCGTAATGGCGTAGTGGCGGTATGCCTCCGCGCCTTTGTGTCGTGATGGCCAATTGGCCGTACCGCCAATCCTGTGGGAGGGGGGCAACGCGCAACGTCCGACGTCTCCTCAGTTTGTTGGCTCAGCGTTCAGAATTCAAGGGCCCTTTAGCTTCGAGTTTGGGAGTTGGAACGGTTTCAGTGGGTTGGTCGGGCGGCGGCGTCCAAAACTCACGTAATAATTGTTGTCTTCTCATCCTCGCTGGGGTCGTTTGTGGCGGACCGGAATGCGAAGGGTTGGCTTACGTCCAAGTCCGAACCCGTCCGGGTCCTTACAAACACCTTACGAACCCAGCGAGCGTCATGATTCATATGTTCAACCGCATAGAGCGCGGTGACCGCGGTCTCTGTCATCCAAACACTAATAACGCCCAAGGAATTCCTATGGAAACATTCCTGACGCGACACCCACCTTCCGGATTTCATATGTCAGCTTGGGCGTGGCATGGTTCACTCCGGGACGACCCAGACGTTGACTCGGCCTGCCTAATGCTACCCACCGAGCGGAACGCGTTTGCCTTGTCACGTCCGTGGCGTCCGCGAAATATCAGGAGGGGAGGGAACGAATACTCCCGTCCGGCCCAGGGAAACGTGGCCGAGGGCCACTGCGGTCTGTGCCGACACCCGTAGGCCCAAACAAATGATCAGGATAGCACAGACGCGGAAACTGAAGAGACCGTTGTTGGTTTCGCGCCACGGGGCCAGAGAATGCACAGGAAAGTCCAGACCGTGCGCGAAACCCGCGGGCGTGTGGATCTGGGGTTACCCTCAGCCCCACCGCAAGGAAGATGAGAACGACGAGGGAAGGTAGGGCCGCAACCTGGGAATTGGAAATCCCCATGCGCGCTCTCGTCTCAAACTCAAAATTCGACAACCGCTCGCCCGGAACCAAAGTAGCGCGAGGACGTGGAGCACAAGGTGACTCGGCGGATCAGCGTGCCCTCCGAGGATCGGACCCGAAGAGAGCTGCAGCGGTGATCGATATTGGGTCGCACCCATAGCAACGCGGTCCGGGGACGGCACACTATGTGTATGTATCAGCGAAAGATGGCTGTCCAGGCAGCCGATAAGACAAGCAAGTACCAGTGCTAACTAAATTGTGGCGCAACGCAATGTGGCGGATAAAAATATCTAATAAACAGTATCATACGGCATGTCAACCAAGACTTGGTAAGGGGGAGCGGAGGGGAAGTGTTATGGTTACAAAATTGTGGGGTGGGGCAGAGATTATGAACGGGGGCGTAGGAGTACGAAGGGCAGCATGGAGCCACTAATTAGTAGAACGATGGAATGGGTAACAACGCGAGTTCGCAGACTCGTTGGGAGAAGTCGAAAAAGGTTTTGAGGGTAATATCGAGGTGCCTGACATGTTGCCCATCGAGGATTTACGGGCGACGGAGATTAGGAACGAGGGGAGTGGTGGAAGGGGTGGGGGAGGTGTGGAGTGGTGGTCTGGGGGAGGTGGAGAACCGGGTCTTCGCGGTGGAGATGTCGGACCGGATCTCCTCCTTGCACGACCGGGTGATGAGGGTGGTTTCGAAGAGCCTGCGGAGGAATGTCAAGTGTGAAAAACGCGGAGGACGTTCAGGTGCAACGTACGATCGCCAGCCCCAAATTCGTCGAAAGTCAGGCGGAACTCGTCATGGGACGATAAGCTGGTGGAGGTGGTTTGTCTGAGCCCTCCGATTGACCTGCTTGGTCTCAGCCGTGGGGATGGGAGGGGTTGTAGGGCGGGTTCCGGGGTTGTTGCCCGTGGGGGAGGGGAGGCAGCACGGAGAGACATTGGAGAGCAGGGGATTGGGGGGATGTGACATTTGCCGTTGGGAGATGGGGGAGGTTATAAGGAGCGAGAGGATGATCCGGGACCCCAAGCATCTCCGTCTATTTCGAACTATCCCTGTTTCAGCGGGTATGGCGCTTCGGAAGAGGCGCGCGAGTGGTTTGAAAATCGGGAGCAACGTCACAATGTGGGAAACCAAAAGCGGAAAGGATGCCGTAAGGGTCCGGCAATTTGGAATTCAGTTTCTCTCTCTCTCTTCCCCCCTTCTGTTCACTTGGCTGGCTCCATCTCCTTGTTGGGTTTTTGATATGAAGCCATTTATCAATTCTGTCCCGGTCTTGGGCTTCTTTGGGCTTCTCTCGTGTGCCGCCCCGCTTCTTCACGTGGCTGGTCCTCTCGTGTCGACGGCCCCTTTCCCCAACAACGAACGTCCTCTCGTGATGGCTTACTATCCAGACTGGGCGTCTCACTCTCTTCCCCCGGAGAAGATCGACTTTGAGCGGTTTGATTGGATCGACTTTGCGTTCGCTCTCCCGGACCAATCCTTTGCTCTCACCTGGGATGATCCTGTCAACGCCCCTCTGCTTCTCGACAGGCTGGTGGCTTCCGCCCACGACGCAGGCAAACGTGTCAAACTGAGTATCGGTGGGTGGACTGGCAGCCAGTTGCGTATCCACATTCGTCGAGTTTTCCCGTGGCGGTGTATTCAACCCCTTTTGTAGTCACTTCTCCGCTGCTGTGGCGACGGAAGGAAGCAGGAAAGAATTCGGCTCCAACATCTTGGGCGCCTACAACCGTTTCTCCCTCGATGGGATCGACATTGACTGGGAGTACCCCGGTCAGCAGGGTAACGCTGGTAACGGTGTTTCCTCATCAGACACGGCAAACTTTCTGCTCCTTCTGCAAGATCTGCGCCGGACGCTGCCACCGTCCGCCAAGATAACGGCAGCCACGCAGACGGTGCCGTTCGCCGGTTCAAATGGTCATCCGCTCCAGGACGCGTCTGGGTTCTCCAAAGTCCTCGATTGGGTGCTGTTGATGAATTACGACGTATGGGGATGTACGGCTTGCTCTCGTTTAGGCTCAACCTATCATCCCGCATGCTTAAACTCCGTTTTTAGCTTCTTTGAATCCCGGACCGAACGCACCACTGGAGGACGTGTGCAAGAACTCTTCTATCCCATCTGCCAACGCACATTCAGCGGTCCTCGCTTGGAAAGCCGCGGGCTTTGCTCCATCTCAGATTGTCCTCGGAGTTCCCGCATACGCCTACATCTCTCGTTCGACCGCTTCTTCCCTTCGCCAGAAGCGTACCCTCGATGGGGCTGTAGTCGTCAACGACGCCGGTGGAACCGATACCGGTCAAGTCCAATTCAGGGATCTGATCAAGCAGGGAGTCCTCACTCGAATCAATCGGGCCCCCAAACCTTCCTCCTCGGCCACCGACGACGAATCCCTTGGTCATCTTCCTGACCCAGAAACCGACACCGACGAGGCCTGCGCCGGAGTCGAAGATTACGAAGATGACGAGAAACAGCTGACGTTGTCTCTATCTCCAGCCGGAGAGTTGGTGGTCGCGGTCGACGCCCCTTCTCCAGTTCCGACCACTCACGCCTTCGCCGCGGCTTCGTTCGATGGTGCCGGTGGTTTCACTCGCCATTGGGACGCTTGCTCCTCTACCCCCTTCCTCCGGTCTGAATTCGCCGAACAGATCATCACCTTCGACGATCCACAGAGTCTAGGTCTCAAAGCTGCTTGGGCCAAGGAAGCTGGAATTCTTGGCGTGAATATCTTTGATGCGCACGGAGATACGGATGACTGGGATCTTGTTGACTCTCTTAGGAAGGGACTCGGAATCATCTAGGTTCCTTTTTCCTTTTCCGGCTGGAACCCTCCATCCCCTTTTTCGCGTCGCCCCCCCCCCGCCCGTAGGCTGTGACCCTTGCGTGTATCTCTATTTTGTGTTTTGTCGCACTGGCTGTATTTCTACTCGTCTTCTCGTGTAACTCCGAATCCACATGCCCACCTAGAGTCTGCATTGCCAACGTTCCACGCAGCTTGATCCATCTGGCTCCATATCGGGACCCCCTGAGCCTTATGTACCCGTTCCCGCGCATCACCTCACACCGGTGTGGCGCGCGGGAGAGGATCGAGATCGGACGTGGTCGCAACCTTCCGAGAAGCCCAACCGCCACGTCGGGAATCCGAACAAACAAGGTCGCCCACGCGACATGAACTCCGCTCTGGGTGATTGTAAGCAAAGAAGCACCGAGCACCGGTCATCAAACTCGGTCGTCGGTGTTCGTAAAGCCCGCGTGGCGATGTGTTACCGTCGTGAGGGTGGGTGGAAAAAAAGGGCGACAACCAGTAAGTTTTTTTGTTTCCTTCCTTGGTTTACTTACTTACAGGCTGTCTTTGTCCCAAGGTAGTATCGACAAAACTCCGGAAACACTTATTTCCCCGACCTTGGTCGTCGGCGGTGCTACTGGATACAGGTTACAGAACCCCCCAGGCCAGTGGCTCGTGCTTGTGGCGTATGGTTTGTACATGTACTCCACCGCCGCAAAATTTTGAAATATCGCTACCGATTCCGTGTTCCGCCCACCCCGTGGCTGTACAGATCAATCGCTGTCATTGTACGCTCCCTCTCATTCATTCAGTCGTGTGTGTCCTGGGGGCCCCTATAACTTGAAGTGGATCAGATAACTCGCCCCGAATTTCATTCGACCACCCGTTCGGATTTGTGAGCCATTGCCAATGAGTCGCGCGCACGGAGGAGAGGGCCCCGTAGGTCAGCGTCTTTGCGCACTACGCAGGTTTCCGGGATCAAACGCCAAGGGGGGTTGTGTTTCGGGGATGCGAAAGACCCTGTCGAGGAAACCATGGGAATCAGCTACGAGAGCAGGGTGAAGCGTATACCCGAGTGCGGTGACGGTTATGACTGCCGCTCCATCCGAGCATTATGCTCAACCATTCGCCTCGAAAGACTGAGAACTCACGGCACATCGTACAGCCAAAAAACGATCGTGGGTCCCGTTGAAAAGTTCAGTCCCCGGCCACGCATAATCCGGGGCGCATCCTCGCAACGTTCAGTCTGTCCGCTCGGATTGCCCGACTGGAGTCGAAACACCCTCGCTAGTGCACGTGGTGGGTATGTGGAATGTGGCTCGACTCTATGGGGGTAACCGAGAGATTGTCGGGGATCTCAAACACAGACGTCCCCGTGAAGAGCACTCGCATAGCAAGGGGGATCACGGCGATTGACGAAAGGTGGGTCGTTGGGCACCACCGAGTGATGGTCCGCCTGTGAGATATTCCCAGGTTCAACAGGGAAAAAATAAATAGCATCACAGAATGGCGTGCGTACAAAGCAGTAGGCCGAGGTTTGCGTCGTTCACCCAGTGGCCAACCCCCTCCTCCTTGCCATTGCTATAGCCATCACCCATGCGACTACGGTGATGGGATGCGAGGTGGTCGTCTGACCGTCCAACATTACGGGATATTCACCCACAACCCCCCCGCTGGCGGAGACTTCTTTGATCATGATGATGAGACGTTTGGGGGAACCGTCCTGCGACGCTGGGCGGTAGTAAGAACGGCTACCGTGGGCCACGCTGCCGCGGCGAGGAACGCGGGTTCGCAGTGGGTTCGAACCAGCTAAGCGAAGTGAATCGTGATTCGGGGGGCGGTGATGAGGGTCGTAAGCACCGCACATACTTACTTACTCGGGTGAGATCTGATTGGAGTGGCGCATGCGGTGGGCGACCTGTAGCGAACCGTGCTCCCCGCCCGGCACGGGTGGGGTGAGGATCAGGATGTCGGTTCAGATCCCTCCCCCAGTCTACTTCGCAACAGAGGCACCCACAAACAAAGAGGGCTGTGAGGTAGTCTATTGCATCAACATCGCGATCAGTGACCCGCTTTGGGGGAGCTGCTTACTTGACTATTCTTACCGGCAGACCAGCGCGCGGAGTCAGGGTTGGAAAAATGCCTGCCGGGCGGGCATCGTTCCAGATGCGGTTTAGGTGGTAGATGACAGGAAACGTTTCGGAGGACGGGCGAACCGTCCAGGGCTCGAAAGTAATCCGAGTTCAACTCCTAGCAAGTGACTGAATTCGTGGGAGGACTCGGAGGTCGACGCAGTTGTGAGTGGGAACAAGCGGCCCCCGGCCGGGGGTTGACCAACTCGTACCACCGATATATGCGCGACTACGCGAACAGCCCAGCGCAGGGCGTTCAGTCAGTCGCCCATGTGGCGTACTGCGACCACAACCGGTGGCGTGATCAAAACGCAATTGGAGGATGAGGCGGTGTTTTGTAACACAACGCAGAGCCGGAGGTTCAAGGAGGTGCGTTATAAATCGAGCTGTGGCGTTCGGCGCACAACCGAGGGGACAGAAATTCGAACCCCTCAAACGTTCACCTCCAAAGGCATTCGTATCAAGCGCGCTGCCAGCCAGGTGAAACGGAGAGAAGTGTAATGCCGCCAAGCCCGACAGCCACGAGAGGGCGCGCCCCGATCACGTGTCTGGGAAACTTTTTTTCCCCAACTTCCACCTTCCTCAGCGTTCGTTGAGGTACTTCGGGTGAGTTTCCTTCATTCTACGAGCGCCAGGAGGGCAGCGCAGGCGATACGGCTGGGAGCATCGGTGATGACAATCTTATTCACACTGTATGAACGTTATGGGGTAGTTCCCGTCACGTCATGAGTTGACAATCTTTCTACAACGGTATCTGAGACATTATACCGCCGTATCGCGCTGCGATGACATCTGCGTTCCACCTAGTATGAATGTTGTCTGATGATGTTTTTTTAGCCCAGATCCTGGATATATGAATCCCTGTATGCGCAGGCCTTTGGCCTTGATGAGCGCACTGGGGATCACACCATTCCCTGCGCCACCATCCTTTGCTGTCCAGTCGATTATGACATCTCCTCGGTGTGTGGTCTGGGCAGACACCCGCCGGCTTCATCTGCCATCCCAGGGTTTCAAATGCAGTTAGGGGTGCGATCGTTACGTGGAAATTTCTATTCTTTTTTTTATCGACGCTCGGATCGTGTGAAGATGGTAATAAGACACGTTCCCACCGGTAAGTCGGAGGGGATCAGCAGATATCAGATGACAAGCGTCCAGGTTATTCAAAAGCCTCCGGAGGGGCGTGGCCCTGCACCTGGCTGAGTGCTCCTTTGATAATGTAGAAATGGGTGGCCGACTTGATCGCGATCGCGGTCAGTGCCGTCGTGGACACTTGTTGTTGTTTCGCTGGAGGTTGTGGATTTTGGGCTGGAGGGACGGCTTGGTAGGCTACCGGAAGGTTACATCTTGGGCAAGCGTATCTCCACTGTCGTTCGTATTTGCCGTCTTGCCTAAGGAATGAATTGAGCGGGTGAAATGCGGGTGAAGGTGGGATCTAGAAACGCAACAAGAAAAGTGGCACATACCGTTCATACAGTATTGGTTCCATGGGTGTCGCGTTAAGTTTGAAGACCTTGGCGGGGGAGCCTTGAGTGTCTTGGGCCTGGACGATCGTCGCGCCGTCTGTCTGTCGTTTAGGGAGGGTCGGTAAAGGTTTGTCGATGATCAACTACTACGCGGTTGCGGAGGAGGTATTTGAGCACGAAACGTGGTCGGGGGTTCAAAACGCACGATGTATTCCCCGCAGATACAATCTTTTTGCTGCGTCATCAGTATGCGCGAAAAAGATAGCCAGCCGGGTCCTTACAGTACACGCGGAAGTTTGCAGCTGACGAGGGGGTGGACTGGGCTGGGTAAAACTGGGATCAGAGACGGGGAAGCCTTCTCTCGTGTGGTTGATACGGACCATCTTGAGAAGTGGATACGGCGGCTCGTGAAACGACTTTGGGCATCGCGTTCGAAACGAAGACGAAGAAACGAAGAAACAAAAACCACTCGGGCCAGTCTGGCTCTACCTTTAGCAGCCGAAGCGTGACCCGGCGGAGTGACGGTCTCGTGACAGCGTGATGACTCCAGGTGCTACAAGGAGATTTGAGATGTGGAAAAGCAGCAGGTACAGCCATATAATATTCCCGCCATTGTTTCAATCGGCCTTTCCCCCTCTTCCCGTCCCCTCACCCTCACCATCCTCCTGTCGCCTGCACCCAACTATAACCACGGATGGCCGAAAGAGATGCTTCGGTTCGCCTCAGAAGAGCCGTCCAGGGTCAGTGCTGACCTCCCTTTGATCTTCTTTCGGTTCCAGACCAACAAACTTACCCCGGACTGAAATCCCTTGTTACCAATTTGGTAGAAAATAACCTTTTCCTCGTAAAACGGCTCATAAAGCGCACCGACATGCGTAATCCAGATCCGAACACCAAGAGGTACACGTCTTTGGCGTGGGCCGCCGTTCAAGGATGTGAAGAGACTTTCGAGTTCCTCCTTAGCCAGGGACATGACGACGAGGAGCTCAGCAAGGTGCGTTATGCGTTCGGTACACATTCTGGATCGTTGGTGGGCTAATGACGTTCCTCATTATCAGGATTCCGATAACAACACCATCCTCACGCTGCTCGCGGACTTCAAACCTCCAGCAACAACTCCGTACAGATCCGCACCAAACGACTTATATGCAAGTGAAGCGGCGTTACGCATGGCAAAACTCTACTACGACCGTTATCCGTACATTAGAGACTGGGCGAACTCTCAAGGCAAGACCGCTCTGCATGCTGCCTCTATGCGGGGGAGCGAAGAGGTTGTCCGGGTACGTAACTGCTCCTCCAAACGCGGAAATTCCCCCCGCAAATGTTGTTCCGGTGACTCTGACCGTGTGCATTTTATTGACAGATGCTGTGTGATCTCGGTGCGGACTTTGACCTGACGGATAACCAAGGGAATACTCCCCTGCATTAGTGAGCCCGCTCCGGCCCATTTAATTGGGCACCATGATGAACCTTGTCGCTCCTTTTCCCCCTCTCGCAGCGCCAGCGCATGGGGTCACATTCCTGTGGGTGGATTTGGAATTTGATCCATTTGACGTGCCGATCATTGACACTAACCCCTTACCAGATCGTGCAATTGCTGATTGAGCGTGGGTGCCAATATGCCGCAAGAAACAACGAGGGGTTCACAGCCTCAGACTATGCGTACTCGTCAGTCGTTTTCTTCGTCACCCCAATCCCCCACCGGTGCTGTTCGATCTAACCTCCCCCGGGAACAGTATCAGCACGAGAGACACACTGCAAGATACCGCCAGAATCCAGTTCGAGAACAACAAAAGGGCGAGGAGACAGGTTTTCGCCCAGGCTGCACAAAAAGGGACAGAAAGAACGCCCGATGTTGTCATTCCACCACCTCCGAGTGTGCGGCACCGGAACGGCAGTGGCAGTCATCGGCTACGGAGTGGATCTGGTGCCAGTCGTATGACCGGTGGTACAACCTCTGAGAGCGATTTTGATGGCTCTTCGTCACTGATACATGGCCATTATACCTCGAACTCTCCAATGTCATCACCCTCAACCCATTCGACCAACCTCCCATCAGCTGGATCGATAACTCACCATTACAAACCAACATCGGCCGGAACCGCCAGCACCTTCTCTGTTCCTTCTCCCCCCATTTCCATGAACTCGGGCACACCGATGTCATACAACACGTTATCACCGATTACGACCCGGATGTTGGAGAGGGACGCTGACGCGATGGAAAAATACAAGCGGAGGAATCGAAGTGGGAGTGCAGGAACGACGTCTACGGACGCGCCATCGCAAACGGAATCGATTGGGCACCTGAACGGTGTTGACTGGGAAGAGGTTGTCCCTCCGAAAGACGCGTTGGCAAACGGCTCGCTGCAACCGAGAAAGTTCCTGAGGCCTTCGGTCAGTGCGGCTCAACTGAGGAGCAATGGGGGCCCCGGGTTGGTCAGTAAGGCCAGCCAGGAGATGTTGAGGTCGAGGTCAGGCACGAACCCCATAGAGATCCCTCACAGCGCATCCGCCTCTTCGTTTTCAACCATCAATGGGAATCGAACGAGCCGGAGCTCGAATCTCACCACGCCGACCCGACAGAAACCTGGTACATCTATCCGGACGCTGTCAGGTCACACCGCTGGCGGGATGCCGGACGACACGGATGATGGTGATTACACGGGGCCCAGCGAACTTTACGCACAGTTCCCGCCACCAGCCCCTCCCCCTCGCTTGCCACCGACTACAAAGGTGTTGACACCTACGAAGGTGGCGGACCGGAATGGGAAGGGACCCGCGGGTTCAACGCCGGCGCCGACCACCCATCGGAGGATTCCTTTCCACATCCTGAGCAAACCTCTACCCCCAATCGACGCGCAATTCGGTCACCGACGCGGGACTTCCACGACCGAATCACCCTTCCCTGCTATCTCCTCTTACACTTTCTGACTCCACCACCGCATAGTTCGGTTCTTCTGACATTTTGTTGCCACTCGAATTGATCACGTTCATTCCTCATCACGTTGGACTTGCAAGAT
>Ga0307509_10010848_pt1 | contig 11109 bp, 13 predicted proteins | sample 10_EM_MG_FD_202245 | JGI IMG/M metagenome (GOLD analysis project Ga0307509, IMG submission 202245) | Populus trichocarpa ectomycorrhiza microbial communities from riparian zone in the Pacific Northwest, United States - 10_EM | ecosystem: Host-associated > Plants > Roots > Unclassified | place... | reverse complement strand
TGTTTCCCTTTTAGTCCCTGTTCTCGCGCGTCCCGGCTGGGCCTTGGCCCAGCCTTGTCCATCCGAAATAGGGCATCGGCATCCCATGAGGGCGCAGCCTCCGGGCTGAAGCCAAGCCCTCCGTCCCGCGCATATCCAGCTCCCGAGAACGCTCCGAGGTACCCTTTGTCCCGCTTTCCCGCGCTTCGGCATCCGTTCCCGCAGTACTTCGGCACGCTCTTTACACTTCCACCAGGAATCTACCAGGAATCTACCAGGAATCCTCATCTCCAACCAGGACTTTAGGACTGGGTAGGATTCCTCCTGGAATAGGTGGGGGGGTGAAAAGTTCTGGCAAGAGGCTTGGGTGCCCATGCCGTGACCCCCAGCTGAGCCTCATAAGTTGACATAACCCAAATTGGCAAGGCGATTGCATCTCAGAAAGCCAGACACCTCTCTGTCAAGCTGATGCCAACCTGGAGAGGGGGTAATCCTCTCAGTCCCCCTTTTCTATTTCTGACTTGCTGCCTAGCACTGGCCTGCCTTCCACCAATGTTCCACAATGCCTTTCCACTCTCAGCTCACCTTTCACCCCTGGCTTGCCATTCCACAAGGTAGTGATGGGGTCCTGCAATACCCTTTCACTCCTTTCTGACACTGCTCCCCTGCTTCCAGCTCACCTCTTGTTCTCAGTGTGCCCTCTGTCAATGTCCCATTGACATCCCTCAATATTGCACAAGTATCCTACAATGTCCCAATACCCCCTGTCATGTTTCACAACCCCCCTGGTGCCCATAGAGAACTCTTTTGCCGCGCCTCTCCTCCTGTGTGCTCTGTGCCCTTCTGCCTCACTTGGCTGGCTCCTGCATGCCATGATCTCCATTTCTGCCTTGTGCTCCATGGTTCCACTCCAGTTTCATCCTTCTGCACATAGTGCTCAACACATTGGTGCTTGCTGCTACTCCCACCCACTATTCTATAGCTTCTGTATTGCCAGATCATGCGCACACACAACTTTCATTGCGCCAGCCAGTTGTGCAAGCCCAGTACACCCACTAGGTTCTTCCAAATTGCTGGCACCCAAAATGTCCTGCACTTATGCGTTGATATGCACCAGCTCTGTATGGCCTCCAAAAATGCACATCTCACATGCACTCTAAAGAACCTCAGTATAGTCCGCTGAAGTGCTTGCTGCGTAAGTGACTGTGAAACTAACAAAACTGACTCAAAGGCAAACTTCAAGTGAGCTAGCTAGCAGGACAGGCAGGCAAAGTGACACCTCCTCAATATCAGCTCTTGGTTAGAAGAGTTTCATTGGATGTGTATTATCAGCAGCAGTAGAATTTATATGTGAAATGAAAATGAAATGAAATTGGTATTGGGTGTATGCTATATATGAGTCTGTTAAGACAGTTTTCTGTGTTTTCTGCTTGAGAATGCTTTAGCTAGGTATGCAACAATACAGCTAGCTCGCTTTAATCTCGTCTGACTTGAATTCTAATATTCTACCTCAACCCTACTACGCTAGCTAAGACTCTTTGTCTTTGGAAACGATTGCGACAATATGTTCTCTTGCAGATCTCGTTGATCTCTGGACTCTAGCTTTACTTTGGGACGACTCTGTGCTTTAGCCTTGTTGGCTAGCTTTATAACTCTTTAGCCTTGCTGGCTCTTTCTCTGAAGCTCTAGTCTCTTGAAATCTTTGAGTAAAACAAGCTAGCTTGCTGCTATCTGTTTCCTCAGCTCTTATGCTCTCGTAGTTTATCGAGTATATCATGCTAGATTACGGACAGAAATGAAATTATATTGTTTGGTTTATAAGTCCCCCAAGATCTCAATGGGTTCCATGACACCTTAACGCTAGACTGGAGCCGTCTTCTTGTCCGTCTGTATCTTTAGAAATTGAACGAGCACGTCCAAATTTTCTTGGACAGATCAAACAATCGGAACGGGCTCAAGACTCGAGCTATAACTTCAACTTGTTCTTTCTTTCCTTTGTGAACTCAGCAACTTCAGAACGGCTAGGTCGGAACAACACCCAATTATCCCACTTTGCTTTTAATGTTGGTTCCAAGCTGTGAGTCCTTATCTCTCCCCCACGTAATCTGGTTGGACTCCAGCGGACTCCAGCAGACTCATCTGGACTCCAGTGGACTGGGTGCCTAGCCAAATCAGTTGCTGAACCATTCAAACCACTTTAATAGATATCATTGAACAGGACATTTATTATTTATTATCGGCTGCTCTGGCAGGTCAAGTGACCTTTCGGCACGGCACATCACGACTTCCTGATCTCAACATTCCCACCTTCTCCCACTCCCCACCACTGTCACCACACCACTCCTCACCACCGTCACCTATCACTCCCCCCCATCACCACCATGGCATCAAGACGAGACCCCATGCGACACCTGGCCACGACGGCTGTGCCAGAACAGACACATTCATAAATGCCACATCACGGCGCGCGACAATGCGAAAGAAATGGACAGCAGGGCCATAGACATGAAGAACACAACGGAATAGACATGGAAGGGCCGGAGTAGCAGGGAAAAAGGCAAAGGGCAAGGCGTACAAGGTACCCATACTTTTATTTCATTTTTATTCACCTTTACTAACTTCTTTTCAATTCTACCCCACAGCCGCCCCGACCTCCTTCCATCCGTACCTAGACCTTCGAACACCAAAAACATGCCTTAAGAGGCATGTTTTGGGTGCGCCGCTTCCCTCCTCCAACTACTTCCCCTGAAAACATGTGTAGGGGGCTATATGTTCCGCCGCCCTCTGAATAGGGCCTTGATCTCCCGTTTCCCAAAAAACCGCCCCCATTTCAGCCATTCTGGCCAACTTCCAGCCTGTTTGCTCCGCTGATGAGTCCCTCACCTATCTAGCTGTGTATTTTCGCAATTGGCATATGTTTCGCGAGTATATGAATAATATAGCTTGCTAGCATACTATAGCCGTATGGTACTAGCCTCGTTCCAATAGTCCGATGAAGCTAGCCCCAGAGTTATCTAAGGAAACCACAACAGAGTTCGCACAGACTTGGTTCATTGCAGCTAGCTAACAAAGTAGTTGTGATAAATCATTTATATTGCAAAAGACTCTAAAGAACAAGGCCTTATACCCAATAACATATGGTAGAGGTCTTAGAACTCAAATAAACACCAAGGACGAAGCATTATTGCATGTTCTAGAGCGAGCTAGCACAGCTAGCGCGGCGTCAAAGCCGAATTTTCTTAAATGGATGCATATCTAATTTAGGACACACGTCTAACGGCACGAGCCTAAGCTAGGGAGCACACATGATTGATTAAATGTATCTTGGACTGATAGAGCTGAATCTGATCAGCATGGTTGATGCAACGTGTCAAGCGCATCAGTACAATCTCTGAAAATGGAATGTCGCATGATGTCGCATGATGATAGTATCGAGCACACAGGGCTTGCAGTAGAAACACAAGCTATGTTGTCAAATGACGCTAGCAGACCACGAGGGATAATTGGCACCATATGTTAAGATAAGGAGCTGAGCATCTGACGAACCAATTAGAAAACTAGCTCAATCGGAAACGATTGAGCCTGATGGATAGAAATGCAAGAGTCACGCATATCATCACGGCCGATGCTAAAACTGAAGAACTAGGAATTGCCATGGAGAAATCCTCGGCGAGCTCGGTGTGATATCCATGCGGGTGTTACATGTGGGCTACTATGAAGAATGAAGATGAAAACACAATCTAGATGAGGATCGGGTGCAAGCAGGTATAAAAGCCGCTCACTTCAAGGAAGGAAACCAGACAAGCATAACCCAGTCAAGCGCATCGAGCAGAGCAGTGACCAAAGCTTTGTATAGTGCAATCGCCGCTTAGTCTCGAACGAAGCAACAGAGGAGTGGATAACCCGCGAGCATTATTGCCAGTACATGTATTAGCTCAGTGTTCGTGCCAATAACTTGGAACTAACACTAAAAGGCGAAGTGCGATAATTGGGTGTTGTTCCAACCTAGCCATTCTAAAGTTGTCGAGTTCACAAAAGAAAGAAAGAACAAGTCATAGTCGTAGCGCGAGCCTTGGGTCTGTCTCGATTGTTTGATCTGTCCAAAGAGATTTGAATGTGTTTGTTCAGTTTTCTAAAGATACAGACAGACAAGAGGACAACTCCAGTCCAGTGTTAAGGCATCGCGGAACCCATTGAGCTCTTGGGGGACTCATAAACCAAACAATACAATTTCGTTTCTGTCTGTAATCTAGCGTGACATACTCGATAAACTACGAGAGCATAAGAACCGAGGAAACAGATAGCAGCAAGCTAGCTTGTTTTACTCAAAGATTTCGAGAGACTAGAGCTTCAGAGAAATAGCCAGCGAGGCTAAAGAGCTATAAAGCTAGCTGACGAGGCTAAAGCACAGAGTCATCCCAAAGTAAAGCTAGAGTCCAGAGATCAACGAATCTACAAGAGAGGGTATTGTCGCAATCGTTTCCAAAGACAAATAGTCTTAGCTATCGCAGTAGGATTGAGGTGAAACATTAGACTTCAAGTCAGACAAGATTAAAGCGAGCTAGCTGCATTGTTGCATACCTAGCTAAAGTATTCTCAAGCAGAGAACACAGAAAACCCGTCTTAACGGACACATACATAGCATACACCCATACCAATTTCATTTTCATTTGTATATAAATTCTACTGCTACCGATAATACGCACCCAATGAAACTCTTCTAACAAAGAGCTGATATTGAGGAGGTGTCACTTTGCCTGCACTCGAAGTTTGTCTTTGAGTTAGTTTTGTTAGTTTCACAGTCACTTACGCAGCAAGCACTTCACCATTTTGGGCGAAAACCGCGCCCGCTTGGGCCATTCTGGCCGACTTCAAACCTGTTTGCCCTGTTTTGGGCAGCGTGTATGCCACGTCATCCCATTCTGACGTGGTCGAGCCGATTAGGGCCTGAAACTGACGACTGAGGGGGAACTCTCCCCCCATTTCTCGTTGGGGCGGCATGAATCTCACACACTGTCCCATCCAATCTTGTTCCGCCAATTACAGTGCAAACCGACGAATGAGGGGGAGGATCCCCCCCCCCTCGTTCATAGTTTGGGGCAGCATGCATCCCACACACCGCCCCATTCAAGCATTGGCATGCCTGTTAGATGAATGGGGGGGGTTTTCCCCCTCATTTGTCCCCTCTTTTTGTTTCGGATGGCGTGCTTCCCACACACTGTCCCATCCACCTACCCGCACCAATTAGGGTGCAAAACCAACGAATGAAGGGGGGCAATTCCCCCTCCTTTCCCCCTCATCTTGTGTACTGCAGGGCTCTGCCGGACTTCGCTGGCAGAGCTCAAAGTCCTCATTTGGAGGAAAACGGTGTGCCACGTAACCCTTAACCCACAACCACCATCTTCAACAACAACCACCATCTTCGATAACAACCACATCCAGCCCACATGCCCCCGAAACGTGAAACGAACACAGGGCGCAAGTCCGCCCCCACCGTTCCCAAAGCTGATGTGCAGCTTGGCCACAAGCGCATCGGCTCAACTGGGGACGAAACCGCCCCAAAACGGACTCGCCGTAGCCAGCGGCTTACGGCAAGCTCAGCCCAGAAAGAGCAACACAAGGAGGATGAGCAGGAGGAAGATGAAGTAGCGGAGGGTGCTGGTATTGCCAAGCTGGGGCAAGGGTTAGTAAAGAAGAAGACGGGCACTTGTGGACAAAAGGCAGGCGGTTGAGGTGGAAAGATGGGTGGTCAAGGTGGCAAGACTGTGCTGCCCTCTGCTGGCCCACTGTAATTCTTTTTTTTCTAATTCTCTGTATCAGCAATGAAATATTATTCTTAGCAACGGAAGAATGTTGATGGAAGATGGAAAAACTGGGGAAGCTGACGAAGCCGTCGGTAGCGCCTTCCACCAGTTCAGGCAGGAAGAGGCCACAGGAGGACGCGGGTCGAGGGCTTCCGCCCATGAAAAGACAAAGACAGATGGCGGAAGAAGAAATAAAGATAACGGAGAGGCAGCCCAAGGTGAAGGAGATGTCAGAGGGACAGTTCAGGGTGGAGATGGTGAAGGTGCTTGGGCAGATCGACGTGCGGTTGAAGCGGCAGGCATTGGAAGCGGAATTCTTCACCAAGGCGACTGAGCTGCAGAACGTACTGCTGCAGCGTCTGGTGGCAGTCCTGGAAGGGCAAGCGGCTGCACGTGGGAGTTTGCCAGACGAGGGGAAGCTGTTGACGGAGGATGAGGCGGAAGAATCATACAAGCCGGATGAGTCAGAAGAGGGGTCAGACGAAGAATCGGGAGAAGAGTGAGCCGGGCGGTCCTCCCCTCTCTGTAATATAAAGAAAAATGTTACTATACTATGAAATTTGGGCTTGTCTCTGCATAAGAAATAGGTAAGCATCGGAAGATTGCGGAAGACATTGGAAGGTGCAAAAAACATCGGAAGGTGTGGGAAAACATCGGAAGCTTTGGAATGTATGGCTGGTGACAGGAAAGACTTCCAGAAGCTTCAGGTGACAGATCAGGTGATGTCACAGTACATGACAGTACTCCCCTCTTATGGCCAAGCCCTCGAAGGCCGTTCTGGACGGTAGTCACATGCAGGTGAAAAGAAAAGAATTGGAAAAAACCTGGTTTGGAAGAGAAATGTGAACCAGAAGGTGCGGAAGGCCAGGAGTGGTAGCGGGTCAGAAACGGTACATCATGCAACATCACGCAACATCACAGAGCGGGTCGGGAGCGGGAGTAGCGTCAGAAGTGCAATATGATGTCACCATAGGTATGTTTCGGGTAAGATGTCATTCGGCTGGAAATGTTGCGGAAGGGAGATGGAGTGCCAAAAACGGAAGCGGAAGGGAAGTCGGAAGTCGGGTCAAGGGGTCAAGGGGTCGGGAGTGTTGTGGAAGTGAAGCAGAGTGGCGGAAGTGGAGATAGAAGTGGAAAAATGGTTTGGAAGACACAATAATTGCTCGGAAGGCAAAAGAAAGTGCGGGCGGAAGAAAAAAGCCAAAATTGGAAAGAGCAAAATCAGAGGCTAGTGTACTGTGATAAATAAGGTAGGAAGGAGTGAGTCCTTAGTTCCCACACACACATCACCATCCTAAGAAGGCCGATGGAGCGACTGAGGTGCCAAAGAATTGGTAAAGAGCAGATGGAACTGAAAGTGGCACAGATTGGTCACCTGAAATGCGGGTGAAAACAGAGGTTGGCTATACAGCCCAGAGTTACTGCAGAGGCGAAGCAGAAACAGAACTGGTTACTTGATTCAACGCAGCAGACCAATGGGTCATATTATGCAGGATCAACAAATTATCCAGAAGGCAAACACAACAGAGGATGGCAACAAGTGCCAGAGACTGAGGGGCCAGTTAAGGCAACAGACCAATTGAATGGGCAGGAGAAGATGTGGGAGAGAGAGCGAATTAAGTATGGAAGGGATGCATTTTGGGTCAGGTCGGGTGATGCAGAACGGGTCGGAAGCAGGACAGAGAGTGAATTAATTGTGGAAGGGATGTGTTTCGGGTTGGGTCAGGTGTTGTGGAAGGGGTCGGGAGGGTGTTGGGAGCAGGACAGAGAGAGGGAAATAAAAGCGGAACAGAGGGGGGAATAAATTGGAACAAAAAAGCGGAACAAAAGCGGAACAGAAACGGATAAGGTGGAACAAAGTGCAATAAAAGCGGACTAAAAGCGAGTGGAAGAAGTGGAAGGGTCAAAAATAGAACAGATTATAAGCAGTAAAAGAAACAGGAAATGGGTATACTAAAATGAATCCAGGTCAGCTAGAGTGGACAGTTACTGACCATATGGCCAGATTCTCCACAGCGGAGGCAAAGGCCATTGTCCATGCGACACTGTCATTCTTCTGGCTTGAGTCGTCCATCTGGTCCAAGGAGGTCTGCAATTCGGTTGATAGCAGCAATGGTAGCGGAAGGCAACTCCTGGTAGATGTTCCTGGTATCCTGATCATTCGATGAATTTTCAGCCAAATTTTTGGGTGAATTTTCGGAAGGAATTTCGGAGTGAACTCCAGAGTACTCATCTGAATTTCCAGAAGAGTTTTCGGAAGGATTTTCAGATAGAATTTCAGAGTGGACTTCAGAGTCTTCATACAAATTTTTGGAAGAATTTTCGGAATGATTTTTGAAACGATCGGAAGGAGGTTCAGAAGAAGGATCTTCAGAGAAACAAACTGCAGAGTCCTTATCTGAAATTTCGGAATGATTAGAAGAACGATTAGAAGAAGAGCTAGAAGAGCTTTCGGAAGGATTTTTAGAGGGACTTTTGGAAGGACTGTTGGAGTTGGAGGAACTTTCGGAAGTGGACTGGAAGTGAGCGGAAGACAATCTGGTGGTGAGAACAGGAATTGGAACGGAAATGGAAGCATCGGAAGGGAAGTTGGGTGCTGGAACATGTAAAGGAAAGTGTGGGGTGGGTGCAGAAGAAGTGGAACTTCCAGGTTGATGTTGGGAAAGAGCCATCAAGGCTGCACCTATGCCAGCATTGTGTGGAACACGTGTGGTCCTGCCAGAGGTGTGTATTTTGTGTGAACGAGTGGCAGTCTGAATATACTGTTACGGAGTGGGTTCAGGATGGGTGCGGGATCCGGAAGGGGCACGGGAAAAAGAGCGGAAGCGGATCGGGAGAGCTTCAGAGCAGATGGGAAGCAGAAAGGACTTGGCTTCAACTCATGCATTGCGCCCTCGTGCACACAGTGTCCTATTTTGGAAAGCCGATCAGACAGAAAAGGAAACAGGAGGAACTGAAGTCAATATTCAGACTGGAGATACAGGAGGAAACATCTGAGTATATATACTAACTATGTGTTTCATCTGGAACAAGTCCGGAGAGATAGAGAATGGAAATCATAAGGTAGAATATCGCAGAGGCATATGGACAGGAATGGGCACGGATAAAACATGTGGTGTTGTCCAAAGTAGAACCAAAGCATAACGGGTAACTGACCACAGCGGGATCGTGTTCCGAAGCATAATCAAATGCATAAGTTCTTCTGAAGGGGTCCTGACATCCCGCGGGTTGTGGGATGTGTTCTGGTAGTGTTGGGATAGCTTGTGCGTACCAGAAGGCGGGTGGTGAGTTCCAGAGTCATGTGGCAGTACAGTACGCGACAGTGTAGAGGGCAAGACCCTTCTGTTATTTTTGTGGACAAACTCAACCGAGCCACATTCGATGCATATCTCGACGCTAGTACAGGCCTGGTGAGCTTTTTTTTTTTTTGATTAACAGGTCATATCTCATACATTTTCCCATTATGGGAAGTTACACACAATTAAAATGACTACATATGGGAGCACTAATTTGGAGTGTCCTTCCTACTTTGAGGCAATCGAAGGTTTTGCCATTGCATCTCATCCAGCTACTCAACCTCCAAGCCAACTATCACACCCCTTATCTGGGTCATCAGTTCCCTTTATGTGGTCTGGTTCCCAATGATCATCTGCTCCCTCAACATTGTTGACTCTCGCAACCTCCTCCTCCATACCACCATCAGCTCATATACCACCCTCCTCATTCTTTATCCCACCTCAGCCTTCTTCATCATTCTTCATTTTCGCAGACCCAGTCTGCTGTCCAGGGTCCCCTGGGCCAGCCGGAACTGCCTTCCCTTTCTGCCACCCACTCATCTGTACTTCCCCAGCCATCTGCCCCAGGAAGCGAACAAGGTGGCAGTGGCATACATCAATCTGTCCATAGCCAGCAGCTGGATTTTTTTCCACCTTCATCTTTGGCATCAGTATTGGATCACCCTTCAGAAAGTCAACCAACTGGTGATGTTATCCAGCAGTTGGCTGGTGACCTACAGCCAAACCAGCAATCCATTCCATCCACCTCATTTTTATTTTCCTCTCGATATCCTGCATCGTCTCATACTTCGGGAAGCCAACAAGCTGAAACTGCCACTTGGCAATCTGTTCAGAGCTTCCAATCGCATTTCATGGCCTCTTACAGTGTGCCTTCATCCAGATTGTCTGTCAAGCGTAGGTGCATAGATAATTTTGCAATCTCAGATGATGGATCTTTCCAGCATCTATCTCTTGAAGTGGGAGGAACAGGAACCAATATTTCTTCAGCACTTGTAGGCATAACATGAATAACCTGATGACCATCTTGCATCAGTCTGCAAAGCAGACTGAGATCATGATTTCTAAGGAGAGGACGTAAATCTAATCAATGCTCATGTTCTTCAAAAACGTTCTGCAGATTCCTGACGTTCTTGGCATTGTCTGACAAATCCAGATGTAGCATCATTGGAAGACAATCACAGAAAGGGCTAGGCTCCATTCCTACTTTTCATATCTATCAACCACCGATTTCATTTGCTGTAGCTCAACCATCTAAACCCCTTGCGGGCCATCAATTCGTGAGTTTATATGGCGGCCTGTCAAGTTCAATGAACTTTGCGAATCAAACACAGGTGTTCAATTCACAATGTCCTGGTACCCCGAGGGAGAACCTCCATTATTCACTGTTAGGAGACCAGTCTGTGCCGTCCTCACACCGCTAGACCTTCTTGCCCCATTTAAATACAGCCTTTACCAAGCAGCAAATGTCATCACTGCAGCTAAACATCTGACAGAGTGCAGCTAAACATCTGACAGAGGCTGAACAGGCTGTACTTTATCTATACTCCAAGGCCAAAGGAAGCTGCTTCTCTGTCAGAAATACATCTGACAGAGGCTGAACAGGCTGTACTTTATCTATACTCCAAGGCCAAAGGAAGCTGCTTCTCTGTCAGAAATGGATCCTGGGTTTCATAATGTTATTTTTGACACTGTTCTTGGAAAAACACAAAATCATAGTTTGTAACACTTACTTTTTGCTTACTTTTCTTCATTTCGTCTGTCATGTTAATCATGAGTGCTAATAAGCAGTCACTGCTTAAGGCAGCTAGCAAATAGAAAATTCAGTTCTATTATAAGGACTGTGCCTCATATACAGTAACTACTAGTGCTTTATCTCAGCATGCAAAGCAAGCCACTCCCTGTCCATGAGGCCAAGAAAAGTTTACTGGATTGATTATTTCTCTGATGCAGAATTTAAACAAATAACACTGATTATTAGCACTCATGCCTCATAAATCATGAATGCTAATAAACAGTTACTGCTTAAGACA
>Ga0307509_10010846_pt1 | contig 11109 bp, 6 predicted proteins | sample 10_EM_MG_FD_202245 | JGI IMG/M metagenome (GOLD analysis project Ga0307509, IMG submission 202245) | Populus trichocarpa ectomycorrhiza microbial communities from riparian zone in the Pacific Northwest, United States - 10_EM | ecosystem: Host-associated > Plants > Roots > Unclassified | place... | reverse complement strand
TTGGCTATTGGCAATTGCTTTCCACAATCTCATCTAGGCCAGTGTCCTGATAGGGGCCTGGAAAATGTTTAGCAGGCACATTGGTCAAGTATAGCCTCCTTTCTCAGCTTGCTGGAAGTAGGACTGTGCCTGGGTAATTTGCATTTGTACATGCATGCATGTTTTGCCCATTTATTTAAAATAAAAAAAGAAATCATTGGCAACAATCAGATGACACCATTTCCTAGGCTACGCCAATGCAAGGAGCAAGGCAGATAAAAAAAAATGCCTGTTATTTTAAATATGATTCAACAAATATTTTGCTGTGCAATCATGCAATATCCTACCTCTGACTGATTCTAGTGGTCAACTTTACAGTGAAGAGTTTAGATACATATAATCAGCAAAATACCTTAGCTCTTTCGATATTATATATTTAAGGGTCGAAAGAAAATATATATATATAAAGAAGAATAAACCATTACATAAATTAACTGAATTAAATACTCGTTGATGGTATAATTGCTAGCATCTTTTTTTTCCTCTCTCCCTGAATTCAAGTCATGGCCGCCTTCTGTGCGCTTTCATGCATCTTTCTTCCACCTCTGCTCAGCAAATGTATTGTTCATGATCGTAAGAGCCAAAAATTTCAACCATCATAAAACTTGTGTATTTGCCAACAACAAATGGGCCAAGTAAAGGGCACAACCTGTAACAACATCACTGCACTCGTGTTTGCAAACGCCAACAAGAATAACATGCAGCATATGAATCATGTTATCCTACTAGCAGCTTGCTTCCTCCTCTCTCTAAAGAACAATGCATCTTCTCGTCCAACTGCTTATATGCCCTTACTGAGGACTAAGGAGTCTATCCATCTACCTGAATTCTCTCAACTGCATAATCAGAAACAATTATCTGGATTTTTGTGCATTTCACGGCCCCTTTGTCATTTCTTCTAAACTGCTTTCCATTACTCCTCACAAGCGTACATTGTCTACTGTTGTCTAAATGGTTCCATAATTCAAATTCTCCCATTTGAAGGGAGCAACTAAGCCAATGTCTGGTGCACCCCGGAAGAAGAGGCAGACACAAACACAGACAGCAGCGATAGCAAGCATTGAATGGACATATGGACGCTGAAGCAAGCCTTGTGAACCCAGAAACCTCCCATGCATCTTAGCTGCCACACTTGCACACTTAGCACAGGATTTACGCTCTCGCTGAAACTGTGATATTGTCACATGTTCTTGCTCCAAGGCTGCCTGTTCTATCTCATTTCCAATTGCCACAGAAATTTGGCCATTTCTTTTGTCAGCAAGTTTACGAGCCACTAATAAGTTATAAGAGTGGTTTTTTGTCATGACAGCATAAGCATATGGAGACAGGCCATTTGCATCCAGGACAGAGTTCCAGCAGGACAGCCCAATCTGCAGGGGGAGGGTGACACCAGAAATTCATTAAAGCAGAAAATATGAGTAAAAAAGCAAGCACAAACACAACAAATGCAGCATAATAACAATTCCTTTCCTAACTTGTAACCATGATCCCAACCTTCCCTGCAACCCCAACAAGCCCGTCAAATAAAAATATAAATTCACATATAATTGCTATTTTGAAGGTAGTAGCACTGATAGGTACAACATACAATCCAATTTAGATTATTGCGTGGAAAAAATAAAGAGTTACAGGTGAGAGAGAGCACTTGTAGATCCCTGAAGCCCAGATACAGGAACATCCTGATGCAAGGAAGAAGAGGGAAAAAAAACGAGGGAAAGAAACATTACCTCATGTGGGTCATTTGTCAGGGCATCAACCAAACCATCTGAACCCGATGCACAAGCAGCCAAATGTAAAGGTGTAATGCCACCAGGTCCCCCAACGTTTGGTGGGAAAATATATGTTCTAGAGGAATTATCACCGCCAATAATAGAATAATGAATAAGCAAGTCTGCCATTTTCCTGCACCTCCTTTTCACTGACCGGTTCAAGAGCTGAATCTCATAGAGCATCTCCAAATGCTCCTTGGATAATTCATCCCTACACGTATTTCTTTCTACCAGCATGTCCAGAATTGTTTTGACCAACACACAATAATCTCTTTCAACTGAGAAAATGAGCAGAAACTTGAAGCGGTTAAGTGAATAATCTGGAGCCTCATGCATAGAAGGCATGCTCTTCCTTTGGAACAGCCATCCAAGCTCGTTTAAGAAATGCATAACTTCCTCCCTTGATCTAGGTCGCCCCAAATCACGAGTCTGTTCTTCTGAAACAATATTGCTGACTACAGCGTTTTCATCAAACTCAGATTCAAGGAGCCTCAATTCTTTACAGATGGAAGCATCAGCTATTATCACAGGAAAACTGTTGCCCTTGAAACCATTTTCTACCTGTTTGTAGCATTGTCAAATGTCACATGTTATCATTATCAAGCGATCTATTTGAGTATTTCTATACTTCAAGGGCATACAAGAAGGTGCAGAGTCATACCTCAATGAAACAACGACCTAAAATACTAGGAGATGGACCATGAATTTTGAAACCACCCACATTTATCTCATCATACATGGATCCTGGAGAAGAAGAATCTGTAACTTCCTTTGATGTGTATCCTCCCATGTAAGTGCAATGAATCCTACAGCAATTGTGTACAAAATTTACTTAAAACAGCAAGACAAAGTCAATTAAAAAGCACTTAGGTGAGTAACTAAACTCTTACTTGGTGCCAGGACCAGTAAGATTTCTTCCCTTTAACTGAAGAGAGGTTTCTTGCCCACCAATAACTGCCACTGGGGATACTAATATTAACTCTGGGGAACTCCATGTTCTCCAAGATTTGCACAAACGAACTTTTCCTGAATATCATTGCAAACAACAATTGAATTATCATCAAATTGTTTCATAAATGACACATTATAGCAAAAAATTTCACAAAATCCAAAAAAATATATTTAGTGGCCATTCCAATTTTTTGGCCACCTGGAGTATCATCGCTGAGAAAGGGCAAGGTTAGAACTAAAGAAATGCAAATGGCAAAAAGTCCAAAAAAGAGGGGGCATGGGGAACCCAGCACTAATCCACACACCATCTTTATGTGATGCTAGCTGCCTGCCAGTATTTAATAAAAACCTTCCACTTCTCCATAAATCAGAATCTGAATCTTGAACCAAAGAATCCACTAGCTGAAGCAGGTTTCTTTCAAGCTGCAAAAACAACAAATATACCCTGCAAGTGGTCAGCATAAGGTTAGGTTTATAATTCCTAAGGTTCATTACACCAGTTCACTCACTTGCTCCCAGGAAGCAGATGGCATTGACAAATAAACTGATAGAACAACACAGCCAGGCCTTATATAACTCTCCATTTCTGATGGACTGTTAGATAGCCAATTGTATATCTGAAAGAGAAATGATACAATCATGTATTAGATAGATTCCCTCCCAATAAAACTGTAAGTTAGTAATTGTAGGTCTGAAAGAGAAACGATGGATCATGATATAAATCCTCAAAAAGCATCCATTACAGCGTCTCCATGCAAATATATTAAAAAAACACATAAAACCAAAATATACAATAAACTCACCTTTGTGCGTAATGTCCCAGGGAAATGACTGGGATCCTTGTCAAATAGTTTAAAAATTATTCGCCCAGTCCGATCCTGCAGATGAAAAACACAACCATTTGACACAATTTAACAATATTAGCACATGCAAGTATGAATAGAGAGCAGTTTGAAGCTAAAAATAAATACAGAACTTGGTCTAATGACAGGCTACCTGAGGATCAGAATTCTGACTAGAAGGTGAATGATCAGACCCAGAGGAAGATGTATATCCTCCTCGGTATGGGAAACTTTGAAATGAACTGTGGTCAGGTTCTCTGTTTGGCCCTCTAAAGAGCTCAAGCGGCAAAACACAGCCATGACTTCTGTCACCTTCAACATTTGCATTAACCTCTCTGCTGACTGACATCTTTTCTGATTTCATAGTTTCTGCGGTGCTCTGCAATGGGAACAACTTCTGCACAACAGGAGGGGATGATGATGGAGACCTCTCTTCAATGGGATTACTGCTGTCAGAAGAAAAATATTTCCCAGAAGATGCTGGTTTTTGACGGCTCTCATTCTCAGGTGATGAGCTAAACAGTTGTAATGGTAGGTTAGGACGAGATTCTTGAATCTGGTAATCTGAATCTTCAGCAGGAGACTCGTAACAGCGACTAATTCTCTCAACGCCCACAGCAGGAAACTCTACATTAGATCTTTTCTGCAAATGGGGAACAGTCACTTGATTGGGGCCAGGCAACTTAGACTTGTCATTGTCACTGCTCTGACTGCTTCTTTGAGATAAAATTGCAAGAGCATCTGGAGCAGATGCTGCCAAAGTGGTTGAAAGAACAGCAAGTAAGTCATTGGTTGATGGAGAAGATGCAGTTCCATTCAATCTGTTTTGATGTCCTAAATAAGGTTGGTTGGGGTTTTTCACATTTAAACTTGCAATATTTGATAACTTTGCAGCAAGATCCATTGGCAAAGGCAGTGAATTTATTTTGTTAAGAATCTGGATGAGTTGGTCTTTATCTGGTACTGTTGGGCAGTTTGTACTTTTATCATCATTCCTCCCTATGATTTTCAAGGTAAAGATTTCAGCACAGCACAAAGGGCGGAACATAAAAGTCAATCATTGGAAGATATGTTTTACCTTGTGAGCGAGCCAAAGCAGTTAACAAGTTTACAATATCCAAGTTTCCATTATTGTTCATATCCGGGTTTCCAGGGAGTAGCAGCCGTGAGGTTACATCCTCAGGCTGGGTTTTCCTCCTTCGTCGGTTGTGCCCTGCAAGCCTACGTCTACAACTTCTCTTTCCCTCATCGAATTCAGTGAGAGGATGAAACCTACGTATTGCATAGAAGGTCTCATATAAGCTCACAGTGGAAAAACTTACTTATCAAAGCAAAAGCATTAGATTAAAACATCACTATGTACCCTATCAAACAAAAAGAGAGCACTTACAAATAAAAGAAAAAAAAAAAACTAAGTGAAGAACTTGAGTCTCTCAAGTTAATCTAGTGGTATAAGGCTGATACAACAATCAAATATGAATCTGCACAGCAAATTAAAGACAACCTGCTGCATTGCTGACAAAACCTCTGCATCTGTTTTCCCACCAGGGCTTTTGTGGCTTTACTATGAACCTGGCACACTTTATGTCGGCGGTGATAGTCCTTAGCTTTTGATAGATCTTCCTTGCAGTTATCAACCTGACACATTGGATAACTACCATTACCGGGTGATCCAGACCTGACCCTCTTGTTGGGTCTTGACACGGGCTCCTCAACAGAAGTCAAACTCCCACCTAGATTCAAGCCAAGACCATCATCATCTTCATTAACAGAATTGGATTTGTTTTTGGAATCACTCTTATCTTTTTTCTTAGGTTCTCTAGAAACAGTTCCCAGCCGTAAAGTTTCAGCAGCTACAGAAGGTTTAGCAACAAAACCGACACTATCCCAATCCCATGCCTTGGAATTCCAGTTTTTTTCCCTAGAAGCCTGAAGAAACTGATGTTGTTGGAGCTGAGAATTGGGAGACTGGTAAGAAAGATCATGTTTTTTTGCCATGGAAGTCATATCACAGTATCTACTAGAAAGTGCTTCATGAATGAATATGGGAGCAGCTACTTGCGCACCCACCTCTTCCATGACTTTGAAAAGGCCTCGCCCTCACAAATAATAAAGCCTACATACATAAATAAACAGATAAAAACCAAAATCCAAATGGGTTTTCTATCAGAATTAGAATTACTCATAAAATATATCAGTCTGAATAAAGAAATTTCCTTTATTTTTCTTTTTGCTTTTTTTTTTTTGCGGGAAAAAAAAAGAAAGCCTCCAATCCAAGTCTGGAGTAAGCAAGGGCGGCGAGTAGTTGTCTGGTTTATGTAGAAGTATGTTCTCTATCAGATAATAAAGTAAGCAAGGGCAAGCAGTTGTCTGGTTCATGTAGAGGTGCGTTCTATACCGGATAAATTTAGAAAAAAATTATTATTATTATTGAGTTATAAATAGAGGTCGCAAAAATTGTTAATTTTGAGCTGTGAAAGAATAAAATAGGAGATTGGTAATTACAAGGAAGAAAATCTAGTGAAATGAGAGAGTCAAAATCCAATCTACTTCTCACACGCACACATACCTTAGGAGGAGGAGGAGAACGGCATCTTCTTTTGCCTGTAATAATCGAACTCCGATATTTCCGACCAAGACCTCAGATCTGAGAGTTAAATCCTCAAAAACAAAGTCCAACGTTGTTTGGCGGCAAATCAGCAGATTAACAATAATAACGATGATCAATCTGCAAATAAGAGGAAGATGAAGGATGGATGGATGTCTCTTTGAATAACTTCTATTTTCTCTTCTCTTGACCTTTTCCTTTCCTTCACCTTTAGAGAAGAAGTTGTATAACAGACTTTTTTTTCTTTTTTTCGGTGTTTCTGGCACAAACTGTAAATTCGAGCATTTTTTTGGGTTGTAGTTTGGGCCGCCCACTTACTTACGAATCATCCACGACTCTCCAACTCCTCCTGTTCTGTCAGGCTATCTTCCTTTTCCACCTGAATAATAATAACGTGACGGTACTATGAATTATCTATGATTACGAGAAATAAATAGATAATAATAAAAATAAATAAATTTCATTATTTAATACATAAATTAAAATATTTAATTATTGAAAATCTAATTATACAAATTCTCATAAAAATTAATTACAATCTTATAACAACAACGTATAGAAACTTTACATCCTATTAAATACTCCAAAAATAAAAAATAAAAAATTGTTTCTCATGGGAAAAATAATAAATTTATTTTATTTTATAAATTCTTTGAATTTCAGAGGGGATTAAAAACTAGTATAATGTTGACAATTTTTTCTTCAGGTATTAATCATAGTTATTAAACTTAATTTGAAAATTAATTTAGTTTAAAAATTAAGATATGAATTAAATGGATTAACTCAGTTTAATTCAAACTAAAACTTTAAAACAAAATTATTTTAAAAAAGTATAATTCTTTTCAATAACTTAACATATTAATGAGTAATCGAGTTTGTCATGAAATTATCTTAACTCAATAGCTTAAACTATTATGTTAGATAAAAAAATACGACTTATATTATTCTCCAATATGCACTCTTAAATGAAAGTTTTTTTAGCTTGAAACTTGCATATGCTTACATTGCTTGATTTTTATCAAATAAATAAGGGTAGTGAGATTCGAACTTCTGACCACTTGGTCATCAAGACTCAGATACTATATCAAAGAGTCATCTCAACCTAATAGTTTAAACTTTTATGTGAGGTCACAAGATATAATTTATATTATTTTTTAATATGATTTACCTACAATAATGTGGTGGATGTTTTAAGGTAGTGTTTGACATTGTAGCAACGGATGTTTTTAAATTTTTTTTCACTTTAAAATAATTTTTTTATTTTAAAAATTAACACATTCAAATAATGTAAAAATATATATATAAAAAAATAACTCTTTTACGATACAAAGCACTAGCATGCCACAGAAACAAACAGCCAGTAAGAACACAACAATTAGTCCATGTTGAAAAGAGGTAACGTGTATGCATTATTATGGGACTGTGATAATTACCAGCTGCTAGTCTTTCAAGTGCATGACGTGGATCGACGTGGCAGATGCAAGATTTCTTGGTAGCACTGGGAAGATGACTCCTTTGCTCTACCACTGTCTGCTTTCTTTACCAAAAACCACCCTCTTAATAGCACTCATTCTCTCCCCTCTTTTTTCCTTCGATTCGCTGCTGAAAGCCTACCTCAATGTATCATCCCCCCGACAAACCCCTCTTCTTGGTAAAAAGTTGACCCGCTTCCTCGCGTTTGTCAGGTTCCTGCTTGCGTTGAAATTTCCTAATTTAAAGTTTGCTAGTGTTTTAGGATTGTGTTAACTAATATTTTTAAAGTATTTTTTATATTAAAATATATCAAGAAAATATTTTAAATATTAATATATCAAAATAATCCAAAAACATTTTAATTTTTTTTAAATCATCACACCACAATAACAAATAGGTTATTTGTTGGTAGTTTTTGTAACTGTAATATAAAAAAGATATTTAAGAAAACTATTATGATTTGAAAAATAAAAGGTTTAAAAAAATACGTGTTTTTATTAAAAATTATTATTATATAAATTTTTACGTATAAAATAAATAAATAAATCTTCAATAATGACAAATATATTAGTTTAGCTTCTACAAAATTAATATTAAAATGAGATTATACATGGGACCGATACAAAAAAAAAACTATTTAATTAATCAAATAATTTTTCAATGTGATTGTTTGAAAAATACAAGATACCACGATACTAACCGATATATGAATTAATAGTTGCAACTTATATTTTTATTTTCTTCCTTCTATTTTCTTTAAAGAAAAAATCTCATTTCTATTTTCTCATATCTAAATTACTTGAGTTTTATACATAAACAAGGAAAATAAATAAGTATTTTCAATTCATGCTAACTTATTAGATGTAAATATAGCATACCATTGATAAATTAATACTCAATAGATTAATAATTTTAATTAAATAATAATTTTATCTGATCTGAATTTAAATAATATATTGATTGATTAATTAATTTTTATAATCTTGTAATATCAATTTATAGAGGTTTATCATGTTGTGTGTTTCGTTTTTGTTTGAATTTGAAATAAAAAGAATGGCAAGGCCAGGCAGTGGCGGGGTTGTTTTTTCGTTACCTAATGTTCTGACCTCGAACACGTGAGACTCGAGGAGCAAGTACTCGGAACATGTTTTTATGGCCTGCAGTGGTCAACAAAGGTTAACTATTCGACCTTGTTTTTTCTGATTAATTGTGGGAGATTATTGGTCATCGACGACTATTATATGCAGGAAATTATCTCCAACGCAGCTGTCCCTATAATTAGTAATCATCATGTACATTAATTTCATACTATATATTATGTCATTTAAAAACCCTCGAGTCCATTCCTAAAATAGTGTGTCTTCCAAACAGTACTAAGTCTTGCATGAGTTTAAGGTTTATCATTTCCTTTTTCAATACGCGGTAAGACTATAACCTTGGCATTTGAATAAATTATTCCTATGCTTTTGACTCCGGAGTGCTTTTTTTATTTTATTTTTTCGGAATAATTTAATTATTGTAGTATTTTTTAAGACAAGAATAATACGACTCTCTTGACAATGTTTTTTTTTTTTTATCATTTTATATTCATGTTGTTGTAGATTTAGGGATTACGAAGAGGTAATATTGTAGAAGTTTTATATTTAACAGTATTTATAAAAATATTGTGATTGTATCTGTTTTTTCTTCTTCTTCTTCTTTCTCTTTTCCTTAAATTTTGTGCTAGGTTTTGTAAAATTTCAGAGCAATCCCTCAATTGTTTTTTCATTCACGTTTGGTTTTGTCCATATGCATTTAATTACTATTTTTTATTTTAGAATAGACCATAAAATTATAAATAGTTTTTAATTTTACTTTCTGTTATTCTTTAATCTATAAATAATTTTTTATTTATGAATATTTTTTGATTTTACGTTCTATCATTTTTAAATATATAAACAATATATCAAGTTATAAATATTTTCTAATTTTACTCCTATGATTTTTTTAATCTTTCAAATCTAGTCATTGATATTTTAATTGCTACTTATTTTATTCGGTGTTATTTTTGGGTTCCTCCATTTTTTTTTTCTCTTTCTATCATTTTTTGTGTTTTTCTATCATTTTTTGTGATTTTATTGTATTGGGTTAGCTCTCTATAATTTTTTTTAATTTTACTCGTATTATTTTTTAATTTATAAATAATTTATCAAATCACAAATATTGGTTGATTTCACCCCTATAATTTTTTTAAAATCATTTTTTTAATTGTTGTTTATTTTTTTTAAATCATTTTTTTTTATTTTTAATTTTATTCGTACCAGAAGAAAAGTTATTGTTACTATTATTATTATTTTGGCATAAGAAGATCAGTATTTGACGATGCCAGAAGGGGCGGTGCATTGCATTTGGTCAAGAGATTAGCAGCAAATGAAACACCAGTTCCAAAGGGGATACCGCGTGGTCCTCGGTGTCTTTGGAGTCACGTAAATGCCGCCCTTATTCTTTACTTTTCAAACACCACTCCCGCAGGCAGACTTTCTTCCCCCCACCGAAAGAAAGGCTCCCAGATCCTGCTGGTCTTTCTTCTCCATCTGAATTTGCCCTCACACCCCTTGTAAATTTTCAATAATGGTGATTTATTCTGGGTGTATAGGTTGAAATTACCAAAACAACCTTAGATTGGATGTCCTTGACTTTACATTTGCTGCTGGGACGTACAATCTTGTCTCCCTTGGCCTTTGCTTGTGAACAGCTCGCATCTAATACTGTACTGTGCTGGTGGGGTAGGGTTGGGTGAATAATCCTGATCAACTTGTTAGTCATGATTCGTGACTTGATTTAAGTTGGGTTTTTTTTTATTATTTAAAAAAAGACGGAAATTGATTTGTTATGATCTTATTAATTCAATGAATCAACCCTCGGTCAGAATTAACTTATTTAAGCTTAAAATAATTAGTTTTGATAGATTTAAATCAACTCGTCGAGACATTTTCGGTGTAACTAATACGTATGTTATTACTATAGTAGTGGTAGTAGTACAATAAAAGAGATACTGAGTGGTGATGCTATCGTCCGGACACAGTAGCATGTGGAAACCAGCTGTATTTATTATTTAAGGCACGATGCATATGGTCTGATTCCATGACTTTCTACCTGTTTAAACTCGAGGTTGAGTTTATTTTTTATTAAAATCTATTTTTTAAAAAAAAAATTATTATTTTAATATGTTGATGTTAAAAGTAATTTTTTCTTAAAAAAAATTAATATATCTCTAAACAAAACTTATTTTAAAAAACAACATCAATGTAAATTTACCTTTTCTTGTAATCTTTGCTTATAATCTTCAGTGGCATGAGATGACTTAAAATCACATGTAAAAAAGCTCATCCATGGTTCATTTAAAACAAAATAGGGATGGCCACCTACTAATCCATCAACATCAAGT
>Ga0307509_10010845_pt1 | contig 11109 bp, 6 predicted proteins | sample 10_EM_MG_FD_202245 | JGI IMG/M metagenome (GOLD analysis project Ga0307509, IMG submission 202245) | Populus trichocarpa ectomycorrhiza microbial communities from riparian zone in the Pacific Northwest, United States - 10_EM | ecosystem: Host-associated > Plants > Roots > Unclassified | place... | reverse complement strand
TTAAATGCATACATGAATAATTGACAAGGTATGAGTAGCTTATGCTCTTGTTTTCAATCTGGATAAAGGTTCCGTTTCTGACTTCCTCGGCTATTGATTCATGAAAATAATCATGAAATATGTGGTCCTTTTGTTTCCTCAATGACTGTTTTGCAACTTATCTGATATGGCACACCATATTGGAAACTGTTAATCAATATGTTAGCAAGTTCCATGCTGTAGGTTGTTAATCAGCAGTTAATATTTTGCTTGCAATTTTTAGGATTCATAGGTCAATTATGAGCAGCACCTACAACGGCATGCCACAGCTTGCATCCCAATTTGGTGATTCCAAGGACAGTAGTAGCTCTGGGCAGGCAATGACTTCTCAGATCCTTAGTTCTAAAGCTTTGCATTCATGGGTTTACCCTCAATCTACCCTGCCTTCTGCTGTTATATCAGTGCTAACCTCATCAGCAATTGAGGGAGGTTGTCAAATAAAAACATTAACTCATACGAGACCTTTTCTATTCCCTTCCTCCTTTCCCTTTCTAATGTTCTCGCTTTTTATTTTGTGGGTGTAGATTTTTTGAGAAAACGGCAGCTGGCATGGGAGGATTCTTTTCGAAGTCTTTATTACATGCTTCGAAAGAACATTTGCAATATTTTTTATGGTATGTTTCTGCTCTTATTCTATTAATCTATCTCTTTTCTCGTCCTGCTTTAAATTCTGGTTCTTTTTCCTCAAACTTGGAATATTTTGTGCAAAATAAGTATGTTGTTGCTTCCGGGCATCATTATCATTGAGGCATATTACTTGGATTTAGTAGATGTCAGAGGTTGTGTCTGCATATCAATAATTAGAACTCATACCTCCTTTCCGTGATTCCTAATTTGGTACATTGCATACTGAGAGCTGCTTGTAACATGGCAATCATGCAAAAGCTATTATTTTGAAGTGATATAGTTCTCACCATTTCTTTATAGCCCATGAAAGTATTTTCCCCTCAAACTACAAGTTAACATTGAGTTTTCATGGGAATTTTTTGTAGTGTGCACTTCACAATTTGTGGTGATGTTCACTGGTAGTGATGGCTCAGGATGTACCAAACACCTATGCAATGCTTACATCTCCCAGTCGACAAGAGGTCTGAGGTCATTGTTGAGAGAACATGTAAGATCTCTGTTGATATTTTAATATTTGCTCATTTATGTTGTTGATAATTTTGCCAGATGTTTTAATTTATGTATGTTTGCTATAAGTTTGTCATATTATGTAACACTATTAATTTGTTGTGTAGGACGTTTGTTTCTCTATGCCACTTTGTTATTCTAAAGTAGAGCAAGTCACCACTGAAGATTTAGTTGAGCTTTCTGAGATTGAGAAACAAAATTTGGGCCAGGTAAGTGAATCCTTTCCATATATGGCCATCTTGCATTTCCCTGGGCTTAAATAAGTTGCCTTCCCTGATTTCATGGTTCATTAAGCTCTTTGATTAGTTAATACTTTGAATTAATATAATCCAACAATCATTCCTCCTTTTGTTCTTTTAATGAATTAATGGTCCTAGTTAAATGCTTAGTATTCTTTTGTTCATGATCATTTAAGATTTGGAAGTTTGGGCTGTAAAGGATATCTAGCAACCTGTAGTAATGATGTATGATTATTACTGTTGTTGGGATTGTGATGATTGTACATCCCAAGCTCCTACTTTTGTCTTCTAATAATTACATTACCTAACTGGAGAGTTCTGTACAATTTTCTCTTGTCAAGATCCTCTGATGTTTACTTTTAATTCCGTTGCTTGTACTTTATAATTAATATATGGTTCCTGCTAACATGATGCAGACTCGTCGCCTTAGTTCCTTGTCTGATGTTGATAATAGCCCACAATCACTGATGGCTTTCTGTGGAAATAAGAATGTAAATGGGTTGTATGATTTTTTGTTAAATTACAGGTAAGTGCAGTGTTTAAGTTTTTTGAAAAAATACCTTTCTGTTGAGTTTAGCTGTATAGTTCAGAAATTAATTCCATATTTTCTGCATAATGTTATGACTATATCTCGCTTCCTCGTCCTTGCCTTCAGATCTTCCCTTACCTTTTTGTCCGGAGTAGATGTTCCTGTATTGTACTCACCTGTTCCCTTTCAGAATGCTGCTCTTTCTTCTCCGGAGGTGGGTATCGTAAATTTAATCTTCGACTCAATAGATAGAGCTAAAAGTCAGAGCATACTTTCATCTCTTTTACCACTTTGCCTATATTTGCCTCTATTGCTGAGTCTTTTCTCATAGTCCAACCAAAATTTTTGCACTCTCGTCAATCTTTCATGACAGGACCTCAAGGGTGAAACTTTCATTCACTATCAAATCTGATTCACTTACAGAACATTAGTGCCCTTTTATCGGCAGCTATATTATCCATTGCAAAGTGTTCTATTATATATGTTCTCCTTTTATGTTCTCTTTTTAAATAGTTTTCTTTGAAGATTTATCTGTGCTTTTCACCAGTCTTTTTAATATTGAAAATATGAATCTATTCAAAATGATACATGATTCTTGCCTCATGATGGCAGAAGCATGTTTGCGTAGCTGAGTATTGATCTTGTTTCACAGATAAAATGCGTGGAGGTAAAAAGAGCTCACCATATTGCTGCCTCCCCTAAAGAATCTACAGTTAAAGATACTGAATCCAGTCAAGGTTCATCCACTGGGCTCTTATCCAGCATTGAAATTAAGGATGCATATATTCCATCATGGATTGTTTGCCGTGTATGTGCACTCATGGACTCTGATGGGAGAAGCTTTGAGGCAAGGTATGATAAGTTTCTCATAAGCTTTTGTCATCGAGGCCCTCATTTAGTATCACCATAATTACGTAGTTATTAGATTCTCAACTGTTGTTTTGATTTAATTTGGGTAATTTTCAGCTTTACAACAGAACGCACCTCTATTGGCTTGAATGTTGCTCTTGAGACAGCCTGCGAAAAACCTGATCAAGCTGCGGCGGTTGAAGGCTTGCAAGAAAGTAGTCATTCTTTTGGTATTCCAGAAGCCTCCGTTGCTCCTTGCTTGCGTTCAGGCTTCTTAAAAGGCTTGAAGTACAGCGATGGTTCTTATGTGGCTTCCCTCTCTCCTGTCTAACATTTTGCTCGTGGAGTCTCTGATAGAGACACAGCACTCTACATTTTGCCGATTAAAATCGATCCTGTCCCTGTATTTCCATCCAATGTAATCTTGTTTCTTTAACAGAATTAAAGTAACTGAATGACGCTGTGTAGTCCTTTGAAATATTTATGAAAGTAGCTGACATTATGCCTTTTCCTGTGCCTGTTATGTCGTGTGCCGTTTACTTTCAGCTCCTTCCATTCCCTCTGTTTTTTGAGAAATGTTGCTCTTTCGTTCAAGTCTAATCTATTTATTCAACATTTTCAAGTGTTCTTATATATATATATATATATATATATATATATATATATTTGAAACTCGATCGTTCAGCTGGAAAACTGCGTAAACAATCCTGTGATCTTGAATGAAACTTGGAGCTGGACAGAATTATTTGTTTCATGAAGGAGGTTATATATGAAATAAAAAATAAAAGCTTTAATTGCCTAACAAAATAAAAATAAAAATGTTGGCTCGGTTTAATTTCCGTAGGCTCCATTTGTCAATTCGTTATCATATTTTGCCTTCTTGTTGCTCAAAGAGCAATATTTACTAGCAAGCATGCACTAGTCAAAGATGATTTATGTCTTTTATGTTCTTAACTCCTGTAACTATACTTTGTCCCTGAAGGGCTAACCATGAAAATGAGAAAGCTCCTGTTCTGGGAGATTATGCCAAAAGTTCAAGCATTGTCTCCAAATTTTTCATACAGTTCCAGGAACATCATTCAAACCATAATTATATGAACTGCATTTTTTTTTTTACCAGTAATCCATGCAAGAACAGGCTCCTCCCTTAAAATGATGGAACCTGTTCCGATCTCTAACAATCAACTCCCGTTCATACACCTTAGAAATCAGCTTTGTAGCGGTGTGGCAGTCTTCACATACCCGCAAGTTCTTCACTATTCGAATGGGATCATGACCTTTAGTTCTCATAAAGGCATATGCAATAGCAAGCTTCTCGCTGTGCCTGTGTATGTTGCTTTCTTTTTCCTCTTCATCTATGTCAAACAATGCATCATCATTATTTCCAGTGTATCCTGCCAGTCTTATCTTCCCAAGGATCTCTTCCCACATCCTTTCAATCTGCTGAATTTCCGGGTGGGTTTTATCACCAATGGTGAATTTATGAACTTTCCCATCCATCTCAAACAGAGTGTAACCTGGTGGTTTCACAACTCCTCTTTCCTTCATCATCTGTCTGATGTTCTCAACATTCTCCCACTTGTTTGTGCGTGCATAGATGTTAGAAAGAAGCACATAGTAACCACTGTGTTCTGGCTTTAACTCAATCAAAGTCTTCCCAGCTCTTTCTGCAATTTCTGAATTCTTATGAATTCGGCAAGCTCCAAGCAACGCTCCCCAAATTGGTGCATTAGGCTTCATAGGCATTTCATTAACAAATTTCTCAGCTTCTGCTAACTTCCCTGCTCGACCAAGCAGGTCAACCATGCACCCATAGTGTTCCAACCTAGGCTCAATCCTATAATCTCTTTTCATGCTCTCAAATAATTCCAATCCTCTTTCAACTAATCCCCCATGACTACAAGCTGATAAAACAGCAGTAAACGTTATCTCTCTCGGTGTTAACCCTGCCTTCTCCATTCGTGAGAAGTACTCAAGTGCTTTCTCGGCATAACCATGCATTGCAAATCCAGCAATTAGAGTCGTCCAGCTCAAAGCATCTCTCCCTGGAAGTTGGTCGAAAACCCAGATAGCTTTATCAATACTTCCACATCTTGCATACATATCTACTAGTGCAGTTCCCAGAATCAAATTCACAGTCATCTTATTTCTCAAAATATAATCATGTGCTCTTTCTCCAAGTTCAAGTGCACCTAAATGAGCACATGAAGCTATTACACTAACCATCACTGTCTCATTAGCGTGCACCCCTTCTGATTGAAGTAAAAAATACAATTCTATTGCCTTGTCAAAAAAACTATTTTTCGCATACCCACTAATCATTACACTCCAAGTAACCAAGTTTTTTTCAGGCATTTTATCAAACAATTTCCGAGCAGACGTAACATCTCCTGATTTAATATAACCAGCTACCATTGAAGTCCAAGAAACAACATCTAAACATGAAATTCTCCTAAAAACATAATTAGCAGACTTAATATCCCCTAAAGTAGAATACATAGTAACAAGTGAATTTTGAACATAAACATCATTATCAAACCCATGCCTAATTATTTGACCATGAGCTTGTATACCCATATCTAAAGAACCCTTTTGAGTACAAGCCTTGACTAAAAATGGGAACGTAAGATTATCAGGAACTAAGCCATTTCTCTTTGATTGGACATAAAAATGGAAGGACTTATCCGGGTCTTTGCTTCCAGAGAAACCCCTTATAAATGAATTATAGATAAAAAGATTTGGGTTTTGGATTTGGTAAAAGACTTGTGCTGCATAATCAAGCAAGTTCTTGTCTATGCTAATGGAGATTAAGCAACTTGCAGCAAAAACATCAAAGATTGTGTGGGCTCTTATCAAGTGGGCATGTATGATTTTCAGGTGGGGGAGAGTGGTGCAAGATTCTAACAACGAAAGTTTTGGATTTTTTAGCTCTAGTTTCCTTAAAACTAAGTTACTAAAACCACTCATGTTTTTCTAAAGCAATCTAATGTCTGTCTTAGAGACCACACAGGTCATTACTCTTTAGGCCCTGTTTCTTACTGCGGTGGGATCACTGCATTCCAAGCAGATGTCGAATTAGGATCTACTGGTCTAAATGGGATGATACAGTGGTGGTACTCAATTGTGTGGAAAGTGTAACCTCCCTCTGTTCCATAGACACGGAGGACTCACCATCGGGAATACACACTGGCTTTTTCTTTCTTGCGTTACACATTATATTGTTTCACAGTAGATTATTGTACGGTAAAAAAAATTAATTTAAAAAAATATATTCAAGCAACACAAGCATATCAAAAAAAAAAAAATGAAAAAATAACTAGAGTCATGGATTTTAATGAGTCAAATACGTTGGAATCATTTAATTAGATAATAAAAAAATAGATAATGATAAGGATTAAATTAAATAAAAAAAATAAAAACATGAAAAAAAAAGCAATAAAAAGAAAAAAAAAACAACGCAACTAAGTTCTAAGCTAATCCATTATGGAAGAATAAAATAAAATAAACAATTACTCAAGTCAACTCAAGCGAGTATGTCAAATCTGCAATGCAGTTCATTAGACTGGGATAAACCAAAAGAAAGCAAAATAAAAATAAAATAAAGCTCAATTTCCCAATAAATCCATTGTAGAATGCTGGAATCAAACCAGAGAATCAATTAAGAAAATGACAAAAAAAAAAACTCTAGCAAACTTTGTAAGCATACCAAATCCTGATACTCAGATCATGCGAATGAGATAACCTAATAGAAGTCAAACTAGGAATAATAAAATTACAAAGATCAATAATAAAATAACGCAATGTTAAAGGACAAAATAAAAAAAAGATTAAATTAAAAAAAAAACTTGAGTCAACCTGGGTTAACCCACCAAACATGTGACCAAGGTGATGATATTGGAATAAACTAATTGAAAGGGAAAAAAATCAGTGTAAAAAAATAAACCCTAAAAAAAAACGATGTTAACTCGGATTAAGTTTTGAAATCTGAAACTCGGGTCATGAAACCGAGATCACAGCATTGAGAAAAACATGAAGTCCAATTCCTAACTAATCTCGTGCCGAATGATGAAATTGAAAAAAAAAATCGGTTTTACAAAAGGACTTAAAACAAAAATAGCAATAAAAAGAATGAGAATCAAATTGGAAAGAAGAAAGAAAAGACGACCAACGACACACCGTCGTGAATCAGCCACATGTGTCACCCTTTATGGAAAATCATGTCGTGACACATCCAACACTACCATGGATGATCGGGTTAGGCCACCAAAGGAGGTCGCATGCATTGTCGCGGCCTCCCTAACTCTGTAAGGTGTGTATTGCATGAGCCAACTTTTTTTACCTTGCCCATTAACTTCAATCCCCCATATTTGTTTCACAATCCAATTGGGTACCTAAAACCTTAATTGCTCTAAATCAATAGAATTTAAATATATTTCGACAAACTAAACATCGGAACATCTCCTCAACATTGAGAGACCCCTATATCTAGGTAAAAAAAAATAAACTATCAATTCAATTCGAAAGAAAAAAATAAGGAAGGATCAAATTAAAAAAAGAAAATAAATATTTTCCTTGCAAACGAGTCCCCAATTGAACAAAATTAAAGGTGCCCAAAATCTTTCAAAGCCTCAAATTCGGTCCCCCAATTTTTAGTTGCTCTACACCAATAAAGTTAAATTTTATTTCATAAAATTGAGTAATGAAAAATTTCATCAACACCTCGGGGTTCATATTTGTAGGTGGTTAAAACAACCCGCAAAGCCCAAACCCAAGTTATTGCAATGTCAAAAGATAAAAAAAAAAAAAACCTAAATTGAAGAGCCAAACTGTAAATTTTTGAAGAACCAAAAAAAAATATATAAAAAAAGCACTTTGGATTAATCTGATTTGTCTCATGGTGAGCAATAAATTCATTATGAGACATAGTTTTTTTTTATATAATTATAATTGTAATGGAATGTGAAATTCTTTTAGGGCCAATTATGACCCATCTTACTGACTATAATTTGGCATCTCATTACCTAAAACACTAAACAAATCCTCCCTAGAGTACACTGGAACCTGCCTCCTATTCAGACCCCAAAACAGGAAGGATCCTTCTCACCCAATTTCGGGCCGAAAAGATACAATGGACGTTCTTCCCTCTCCTGATCCGACTACCTAAAATACTCTTGAAGCCTCATCTCCATTATTTTTTATTTAACTATGTAATAATAAAAATTAATGATCAACTGAATAAAAAAATAATTATAATGGATTATAAAAAAAAATGATTGTCGAAGAAAAAATCAAAAATCAAATAGAATATAATAAAATGATATCTAAAAACATTCTTTATCGATTTAAGATTTTAAAAGAAGTTATATATATATATATATATATATATATGTTAAATTAATTATTTTTTAAGAAATTAAGTATGCTTGAAAAAAGAATAAAGTTCAAACACGGGAGTTTAGACCTGTTTTTTAGAATATCTTACAGTCAATTGTTTTTTTTTTTTTTTAAAGAGGCACATGAAAAGTCGTTTGAAAACTCAATCTAGCCACCATAGAGCTAGTCAAAAATTTGGGTTGTGTCATTTTTTTTATTAAAAAAAACTTAATTTTTAATTTATTTTCACCAATAAACACCTCAAAAACACTCTTATAACTTTAAGAAACTAATCCCCCAACTCAAAAAAAAATTTCCCAAATTAATTAAAAAACACAACTAAACTCAAAATAAAAAAAAACTTTTCTCAACCTTAATTTACCTTTTCGAATGATACAAAATCTTAAAAACATGTCAATAACACTCCTTTTGAAGAGGAACACTTTGATATAAAATTTGATATTTTTTCCAATGAAATGGGGCCAGTAGACTTCTTTATCTTCTCTTTCTAGCTCATAGACTAAAATGTGAAGAAAATAAAGTTTCGGAGCAAAAAATATAAAAACCTCATGAAATAGAGATTAAAAATGAAAAAAGATTGAAAAAAAATTAGGGACTAAATATGCTAAAAGAGCGCCTCAGCTATAAAAAAGAGTATGAGAATTTGTTCCGGTGTTAATTTTGATCATCAGAGTCTTAATTATAAAAAAATTAAGTGAAAAAAATAAAATTACAAAAAAAAAAGTTAAAAAATAACTGTGATGTTTTTTTTATTTTTTTAGAGCACAGTAAAATATTAAGCCCTCTTAATTTTCTTCTTAATAAGCAGGTGATGGGTTTTCAACCAGGACAGCAGTTATGTTCATTTAGCAGTCTTGACTCTTAAGACAACAAATTCTTTTGGTTTTTATTTTCCAATACATATTTAGTTGTTTTTAGTGTTACTGCCATTTTTAAAAAATAAAATAAAATTCAGATATATATATATATATATATATATCCAATAAAAAGAGGTGTCGTTTAGAAAGCAGCTACTACTACAATCATAAACACCTATTCATTTTGTTGTTTCCATTTTTGATTCCTGAACTCCCTCCCATTCACATATGAGACCTGAGATTGACAAATAACCATTCATTTCAATTACTACAATTCTGAGCATCTGAATGTATGTATACCAAAACAATAGAAAGAATGATTCAACATTTCATTCGCAAAAAAACTGAACAGGGAAAAGGATCCGTTTCCACCAGAAGGAAGAGCGAGGCTCAAGCTTGAATTCTTGTGAGGAAAATATGTTCTTCAAGCATCTACATTCCATTGCAAGATCATGGTTTAAAGAGGAGCAGGAATATGACGAACACCTGTGTTTGTTCCAGAGTAAGTCGCTGTCCCATTCCCACGGATCCAGCCTTTGTAGGGTTTGTTTAGAAAGAGAACTTGAAAGCACCAGCATGGGAATCAGTCACTGAGTCCCAGAAGGAAAGTTTTTTCTCTTGGGCCTTTTTCTCCTCTGCTTTCTGCACCAATTGATCGATAGTTCCAGGGAAAGTGGACTCAATAGCATTCTCAAACTTATCATGCAAATTCACACGGTCTCGAGTTCCAGACACTAGTTCCCCTGCATTTGGCCTCTTAAGAAAATCCAAAACATTCAGCAGATTTCTCCTGCAACACACTAGATAAGTCAGTTGCGACCAATGGGTATTGGTTTCTCATATCCTAAAATATGAAGCAACAGTCTTTTCTCTATACAAAAAATAAAGGGTAGAGCCAGGGCTTTGGAAATGGGTAGGCCATGTTAAAAAGACGAGGACTGGGAAAGGAGATTAAGTAAAGTGCAAGACAAGAATTAAAATAGATTTTCTTATTTTATTTTGTGTGTCAGGTGTGGATTAACCAATGTAACTGATTCACCAGCTTCTTATATAGTCCATGTCTTCTTGATGAACTTATTTAAACAGTGACAACGGAAATTAATGAATTCCCACCCTCTAGAGAATAGTTTCTTCTACTGTTTAGTTTATGTAACATCTCAAGGTATACATGGCAAAGGATGGGATAATCTAATGAAATTCATTACTTTCAATCCAGAGAATCAAAGACTTTACTTGAAAATTGGCTCCAGCATATAAACTGAATAAGCTAAAATAAATTCATTTTCTTAAACCGAGGTCTCAACTATATCAATTGATTCTTGTCACCGACCTACCATCATTGCACTTCCTATCCATGAATACTGGGTTTGCTGTGGTAAGTTTTCGTCATTCAGTTTCATGAATCATATCTCTACTTGTCAGCTTCAGAAGTTACACTATGAGAGAGCAACTTCATTCTTTTAAAAGTCTATTTAAGAACTATCATCAAACCTTTTACTCAACCAATGATGTCTACAGATGAACTTTCTAAAGTTAAATTCTAAGAACTATCTAAATTATAGATAATTAAAAACAAAACAAAAGTACCTGCTGACATAATTCTGTGTAATAGCAATGGATTCTTCCAAGTTGATTACCAAATGCCACCAACCATTGGGCACAAAGATCACTTCACCAGCCTTACAGATGCACTCAATAGGTCTCCTTTTCAAGTTCCTTGTTGCACCATAAAAGTTCATGAACCATTCCATTATGGAAACAGGACATGCTACCTCTGCACCATCTGGGCTTGGATAAACACCAGGAGGTACCACATCAGGTGGGAACAAAATCCACTTCTTAGACCCCTTAATCACTGCATTCCAAGCAGATGTAGAATTAGGATCTATGTGAAATGATGAGCCAGATCCTGCAGGGCCAATTATGACCCACCTATAATCTGGCCTCTCATTACCTAAAACACTAAACAAATCCTCCCTAAAGTACAATGGAACCTCATATTCAGAACCCAAAACAGGAATCTTCTCAGCGAATTTCGGGTCAAAAAGATACAATGGACGTTCTTCCC
>Ga0307509_10010844_pt1 | contig 11112 bp, 15 predicted proteins | sample 10_EM_MG_FD_202245 | JGI IMG/M metagenome (GOLD analysis project Ga0307509, IMG submission 202245) | Populus trichocarpa ectomycorrhiza microbial communities from riparian zone in the Pacific Northwest, United States - 10_EM | ecosystem: Host-associated > Plants > Roots > Unclassified | place... | reverse complement strand
CTTTGAAACCCTTATCGGTTGCCAGAGTCCTGGGTGGCAATAGTTTGAATATGATTTAAAAAAACATGTCAGTGCCAAGGAGAAGCACCTGAAGGTGTCGTTTCGTATTTTCTCCCTGACTTGGCATGGGCCACGAGCGACATAGTGAAGATAGGTATCAGTCGGGAGATCGTTCACACGAAGGAGGATTTTCCAAATCCGGGGGCGTAATGTTGGGTCCTACGCAAAAGGTCAGTTGAAATAAGAGCATCAGAGGCGATGGGGGGCAACAGACAAAGGCTGACGGTATGCCTTCCACTAAAATCATACGCCGAAGCTTTTTGACGCCATCGTCAACTTCACCAGATGCACGCGACTTGGATGCCGTCTTTGGTTGATTGAGGAGCTTACTGAAAGAATGCGCGACAGGGGATGTCATTGAATAAACTATGGCAGGAGCTCAATGGGAGCTCATTCCACCTTGGGCAGATTGTAAGGTGTTGAAGGTGTTGGGACAAAAGGAGGAACCAGACTTGACGGCGTGCCGTTACGTAATTGCTTTGTCACCACAAACCCTCAGGTTTAGTTCTTCCAGAGGTCAAACGCCAGTATTTCCTGCGGAAATGGACGTCCCTTTTCATTCTTCGGGTGCAATGAGCAGGGCTCACTATGCGATCGTCCGGAAGGTGGAATCCTCTATCTCGATCCAATCTGCCGACCAAGATCTCTTCTTAGAAATCAAATCAATAAAGGTTCAGCTATCTCATCCAAGGCTCCAGATTGTGCATCCTATTTAATATATGATCCTTTTGTTGACCTTGCGCTGACTTTTTATCAGGAAAAGTGCAAGGAATGCCTGGTCATTCTCCTGTATTGCGCGACCTCGGTTACTCCTGGATTTCTTGCGAAAGGTGCCTTCGATTTTGCGTTTCCCCACGCCATAAATCTAGCAGCGAGCGCAAAGAAAATCGAAGAAAAACGGATAGGTTAGTCTGAAAATGATTCTGTCGAGCTTCGGATTCGCTGAAGTATGCTCCGCAGGCTATCTTTTCTGTTCGGAGATTATGCCCACTGGACACGAACTTCGGCTGATGCTCATTAACACATTACTAAAGGTCAATTTGTGAAATTCCCTTCGGTTGTCAATTTCTGACTTTTCATAGGACCTCGAAAGCGAAGATACTCGTCGTGTATGCTTAGCTTTGGACAATCTCATCACTTCACCAAACGAAGACGTCATCCCTGCTGTTCAATCCGGCTTGCACGACTTGCTCTCGCACGAATAGTGGGTGATGACTGGTAGCTTCCTCACTCCGCCTCCTGAATCAATTTCTCAATTCTCCCGCATAGTCCACACGTTAGGCGCCGCGTGTTGCTGGCCGTTCGCGCGTTATCCACATATAACTCAGGCTTAGTTGACCGCATTCACAACCGCGTCCGCGAATGTCTGCAAGACTCAGACATATCTGTTGTCCAGGCTGCCATGGTACTTGCACGAGAGTTTCCGAATGTGGGTCCATTTCCCATTCTTACAACTTCACTTAACATATCAAATTCAAGGCTGAATCTCTCCATCAAGATATTAACGGCATCTTGGCTACCGAGGCTTCGTACATAAGTGGAATCAATCAAAGTGTCGTGTTCAATGCATTGAGAAGTTTGCGGGTACTTGGGTGAGTAACGCTTAGGCTATTTCACTATCCACGAATCTAAATCTGTATCTAGTCAGACGCCGGCAAATTCAACTTTGACTTTTGACATTCTCCTCAGGAACTCCCAAAATTCTCATTCAAGACCGCTTTCGAAAGCCATCGTTTTGGAAATCTTCAGAACATTCCTTCAACTCCCTCCAGGGTCAGTTCAGTCGACGGAGAAATCAACAAGAACATCTGTGGTGCAAATCATACGGAAATATCTAATGTCGAATAGTCCTAACGATATCTACCTATTCGTTTCATGTCTTGAATGTATCGATGCCGAGATCTGGGCCGGCACAACACCTGACCAGCCGGTTCTTCTTGAACCCCAGGAATTTGAACGAATTATGCAACTATTGAATTTTCCAGATCGCGATATTCGCAAAAAGGTGTGATTTAATCCATTATTTTTAAATAAATAAAGAATTAGCTGACCTTTTTTAGACCCTAAGAATCGTCAATAGAGTCGATCCAACTATTTTGGACACACAGATATCCCAAATTCGAAGTACCGCATCACACGCTGCCTTGGATCAGCAACATCTGGTTAAAATATTGGATGTTTCTTTCATTCGATATGAAATGTCTGGCAGGGATTACGGTCAACAAGTTCTTGCGTTGTTGCAAGATGTCGAAAAAGCATCCACTTCTCCAAAGATTCTCAAGGGAGTCATTGAGCAATTTTTGACGGATGTGCATGTTACAGGTAAGACGTTCGGCTTCTCCTGTTGTCCTGCTCCTCATTTTACAGAAGATACAGCATTTACGACGTCGTGCGCTTCTCATTTTATCGATGCTCTCGTCGACCCGGACGTGTTTCTTGGCCCTACTGCTCTTGTGATTGTGACAGCACTGGCTACTGAATTTTCTGCATCATTTTCAACGCGTGCGCCTGCAATCCTTTCTGGCTTGTCTGCCAGGCTTAAGACTTGCCCTCGTGAGTATACGAATTAGGTCGAAACCGCAATCTTTGTTTTTGAGTTCTTTCTTAGAATTCGTTCAGGAGCCTTGTATTATAGCCATGCTTCGGGTTAGAGCTGATTGTGGCATTATCCCTTCCGAAGTCATTGATACGATTTCGGTGATTGCGCAGTCGGCACGCCGCTCTACTCAAATGGTGTGTCTTGAGGCGGTCTTAACTGTTGTCTTCTGACTTCTCTTGCAGCGCTGCAGGCAATTTCTTGAGTTCTCAGATAACAAGGAATTATTGGTCGAAATTGTTCGCGAGGCAGCCTCGCCGTCTGTGAGCAGGTGTTCCTGTAATAATCTCTCTAATTTCCCTAGATTCACTCTTGGTCTTTACAGCTTCCTGATTTTTTGTTTGCTTTACAAAACTACCAACCAGGTGCGCCAAGGCCTTCAAGCTCGACAACTCAATTCTCTCGATTGGATTCCCAAACTTCCAGAACTTCAGGTGGACTGAAGTATGTCGCCTACAATCTTCCTGAGGTTATCCCCTCCCTGAGAATGCGAAAGATGTCGAGTCCCCGACAGAGTACTTCAAGTTCTCTCTCCGACACCTTGTCAGATACCAGTCGCAATTCGACATCACCACACATCACCGCAGGGCAATTGGCTCTGGCTTCTGGCCTAGAAGACCTTCATCTCGCGAATCATAGACACGAAGCCGTAGCCTTGCGAGAGCGGGACGAACAGGTGAGAGGATTTATACGTCTTATTTTGGCTTGGTATTCATGTTCGGGGAGGCATCACGGGTAGATTTAATCTCCTTGGAGTCCCCGTTTCAAGGCGACTCAGAGTTTATTAATTATACTGAGCCGGTGGAAATCAGCGACGACTTCGATGCAATTTGGCAATCCTTCAGTGACTTATGTGACCTTCGTGGTTGGTGCAATATTCCTGTGGACAAAGTAATACGGCGACTTCAGTGGGTGGAACAACATTATTTAAGAGTAATTTCTGCGGACTTGGCTCCTTTCAAGGGTAATTCATTGCCATATTCCAAGTTAGACACTAATATTTTGCTCAAGGAGAACTGAAGATCTTAATTTTGCCGAGTGGACAAGATGTCTTGTCAACAAAGACCAACGCCGTTGTTCTACGTTTGCGGGAATCCGAAGAGGAATCTTGTTTATGGAGGCTGCGATGTCAGGATATCATAGAAGGAGCACGGATCCAGAGCATTCTGAACAACTAGGGATGTCGAATGATGGAAATATTGCTTTTATGACGAAGGCGAACCGCTCTGCTGGTTGGATGAGAATACCTACGGAGAGTCCCCATGATTCGAATCGTATCGTCGAGACAGATGTCAAGCAGAAATTATTGCCATTGGCCAATGCCGTGGGAAGCGATAGTTTACATAAGCCTGAACATATAGAAAATTTATGCTCCTCCCGTCTTCTGACTCTCAACATCGACCTCAGCGTCCTCGTACACAATCTATGATTATTTCCCCTCCAATGTTTGTTCAATTTGTTCCATTCTTCTCTACTTTTTTAATATTTTTTTTTAGATTGACACACCAGATTTGCAACATTCTCTTCGGACCACTTGCCTGCCCCCTCTTTGACACAGATAGACCTCCTTAGGGCCTGAAGTGGAAATACACATTCGCACCAACTTTAACGAGCTTTAACCCATGGGATAACTGCATCTTTCTATCGGAATCTGGTTGCTCTTCCAGGACTTGCACTCCACACAAGTATCATTGACAAACCATTCCTCCCAAATAATCTTCAAGAATATCAATATATCATTTTTAGATCCACATTATTACAATGAATGTCCTCAAGAATCCCTCATTCTTCCGCCCATCCAGCCGCCCATCATCCCCAGCACCGGTATTTGTCCCATCCCGACCTGAGTCAACCCGTCCATTGAACAAGCTCTCAAATTTCATTCGTCAATCTCCAACACCTATTCCCAGCCCGGTCCCCAGCCATGCTCCTCTTGTTCAGGATGGGTCTTATCTAGAGATGCTGAGCCTAAAGCTTAGCGAAGCCGTTTCCAAGGCATTGATGCAGCCAGCTGGGCCATCATCTGCAAACGAGCAAGTTCCCGGAAAGCGAGCAATTCCTCGAGGACGCGGAACCTTTCTTGGATCCTTGATTGCATCGTAAGCTGGGTGTCCCTTCCCCCAAGATCTCTCATCACTCATTTCTCTGTAGGGAACTCAATGCTGTGCATGATAATCCTCATCTCCATCGAGCAGTCTTACGATCTCTCAAGCGGCCCTTTTCTGTTTTGTTGACCGACTTGTCGAGTCAACTTTTGCCGCTCCTCTCATCCCCCGCTTTCTATGCTGTTCCGACGGTCAGCAATCAATTCCCCTTCCCGAATGCGGTCCAACTCCACGTCTTGTCTTTTGCCCAGTTCTGCGAGGAAGTAATCCAAGTCTTCGACGAGCTCGGTCTCGGAACCGATATGGACGTTCGTGGTGATGGATTAAAGTCTACCCGTGATGGATTTGTCTCAATCATCAACCGAGTTGTGAACCCCTTTATTGCGGGCATTCGCGGAGAATTGGTGCCTATAATTGAGGCCTTAGAAAGTACAAAGTTTGTCACTGCTACCAAACCTACGGCCGCCAAAACGGCGTTGATATATCATCCTTCAATTGTGGCGTTGCAAATTCTCATGCCAGTGTATACACGCGCTCTGACAACTTATACCTCATCGACTTTGTCGCATGCAACACTTGCCAGCCTTCTTATCTCGATGTTGTGGAAGGCCATGGTCGCTTTATCTCATCGTGTGGACACAAAAATGTCACCTCTATTGACGCCTGAGGCCTCTCCAATGCTTTCAGGGAAGAAGAATCGTGTGGCTTCTACAACCCCGCCTTTAACGCCCCCCCCTGGCAGATTCATGATCAAGTTACCACCATCTCGCCCACCTTCCCCTCCAGCTCTTGCTTTTCCCAGTGTCGCGGCCGATGCCAAAGTTCTTTACGACCTGTTAATTTCCCTTCCTCGGCCAACCGCTGCCGAAGGGCCCACGAGATTGGCCAAAGAGGCTGTTGATGAAGCATTTGAGGGACTGAGGACTCTCCCTGCGCTTCTTGACGCCGTCAAGTACAAAATGGAGTTTTCTGGCAATGCGAGCATCACCGCCCAGGCAATCAACCATCTCACAACCGAAATACCCTCGCTCATTGCGCTTCCAATCGTTCTTCACGCATTTGGGGGTTCTAGCATGTCCTCTGTTGCTTCGATGCTAGGGATATCAGAAGATGAATATAGGAAGGGTTGCCTTAGCGGCTTTAGCCGTGCTGAAGAATGCGCGATTCCTGTTGCTCAGAGAGTTATGGAGATCCTCCAATTGGATGCTCCAGCGAATGAAGTCGTCATTAAATGGTTGGAAATTGAATTATTAGAAATGGAGGAAGAAATGACCTCCTAAATTCAAAGGTTACGGATTTCCTGATGATTCTGTGTTGTTTTTCTGGTTGTTGTAATCTACGTATTGCATTCACGACACCTTTTATTTATCCGTATTTCGTGTTCGGCTTAGATATTTCTGTAAAGCTTTTTGTTTACCAATACGGACATTCTTTCTTAATCAAAGTCCCTTCGCTTTTGTCGCTTCCACTTTTCAACGACAGATAATCTGACCTGTTCTCTCATATTAAAGCAATTAGCTAGTGAATGAGCTCTAAGCAAGCAAGCCTTACAGAGGCTATACAGAAACCAAGAAAGTCTGAATAGAACAAATCATGACAACCTTTAGCGTCATCTTTCAGCTAAAGGAGAAGCAGATCCTTGAAGCAGCTACATACGCATGGCTTCTGAACATGCCGCTGGTAGAAATAGAGTCCCATGCATTTGTCCAACATAGACGGAAGCTGTGGAAATAATTTGGTGAATCGAGCTATAGGGTTGATAAAACTGTAATACAGCAAGGCGAAATGAAATTACAGGCGGATCATCACCAAGAGGTATCTTAATCAGAATCGTCAGCGTCCTACACTTTCTTTGAACATCGGTGAAACGAACCTGCTTTACGCTTCTCCCTCCTCACCTCATCCATCAAAACAGTTGAATGCTTCTCCATAATATCAATATAAGACTTCAAGGAAGTTTTTTCCCAGTCTTTGTTTAAGGGAGCAATGAATAAGAATATTCAGCTCAAATGTAAATGAATTACTAGACGCACCAGAATGGGCTTCCCTGGTTTGTTCCTTGTCCATCGACATTCCTATTGTATCAAGTTCTTGCAGAAGCTGGCTGAGAGTAGGTACACTTTCTGGGTCAAAATTATCGATTGATTCCAAGTCCAGAGGCACACAAACACGTCCTGTCTTAGGGTGCACACAGAAAGGAGCTTTAAGCAGATGGTTCCGGTGTTTAGAGACTTCAGCGTCCAGACGTGGGTAAGTGTATTGGATAATGATATCTTCCAAAATGTTCATGTTCTTTGTTGATGTAGATGTAAGTAAAACAACAACAGAAAATAGATGGGTAACGCACTCGCTGTGAAGACAAACTTTTGTGGAGATCGGCCCACTTTTCTTCGGAAGTACGAGATGGATTGGCTTCCCACTTGGTACGTAATGTTTCTACTACACGCGAATCGGGTATCGCTTTCAGTAATTCTTCATAACCCTCTGCTGATCCAAAGCAGTTTTGATTGCTAAGGATAAGTTCACCGAATATCTTCCTCAAGTAATTAACGGCGGCCCTGAAGGAAAATTATTAATAAAATGAAAGTAGAAGAAGGAACACATACTGCAGAGAAGGCGGTAGCTTCCCACCATTACGAACGTTGAGCTTCTTATCACTCTCTCTGCCTCCATGTATCACTGTGAGCCAGCCAACCAGAGCCTTCCTCTCTTGGTCCGTCAATTCCATGGCTTCTTTATCGGATATCCACAAATGAATTCCACGTCGGCCTGAGTACACCCAGAGAAGTTTCTGATAGCCGTATTCATCACGAAGCGCCGAATCGAGAACATGGACTGCAGCCGATATGAAACCCCAGCACTTCTTGCATATGTCTGCTTCCGAACAGCACGTTCGAACGGGATCATAATCGGTCATATCAATATCGAAGACCAATTCCCGGAGTTGAGGACTAAAAGCCGTAGAGCGTATAGTCTTCCTGTCTCGAGGCTGAAGGTGAGGGCGCAGATCATTAGAGACCGGGTTAGAAGGAATATTCTATCACCTACCCTGGCAGAGTATACAGGGCCAATCTCAAATCTTGTTGGATTTAGGTGACACACTTGCTTCTTCAGCTCTTCCGCCGAGTTGAAGGAGTTGTAGCGCAGGTACACATCACCAGCAAGCGTAAACGCAAATTCTCGATGCGTGAATAGACGCGTTGGTGCGTTTTCGTGATTCAGCCACTTGTAGATGGATTTGAAAGGGTAAAGCCGTTGGTAAAACGTTAGCATTGCCTCTAAAAACTAATGGGAAAGGGCCACGAATATGGGAGTTGTAAGCTCACCAGGAGATGAGGCATCGATTTCTGCATTTGAGGTCATAATCGTAAAGAGCAAGGTGACAAGTAAACTATTGTAACTGTCGCGTTAGTCCCAACACGTGACTATGGTCACGGGTAACGTGGCAATAAGGAGTGTATTACAACGCGTCTGCCTAACGTAGTTGGCTAATACACATTCCAATTCCAATTCCAATGCCTGAGTTGCTTATGCAACGTAGTTAGCTAATAAATAATTCCAATTCCAATGCCATTCGGACTTGATTTTTTCTTACCATTGACCGAGTCTTTGGGCGATCGTTTAGATCCGATCCTCATAAGTCACCCTAGTACGAAATTGGAGACGGTCCTCGATTTATCCTAGCACCATAGTACGACTAGTTCCAATGATGCGTGTTCTCGCTGAGGCAAACAAATAACGCAACTTGCGCAGTCTGATATTAATACAACACAGCAGTAAACAAAAGATAGGAAGTAGATGACGGTAGGAACGTGGAATGCAACGTGTATGCCGCACTGTGACAGCCCGGACGCAACGCAAGATGATCAAACATTAAGAGGGGCGCGCTCTTCTTCGAGGGCGATGTGGCCACCGTGAGAGCGAATGACAAGGCCGGCGGCGCCCTTGACGACCCAAACGAGGGCGAGGATGGCGAAAGCGAGAGCCGACCAGTGAACAAAGCCCGAGGAAGTCTGGTGAGCGAAGATGGCCCAAAGAGACCAGGCAATAGCGATGGAGGCAGGAAGATCGCCTTCGGGGGTAGAGAAGGCATAAGTGGCGGCTGTGCCCTCGAGGAAGAAGCTAGTGACAAGAAGGTTGAGGATAGAGTTGAAGAAAAGGACGAGAAAATACTCACAGAGCAAGGAAGACAAAGACTTTTGTCCAGACGCCTGCACCATGGGTGATTGCGTTCACACCAAAGGCATCAAATGCAGTGAGGACCACAAGAACAGTTGTCCAACCATGGTAGAGAGAAAAGGGGAGGTGGATGAAGAGTTCATCACTATATGACTCTGCGGAGTGGAATTTCTTGACAATGTAATAGATGTGCTAGAGACACAGGAGTTGAAAGGATGACATGGACAGCAGCGAAATGACGTACGGTGACGGCCGAGCTGACGAAAAGAGCAAAGATGAAGGCTGAGAGAGGGATGAGGGGACATATTTAGAGAGGAGGACGAACACCTACCAATGATGTAGTGATTGGTGGACCAGAGGTTGACGTAGATGGCATTGAGGATGCCGAGGAGAGGGAACCTCCAGGAAATGCCATCAATAATTGTTTTTTTGCCTGCTGGGAAGAACTGGTAGATGACTGTGCCTAGGAGGAGAATATGGATGAGGGACCTGTGGGAGTAAGCAAGTGCGGGGGGAAGCGGATGGAGAGCAGGAGTACCAGATGAGGAAAGCCCAAGGTGCAGGAGTGATGTACGTCTCCTTTCCATAGTAGTAGATGGACGACGGTGAAGTTACGGTGTATATGTTTGAACCAAGGAAGACAAAGTAGACGATAATGTTGATAATTTTGAGCAGAATGCCATCCTTCCAAGTCGACATGGTGATGGGTGAGTGTGAGTGTGTGTGCTGAAACAACCTGCTCCCTTTTGTACCACTGGTGACGTACGTGCACGTGACTGTCGTGCTTTTCCCCTCATGCCATCATCGTGTGTTGTCTGCAAGGGCAACACCAGTCGGCCCGAAAACTTTCTTCTCTCCTGCACCCTCTGCAACTCCTTCTGGCATCACCGTCAGTCTTATGCCCCCTCTGACTGGATCTCATCTAACGCTTAACAGGATGCCACAAACCTCATATTAAAGACTATGTCCTCGTGAACATTGTCAACAAATTCAATCAAGACCGCAAGACTAACCCCGCCGCCCGTTTCGCCTGGACATGCGATCCTTGTCTCAAAAAATCTACATCCCTACCAGAGGCCCCGATCCTAATAGACGATGACGACGACGATGATATCATCATTCTTGACGGTCCTCCATCACGTCCCAATGCTCAGAACAATCCAGAAGCCTTTAGGAGCACTATTCCCACGACAAAAACTCCATTGTCGACTCCACACATCCCCGAGATTCAAGTTCGCCAAGCCGTAGTCCCGACAAGTACCTCAAAATCGCGTCCAATTGCTCAATCTGTCGGCCACCCGACAGCAGCCCAGGGCACGGTAATATCTGTTACCCCTTGGTCCCAGTTTCCCAAGGTTAACTCAATGTCTGTAGAGCAAGCCAGTTGTCGCGAACAAGGCCTCCGTATCTAGTGCTCATCACCAACCCCCGAGAAATCCGCTTTCTACCAAAGCTACAGGTCCATTGGGACAGGAAAACGGGATACGAATCATCGATGATCCATTTCTCGCAATTCCTGATCCACCAGTTCCAACGGGTCTCATTAGACCAGGCCTCGTTCAGAAATCTTCTAGTAGTGGACTGGTATCGGGCCTTGTTCATTTATCGATGGACGAGCAGGAAATGGCCAATCCAGATCTGAACAACTTGGATGATGATGATGACGATCCTCTGGAATATGTAACCCCACCTCCTGTTACTGCCCCTCTACCGCGGGAATCAGATCACCCTGGCGTTGGGGCGAAAACACTCTCAATACCCCCCAGAGCTGAGATTGTAATACAAACCCAGAGCATATCAATTGTAGCTCAAGAAGCTGGTCTTCTCCCTTCGTGGATAAATGCGCGACACAGCGCAGCTGATGCAGAGCCAGATCTTTGGCACCGCGCCTTAGCTGCACGCACCCAAACGCAATCGGCTACACAGTCCAATTCTTCCACCGCGACTGTTGGAAAAACCCAGGTCCCTGGACCTAATGTTAGAAAGAAGGTGAAAGCCAAGCCATTGAACGCAGCGAAGGTCGAAAGGTCGTTCTCCTTCTTTGCTGATGCGTGGATGAAGCAGACGAGGGTTGGCTTGGGTTTCTAGCGACCCACAGGACTTTGCCTGCCCTGTTTTTTTTTGTTGAATCGATCAAAGGTTTATTTTCTGATGATTGTACAAATGTCACAT
>Ga0307509_10010843_pt1 | contig 11113 bp, 15 predicted proteins | sample 10_EM_MG_FD_202245 | JGI IMG/M metagenome (GOLD analysis project Ga0307509, IMG submission 202245) | Populus trichocarpa ectomycorrhiza microbial communities from riparian zone in the Pacific Northwest, United States - 10_EM | ecosystem: Host-associated > Plants > Roots > Unclassified | place... | reverse complement strand
CTCCCCCTGCCGGCGGTCCATTTTTCAAAAGGTGGAGCCGCAAATTTCTCATCAATTTGTGGTGCAAAGCCGGTTCTGAAACACCCTAATGCCTTGACCACGAGAACTTCTTCCCCGGTTCGGGGGTGATATTTACCACTGTGACCGTGCGTTTCCGAGCTGGTGCTTCTACAATTGCACTGGGACGAGCGGGTTTTTACGGTGATTTGTCGGAGCACGTTGACTCGCTCACTGACGAACAAGTCAAGGGGGAAGTCTTGGGCGTGGTCCACAAAATGCATCCGAACACCACGATTCCCGAACTAGAGGCATTCCTCTTCTATCGATGGTCTTCAGACTCACTGTATCGAGGAGGTTATTCCAACTGGCCCGCTTCATTCTTCCAAGAGTATCACGACAACTTGAGGACAACGGTGGACAGCTGATTGTGGTTCAGCGGGAACATTGCTCTCAGAAGTCGTTTTCGTCAATTACTGCGCCTCGCGTTCCTTCAACGATCCACGACACCAGGGATTCTTACATGGGGGGGGGGCGCGACACAGGGGAAGAACTCTCCCAATATATAAGAAGGGGTGGGTGTGCCAGCATTCGGCGACACTATGAAGAAGTGAAGAACGCCATCGGACCTTACCACGTCCGAGACGAACACAACCGGTAAATACCAGGCTCCACCCAACCACCGATGAGTGGACGGTAGTGATATATTTGTTCCCTTTATTGCTCTATGTGGGGGGATTCGAACCTTGTCCTGGCGCGAACCGAACTCTCTTGGACACAGCCGTTTTCACCTACTTGGCGTTTGTGCGTTTCCGTTGGTCTGGTGGTTGGAGCGAGTTAGGCGAACTGCGTAATGGGCAGTTTACGTAGCTATCGTGTTGTACACGCTATGTACATTCCAACTGACGATTTACCCCCTAACTGCTACAGATTTCTTGAGCGCAGTGATGGAACCCACCGGGGGTCATGGGACAAATCAAGGCCTGCCGTGAGATTAGGTGTGAACTAAAGCAACTCCGTGCGGGTTTGCCCTAACTGAATACCCACCCTGCGGTATCTCGCGTGATGGACGACAGGTGACCTGCGGTGTGCAATGCTTACCCTTGCGAGGCCCTGGGATTGAATTAGACTAGAACGAACTTGAGCGTCACATTAGCACCGTCCCTGGCCCGTCCTCGAAATCTTTTTGATTATCTGTTTCGATTCCCACGGATCACCCCACCGGACCGGGCTCGGCCACTGGGTGCCCGCTGATGCAAGAAGTCCCATTTTAAGTGCCGCCGGACAGCCTCCCCTTGGAACATAAGTAAGTACATGCACACACCGTTCGATGGACGCTCGTGGGGAACCTATCAATCAGTGTGTCATTGGAGAGGCCGTCCGCTCTTTCCCTTCCTCCTCATTCCCACCTCGTCTTTGCGAGATGACTTTCCACGTTGGCCCTCTCCTCCCCCTTTTTGCGCTCGGAGTTCATGTAGCACTGAGCCAGGTCTCGTTCGCAACGTGCGAAGGTGACGAATACGTTTGGGTGAGTGCCAGTACTGCCATCACCCTCAAAATTCGGTCATCGACCGCGGGGGGCGGTTGTGCAACTTCCCGTTAGTCATTCAACTCCAAGAGCCAATCCCCCTGCGATATGGCTGCATACTTGATGACAGCATGTCAAGGGTCGAGTACGTTGATGCTTTCCTCCAGAATGCCGTGCTGAGATGGGGAACCTTGGCAGATTACTCTGTCGATCCATTCACTCCCGATGATCCATATGTGGGACCGTTGGGGGGTGAGGATAAACCGTGCACTTGCAGCACTGTCACCTGGTCGCTCTTCGCCGCCTGTGCCACCTGCCAGAACGGGTCCCCAATTTCGTACGCCAACGTCGCCATGTATGATTCGGTTGCGTTCCCTAACCCCGTTTCCCGGGGCTCAGATGGAGTCAATGGTCAACCAATTGTTCGAGTCCGCTCGTTTCTAGGTATCTACCCCCCCTCTCCGTGAATTGGGCGGCCATCCGATCCCTTGGCTTGCCAGTTTCCCCAATAATATCCCCCCAGAAACAGCCATCCCAGACTGGGCGTATTTGGGTCCTGGAGTGCGTCCATCCCGATCCTCGTGTCGTCACAGTTCCTGAAGGGTTAACACAGGAAGACGGGATGTGGAATGTTACCGCAGCAAAGCTCGACTCAGGTGTGGATGGCTGGATCTCTGTTGGTTCGAACTCATCATGAGGAACGTTATAGACAGACCAGAGTCAACTGCTACACCACCGCCCCTATCCACATCCCCTGGTCCCCCAGAGACCACGAATCTCGGGCCACCGGAGGCGACAAATGCCTCTGACGAGGGTGGAAAAAACGGCTCTCGCAGCATGATTGGACCTATAGCCGGCGGTGAGACACGCTACTCGATGCCTAGGATTCGTTTGAAGTTGTAAATAATCCAACAGGGGTTGTTGGGGGAGTGGCAGTTCTAACTATTCTAGTGGTCGGCATCCTAGTCGCGCGTCGACGTTACATAGCTTCTCAGCGGCCACCCTCGACTCTCCACGGTCCACAAGGCATCTCTCCCTACCGCCCTGTGCCCGTGCCCCATTCTCCCATTAGCCCCAGCTACAGCAGAGAGCCTTCCATGGCTCAGAAGTCATACGTAGGTTCGACTCCTGCAACCATCGTATCGAGTTAGCTCAATCGCACCAGGACCTATCCGATCCCGGAATTTACCCCTCCCCTTTAAGTTACGAGCCTTCGACTACGACGCACACCAGCATGCCAGATAGTTCTGTTTATGGGCAACAGCCGTACCAAGCGCACGTGGCCCCCCTCACCCCCAATCGTTATACTAACCCACAGTGAGACACTGGGGGAACAGGTCGTTCGGTACCCCAAACACGACGGTCTATCGTTTGGTGCTGGGGTTGGATTTACTGGGGGACCACATTTTTCATCCTGTGGTGTTGGAGGCTGTGTATGTGGTATAATGTATTGTGGTATCCGTCAATCCCCTTGATCCGAGTGGCATTAGAGTACACATGATTACGTTCGCGGAGGACTAAGGATACATGTAATGACTGTAAGTATCGTAGTGCAATAGAGTCACTAGTACAATGGGATGATCGTCCCAGGTGAGGGAAGAGGTTCAAGAAACCTGCCTGCCTGCAGGAAATGTAAGACGCCAGCGGTATCAAACCGCGTTTGGACTGGACTTGAACTTGGATCTCGGTGCGTTCGCGGTGGAAGTGGAATAGATAGAAGAGCCCGAGTCAGGTCGAGATCGCACACTTCGGGGTTGGTTGTGAGGTGAGGAATAGTTTGGGAGGGATTCAAGGGGTTTGGAGATCAAGAAACCTGAACGACGTCCCCAAATGTCAATCATCTCCGGGCGTGTTATGTGAGTGAGTAAATACCTTTGAGACCAGCCGCCTTTTCGCCCTGCTTCCCGAACCCAAGGCCAGAAGCGATGCCGTTGGAGGGCGCGGCTCCAAAATCCACCTTTTCGCTTGGTTTGAAGAATGAAGCCACGTACGAGCTGTCGGGGCGGGTAAACGCGGGTCTCTTCTTTCCAACAGGCGGGAGAACATCGTCCGAGTTGGACCTCCAAGCACGAATCGAACGCTTCTGCTTGGCTTTTGCACCAAGGACGAGCCCCAGGAGAATGTTGAGACAACCGATTGCGAAGAGGAAGAAAGCGGCGACGAGGGTGAAGTCGTCGACGTAATGGGAAAGTATGGTGGCTCCAATAAGACACTCGAAAACTCCAAGGGGGCCGAGACCGAATCCCGCCCCGAGAACGGGGAAGAATTTGTCAAAGGCAGACGTGGGCCAGCTACATTCGGAAAGGATGAGGATGAGGATTTGAGTGATAATGAGTAGTCGATTGACAACAGCCCAAAAGATCCCTCCGGTTTGGTTTGGTACTGTGCTATTCCTAGGTTCCGTGGTGGTGAGAAATGGAGGGCGTAAAGACGGAGACAACACGTACTCAATGTAATCACACCCCTGGAGCAGCTGACCGACGGGCGTCGCAGAGTCTTTGGCGTCTTCCAGAAAGGTGTTGACGGCAGTGACATCTGTGACCATAACAAGGATGCTGCTCGCGAATACGAGGATGAGGGCGATGATGCCGATGACGCGAATGGCGTTGAGGCCGAAAAAGAAAACTAGAACGGGCGTGTTCAGTTCACAATGGTAATGGAAAAAATGCGGTTAGGTGCACTCACTGGTGGGCGATGACATCATCGTCAACTTGCGCGAATGAGAGTCTGAACGGTCGTGAAGTGCGACGGTGAGCTTGCACCGGAGAAAATGAGGAAGGAGAGAGGGGTGGGGGACCACGGGTGAAGGAGAGAGGAGCACGGGCCACTCGAGGTTTATAAGAGTCGGACATGAGGACAATGCGGCGGCTGGGAACAATGGTCGTCGGCTTCATCCGGGGGACAATGATCGGTTCATGGTCCCCCGCCCCTTTTATTTTTCCTACCTAGGTACTTACCTGTTTCCTTTCCAATCCCCCCACTCGCTGGTTTGGAGCGGTGGTCCGTTCGTTCCGTGGCTTCCCCGCTGGCCTGGAACGGTTGTCCGTTCGTTCCATAGCACCCCCACAGCCGTCTATTTATTTCCATATCAAGAAGGTGATCGGTCCGTGCGTACAGCTGGCGGCGTCCAACACGATTGCCATGCTCACTTTCACCTGTACCCTGGCGTCAGAGCACGAGGTGACCGGGAGGATCCGGTAGAATTAGTGACCAAGAAGAGCCAGCCAGCGACGCGGTCTGCGGCTTTGGGCACACTTGGGGTAGAACCCTGTTGCACAGCAGAATCCCCCGATGGCAGTGCCCGGTCACATTCTGTTATCATATGCGAGTAGTGGAGAGTACTTATGAGCGTTCGCGAAGAGACCGCGAGAGAGGTTGCGATTGCAGCGGGTACGGAGTCCGACCACAGATGGAGCCCAGTTTCTCCGTCGTCCCTGCGCCGGCAAGCCAGGATTCTCATGGCCCAATCTGGGGCTGACCTCAGAGTGGCACTGATGTAGTGTGGGTATCTTCGGGCGCTCGAAAAGTAAACGGCGGGCGCAGGACTGAAACCGTGACACGGCCGATTGGTGTTCCAGATCGGAGGGAATAGAGATAACGTAGAATGCTCCGAGGAGATGAAGGCTCTACGTAATCGGTGGACTAACGTATGGATTGATCAACAAACGCCTCATAAAAGCTTGAGTTGCCAAATGATCGGAGGGTCGATACAGCTCAACGAATCACCTAACCCACCCCCCAGAAGGTGAAGAACTTTGGTGTGGGTGGAAAGACATTCGTGTCCCACCATCGGGGATTGTCATCAACGAACAAAAGGCGGGGCAGTACTCACCGTAAACTACACGATAGGGGTCGATCCCGACGTTATCCACCGAATGGTAATGGGTAGGTGACTGGACGAAGAAGTGGGGGACGAATACCCGGGCAAGGTTGAAATTTGATTGTTGAGTACTTAGGTGCTTGCCCACACGATTGGTCTGCAACAGGTCTGCATTGTGGCAAAGCATACTCCAAAGATCATGCCCTTGGCTGCTGGATTCGCCATTCACGGCAGGCCAGTCGAGAAATATCGACCGGTGCTGACGGTGCCCATGAGAACCGCATCGTCGATATAACCTCGGTTCTACATGTGATGAGAAGAGACGTCCACGGTCCAACTTAACGACCCCTGCTGCCGAGCAGGCCCCGGTTTAATGGAGGGGGGTGGGTCTCGGACCGAGGGGCGAACCAGTGAATAAGCGGCGAGCACACTGTGCAGCGGGTAGGCGAGAGCACGAGATGACATACGCGTGGTGGTAAGGCTACCTATGAGAAACCCGGCCGTTAGCATTTCTGTGATGTCCACGGTGGGTATGGATCAGAAGAATACAGTGTATCCGCAATCCACAGGCGATGTACGCCCGTTTGCTCAGCAGAACGAAGGTTGTAAAATAATATTCATCGTGAAAACGAAAGGGCGAATGAACACGAACCTATGAGAGTTGGATGACGAGCAGTGAGGAATCCGAAAACGGTCCCGGGCGTCGGGCAGGTGTTTGCGGGGACCTGCCCTAAACTCTGTTACTCAGCGTGGTCCGCTTCCGTCTCAGTCATCGTCCAACCCACTCGACATATAAAAACCCTGGTACGCCCCCGTCCGTCCCCCGCGCCCTCCAACAGCTCAACTCTTCTACCAAGCGTATTGTGAGTGCGATTTGGCCAAGTTTCGAACCGCAGCCCCGCATGGGATTGATGGATCAGTGGCTCCGGTGTTGGATGGGCCCAGCTGACTTAGTTCGCCTTGCAGACACCAAAATGGGACGTCGTCCAGCCCGCTGCTACCGGTACTGCAAGAACAAACCATATCCAAAGTCTCGATACAACCGGGGTGTCCCTGATTCCAAGGTACCCCCTCTCGATTCAGACTCTCAACCGTTGCTGACGTCAGGATAGATCAGGATCTTCGACCTGGGCCGAAAGCGTGCTTCCGTCGACGACTTCCCCTTCTGCGCTCACCTTGTCTCCGACGAATATGAACAACTTTCGAGCGAGGCTCTCGAAGCTGCTCGTATCTGCGCCAACAAGTACATTACCAAGACGGCCGGAAAGGACGCGTTCCATTTAAGGGTCCGAGTCCACCCCTTCCACGTCCTCCGCATCAACAAGATGTTGTCCTGCGCTGGTGCTGATAGGTATGCCTCGTTTCTTGTCCGCTCATGTCGTCGTCCAATTCTTTGTCAGGCTGCAGACCGGCATGCGAGGTGCTTGGGGCAAACCTTACGGAACCGTCGCCCGGGTCGACATCGGCCAAATCCTGTTATCCGTCCGTTGCAAGGACTCCAACGCCCATGTCATCCAGGAGGCCCTCCGTCGTGCTCGCTACAAGTTTCCGGGTCGCCAGAAAATAATCATTTCGAAGAAGTGGGGATTTACCAACGTAAACAGGGAGGCGTACCTCAAGCTTAAGGAAGACAAACGGGTGTTACAGTACGTTGACACCGTATTTATTCCGCAGGGGGTGAATGCTAACAAACTCTCAGGGACGGTGCTTATGTGCAGTTCATTCGACCAAAAGGTCCTCTGGAGGCCAACCTCCGCGCTCAGCTGAGGGCATGAGATGTCCACCACGTATCTGTATCATGCATTTGGGTGAATTCTACCGTTTTCACAAGTACCTCGTGTTCTCTCCGAGTGATCGTCTCTTGCCTCATATTCACTACGAGATCCTTCACCCATGGATGTCGGTTAGGGGAAACGGGGCATATATTAAGCTGTTCTGAATACCATTCGAATAACTTCGTTCGCGTCGTCTACTTGCAGTACGGAAGCATTGAGAACGGAATACATCATTTCGCCCCGGCGTTTCATGGACGGATCACGTGGGGCTATCTGGCTGAGACTCGGACCGTGATCCCCAGTAGAACGGCCACTCTTCGACGATTCATCCTTCTCAGCCTCGGTGAGATGCAGAACGGAGATGTTGCAGAGGAAGGTCCCGTCACCCATTCTAGAGTCTGCTATATATATGACACCCGGATGATGCAACACGAGTGCATACCCAACTTCCACCCGGAGCAACCCTTGAGGATATCGAGCATCTTCGCGAAGCTCGAGGAAGCAGGGTGTACCCGTCGGATGGTCCACGTCCCCTGCAGGGAGGCTCTCCAAGAGGAAGTTACCCTCGTCCACACCCAAGAACTATGGCATACGGTTGAGGACTTCCAGAGTGCGTCGCGCTTTTCCTGTTTCTGTTGTCTTCAAGTAATTCGCTTCTAGACATGTCGGATGATGAGATCTTGAACCGCGCTAGCTACTACGAACTGTTGTCTCTCTACGTCAATCGAAACACCCCCTTAGCCGCTCGACTCAGCTGCGGCGGGACAATCGATGCCGCGTTGGCTGTTAGTCAAGGCAGGTGCCAAAGAGCTCTTGCAATCGTCCGACCGCCAGGACACCACGCCGAGCCGCGCGAAGTTATGGGATTCTGCTTTTACAACAACGTCGCCGTCGCCACTAAAGTCGTCCAAGCACGCACACCAATCAGGGTTCTGATTCTTGACTGGTAAGTGGTTTCATTCGCCATTTCATGTGAGTCTGACGGTTCCTCTGTAGGGATGTTCACCACGGTAAGTTTTATCGCCGGGTGACGTTCTCGTGTTGATCTTTGCCAGGGAATGGCATCCACCTTGCGTTTGAGGATGACCCAACGGTGCTCTACGTCTCGATCCACCGGTACGAGGCCGGGACCTTCTATCCCGGGGGCGAGCTCGGCGGTCCTGAGTCATGCGGGAGAGGCGCAGGATTGGGATTGTATGTACCTAGACCATGAGACACGGCGCAACTGACACGTTTCCAGCTCGGTCAACATTCCTTGGCCGGAAGCGGGAATGGGGGACGCAGATTACCTCTACGTTTTTCACAATATCGTCATGCCGATTGCCATGGAATTTTCCCCGGAGCTGGTGTTCGGTGAGGTTGCTTCCTAACGCAAGCTTACCCACACTCTAACACCCTAACAGTATCTGCGGGTTTCGACGCTGCAGATGGGGATGACATGGGAGAATGTCACGTTACGCCTGCCGGATATGCTCACATGATTAACATGCTTTGCAGCCTCGCAAACGGGAGGGTTGTGGTCGCTCTCGAGGTATTTGGCATATTTCTTCCCCCGGTACACCCTCGTGATCGCAGTGCAGGGGGGTTACAACCTGGAATCCATATCGAACTCGGCGTTGGCGGTAACGAAGGTCTTACTAGGCGACCCGCTCCCTCCACTGCCCCCGCTCTCCCCAAGCGAGGCGGCTTTAAAGACTGTTTGGGAGGTTGGTATGGTGCAGAGTCAGCATTGGAAGTGCATGGGTCCAAGAACACCCGTACCCAGGGAAGGTAGCTTCAATATTCTCCCGCGAGCAATCGAGCTGACGTCTTGTATGTTGAGATACCGTCGGATTAACCTTCCCACTGGACGGTTCGTTGCGCTGAAAGCTTCCCGTTGTCTCCCGGGCTCACGATTTTCTCCAAGAAATGCTGAACAAGCACCGAGCGGATTCACTTTTCACCGCATACAACGTAGTTCAAATCCCTCTTCCTCTCCAAGATCCGAGCCTCAGGGGTGGGCAACTTGCTTTGTCGTATGTGGTAAATACCTCCACCCTGCAGACTCCCTCATTCGTGTAACACAGAGTCGCCCCTAATCCCACGCACTTCATCATGTTTGTGCACGACCCGTTAGTTCTCGTGCAAGTGCCCAAAACACCCCAGTCTGACCATCTTCCAGCCCGGAGGTTCGGGCGACGGTTGACCCTATCACCTGCAAGGTCATCGTAGAAAGCTCCTATATTGTTCGTTCCCGTCTCAATGACACCGCACTCTCGCCCGCCTACTCTAACATTTTGTAGGTGGATGTCTCGCAGGACGTCTTATCATGGCTGGGGTCGTCAGGGGTTGCGTTTGCGGATATCACCGTCCCATTGAAGCCGGCCAAAATTGTACGACACAATTTAGTGCACAGTGCGACGAAGAACTCACCCCATCAGCTTGACGATGATATCGACAGAGACATTGCAACATATACGTGGGATAACTACGTTTTGTACGTACCACGCTGCTTCCGTCGTCTCTGGGAGTCTGAGTAAAAGAACTCGACAGCTTGGAGGATCCCCCGCACGTCATTCTCATCGGTCAAGGTCAAGGGTGCGATACAGTAGTCGACTTATTGGAAGCGCGAAGTGCGTAGCTTCGCTGCCGCAGCAGGAGCCTCCCTGATGTTGACCGTTGACAGATGCGAGTGTCATGCAAAGCGTTCGCGGGGTTGTACAAATCGTCAACGACCGTCCCGTCCCGACGATCCCCAGAAACTACTCAGAGCTGAGGGACTGGTATAGTGAGGTGAATGGCACACTTTTACGTATCCAAACCTTCCAGTTGTTGACACTCCCCATGGTAGAATTCTCAGGTTTTCGTGCCAACTGCACGGATCGGTACTTTGGAGAGTGGAAGATTTGTAAGGAGGCAAGGGACCTTTGTCGGCGTCGGTACGTTTACAAAGATAACGGGTTTGACTCAGCCTTACATCGCGCCCCACATTTGAAGATGGAGGGGATGATCCCTCAAGTTTTGTAGGATCGGCTTTACCCAAGATCGAGGAGTTTGTCAAAGTTAAACTCGCCGGTTACCCTCGGTGAGGAGAGGAATAACTTGGAGAGGCTGACACGATAATACCGCGGCCTGGGCTTGTTACTCCCTGTTTTTCGCGACTTGCGATCTATGTGTCCTTTAGTTGTTGTCTCGCCCTCGGTATCAGTAAAATTGTCGGCATTTTTCCCCTGAGTCATGGCACGGGGTCCGCTCACAAGGCCCATATTAGCTTACAAGTAATAGGGCCGGCAAGCGGCAGTACTCGGGACTGCGTACAACACACGGTGCGGTGCAGCATTCGACACGTCCTTTTTCACGCCAAAAAGGATCACCCGCGCCCATCAGCGAACCGAGCGGGTTCCGATCGGCGTATATCTGGCTCATCGAGCCCACCTGGGCCCGTGTTCGGTCATATAGCATCATCGAGTAATATCTGGGAGTTCCTAATTACATCTGGCCAGATTGGGTTGATCTCGTTTACATCCTACTTCGTTTTCAGTCCCCCGAGGAAATCTCCTCAATGGTTTTTGACCAGCAGTGCAAGATCGGCGACTCGGAGTCGAACACCAGGGGGCGCATGCGATCGATCGCCAGCCGCCCTCCTTCTATGAGTCTCGTTAGAAGGGGAACGTCGCTTTACTGACTTATCCGTTTTATTTGATCCAATTCTGCACCCCTTGCCCGGTGGACGGTGTGTAATTCTCAAACCCACCTTGTACGAGGAGAGCCGGTAGATCCGCGTGTACAGGTCTGATCCATCGGAGTTTGGGCGCTCGGAGTGAAAAACGTGGGCGGCAACTTGGGCGCTGCATTGCCGTATACTTACGGCAATTAAAAGAGCTCGGCATCAGCAAGTCGTGGAAAGTCTGCTATAACCTTGCAGCCCTAGTTGCTTCCCCAACAAGGACTTATAATGAATTATATGGGGTTACAACGGGTTACAACAGGTTATAGGTTCCTTTTGGCGTCCAG
>Ga0307509_10010842_pt1 | contig 11113 bp, 13 predicted proteins | sample 10_EM_MG_FD_202245 | JGI IMG/M metagenome (GOLD analysis project Ga0307509, IMG submission 202245) | Populus trichocarpa ectomycorrhiza microbial communities from riparian zone in the Pacific Northwest, United States - 10_EM | ecosystem: Host-associated > Plants > Roots > Unclassified | place... | reverse complement strand
CGGCTCGAGCCCAGGTCTGGACTCGGCTCGAGCCGGCTCGTGAACAACACTAAGCCTCATAGCCGGCTTCACCTTGATGCTAGTGAATTGAGCCTTGTTCTTCTTATCCGAGGAGCCGAAAAGGTCACCGGAGGATTTGGCATCGGTACTCTTCGCAAACTTCTTCCTACCGCCAAAGCCGTACTTTTGATCCTTCCTCCGGCGCTTGTGGTTGATGTCACCCCCAGTGGTACCGCGACGGCCCTTGAAAACCTCTTCGAGGGCTACACCAAACATATCTGCCTCAGTGGTTGCTTCTAATTCCACGCCTTGTCTTTCTACATCTACTCACCCATCAATTATCACTCATCCGGTAATGAAAGTCATGGGAAAGGGAACATACTCCTCTTCAAAACCTTAACCCCCTCCAACACCTCCTTCCCCCTCTCCCGCTCCTGCAACTTCGCTACCTGCACCTTCCCCCGCTGCTTGCGCGCCTCCCGCGCCATGCGCTCCCCCGCCGCTTCATCTAGTAGCTTTCGCCGTATCTTCCCCATGTTCTCGTCGTCTTTCAGCATCTCAGCGAAGTAGTCCATCGGCCGACTGAACCGTCCACCCTCCGCCAGGGTCGTGGCGCGGCACTTGTTGGCCGCGCTGTGGGCTTGCCTGTGGAATGCAAGCTCAAGGTTAGGTCATCGTGGATGTCTGGGATGACGGTGGGTTCCGGGGTGGTTATGTGCAGCGTTTCGGAGATGAGGAGGGTGTGCTAGAGGGATATACATACTAGGGAGGCAGTGAGGTCGAGAGTGTTGATTGTGGTTGGTTCTTGCTGCGGGGGTGGTCCGTGTCTCAGTCTAGGTCTGAGGCGGAGATGTCGGAGAAGGGGATGTTGGTGACCTCCTCTGCTTCTTCGCCACCGCTAGTAGAATCGGAGTCACCGGCCTCCTCCTCCTTGACAGAATCAGGCTCGACAAGCTTTCCCTCTGGCTTCTTCATAGCAGACCTCAAGCCCTCCTCCGATGCCAAAGTACCATACTTGTCCCAACCAATTCAGGCGCCTTACTGCTCTCTGAACCCTCCTCCTCATCGCCGTTCTGCCTGCGTAAGCTATTTTGTCGCTGCCGCGATATCTTTATTTGCCTTTCGCGGACAGGGTCGCGGCCTTGCTGCTTGAGTAGGGCGGTTTTCTATGCCGTTACATTAGCTGTTGATTGCGCAATTGCCATTTGGGAAGGGAGAGAAAGGAAGAACAGACAAGTTTGCTCTTCCCCATTTTCGTGTATGAGGTTGTGGCCTTATTTCTTCGGTGGTTTGTGGTGGTGTAGAACGAGTGAAGCTGTGGACTTTCCCTTTTATGAATTTTTTTCGGAAGAGTCGTGGTGGGGGCTTGGCAGTAGCGTAATCTTATCTGTAGGGTCAATTATATCTGCTATGTGAACATCCACAGGTATGAACTTGGCCAGTTTGAAAGAACAGGTTATCTTGGCGTGGTATTTTACACCTTGTTCGCGGAGTATTGCTATGCGAGGTTTGTAGTTTGGGAGGCTGGTGAAAAGGAGATCTTAATAGCATGTGCTGGACGAACAGTACCCAAACCGCCAGCAAGGATGAAAGGTTTGATATCCTCTAATCTCCCTCATATTCCTATGCTCTACCGTTTTTGTCAGAGTCCGGAAATAACCCATGATACATGGTCTCCCAAATTCATTATTGAATACCGCTGATCAAATAGGAGCCTCGAGCATAATATCCAAAGGACTGGCCATATGGTGGGGCCTGCCAACGCTCAACTCTCAAGGTCGGTGGTATCCAGGGATCAAAAGGTCCGACACACTGAACCCTGCTAGCCCAGCTTTTGGCTTAGATCACCGACCGGCAGCACCCTCGTCGCGAATCTCACCACCGGAGCCCGTAGCAGCACCTGGGTACGGGGGGACCGCAGTTGGGTGGTTGTGTATTTCGACCTTAGCAACGAAATGTACTACTTCCTGGGTAGATGTTCACCCCTTCGACTCTGGATCCGGCGCCCAGTGCATACCATTGTTCCCTTCTGATACCGCTGCATTATCAGAGTAAGCAGTAATAGTGTGATTGGGGCTGACTTTATGTGTATTCCTAATCGTCCCAAAGAGAGAATGTGGTTTTCCTGTCCACCAATTTCCCCGGATGCGTTAACGGTAGTGCTCAGAGTTCACCTGAGCAAACATAAATAGCGCGACGTCGTAGGGATTCTGAGGATCTGGGCGGGCATCAGAGAACGCCTTAAGAAGATACTGCATCTCAAAAAGTCCAATGCCAGACGCAATTTTTTTTTTCGCCGACCCAAGGGCCTACTGCGGCGAAATTGTGGAAGAACATTCACGTCCACGGCTTCCTGGAGGCAGACGTCCTGTATAAAGATTGAGTGAATGGAGACGAGTATGTTGGTTTTGGACGCCGGGGATCTATAGTGTCTTTGATCCCCCAAGATGGAATGGGGAATTGGCCGGTGGACTCGGGAGGGCTAGGTATCTCCTTTTGGTAGGAGAACTAGCCATTCTGGATCTATGCGAAAGCGTCGATTAGGAGAAAGGAAAGGAGGAGAAATGGGGGGGTTGAAATTAAAAATTTCCCTCACCGTGAATTGATTTTGAGGGGCTTCGGGTTGGTAGTGGGATGGAAAGGGGCTCTGCGATAAAAGCAATCTTATCTTAGCAACCCCAACCCTTACAAATGATAAACCTTAGCGGAAATAGTAATGCATGTAACTGCTGGGCACTGTACTAGGAACCAGAAAAACGAACTAGGGAAATGAAAGGGAAAAATGAGCTAGGAAAAGGAGCAGGGAAAGATGTTATTTGTAGTTGCCCATGAATGTAGCAGAGCTGTCGGCTGAGGGCTGTGAAGGTGCACGCAGCAGGGTGAAGGTTGTGGGAAATTGTGTGGAAACTGAATATCGTGAGCCGCTGCGGCTCAAAGGAACACGCAACTGTGATATTGAAGAGCAGAGGGTTCGCCTGATGTTTTCTTCTTCCACAATTCACCCTTCTTCGCTGGATTGGGGCAACCATCACCTTGCCTTTAGTTTACACAAACACCCTCTCGGTTAAGACCTCAACGTTTAGTTTACACAAACACACTGGTTTCAATATCATCAAAATGCTACGGTTTAGACATAACGGTCCCTCCCTTTGCAGCTTCCATTTGACCCACAACAGAGGGCAGGGAATGATGGGAAATCGCCTGTTTTGCTCGACCGTTGTAAGTTTTCTTGAGCATCAGCTATTGTAGTCAACTTACTAATATGGGTATACAGAGAAGCCATAATAACAAAAGATTCAATGCCATACTGGCTGGACAAGCGTATTGCAAATATGGAGAAGATATGAGATGGACGGCTAGAAAGGCTCTCAAGCATGTGCTCGATCGAGACGAGTTTCATGTTCAGAAGGTGAATGGAGAAGCCTTTGTAGGAAACCGTCCCGGTCTCAACATAGCAACCAGACTTGCCCGACTCGAAACAAAGTTGTTCAGGCAGCAAGGTAAAATGACAGTGCAGGCAAAGGCTCTCAAAGAAGTTCGGGAGGAAGTACGCTGCTTGCAGATACCTTCCGAAGGGTACAAACGGGTCCGAAGTCGGTTTCTGAGTAACTTCAACCGTCACGTCCGGAACAAGTTCGACCATTGGAATCGGAATATTATTACGGTAGGCAATATTGCCGCCCATCAATGTGATGCCCGAGTCGATGCAATGCTCTATATGACACCAGGGCCAGGCAGGCCAAGAAGAACTGATCCCGATACCTTTAAAGATCTTTACGGGTTACAACCTGAAATCGCATCAAAAATCAGTGAGTAAAGTATACTATTCTTGATATGTTTTCACTAACTTGTTTAGAGCATGATTCGACTCTCGAGATCCTGAACTTTCACGCTGACAGTATTTTGTCCAACCCCAAAGTTCTCACAGAGAAACCACATCCGTCCTTCGTGAACATTATCGAAAATCTCCAGCGGTTTGGCGGCGATGATGGCAATGACGAAATTTGGAAGGATGCTCATCAGGCATTCTGGAACTGGCATGACCCGAGGGAAGTCGAAGACGACTGACGATGGGCTGATGTCAAGCGCATTTGTGTTTGGAGCGGTGACTGACCTGGAGATATTTCGGGGGAGTTGGGGTATGACTGCATAAAGGCTAGATTTCTCTTTGTGCTTTGGCTTTCCATTAGAAGTAGCCAGAATTACAATATTTTAGAAGGGTGTTGATCCCGCAAACGACGGGCATACAATGATAAAATACTTTGAATCAAACGGCCCCACGCTGCCCCAAGAACAAGAATCCGATATACAGTCCCACTTCTTCAGCATATTTTTGACGCTGACCATCTGCCCACCGCTGATCCAACATCAGCCTAAGTTCATTTCCACGAGCTCTTCCAAGCGCGCGAGAACGCGAGCACGATATACCACTGGAGCGCCTTCGTCATTGGTGCCATCCTGGTAGAAATCCACTACAGTATTGTGGCGGGGACGTTGTACTTTGTAGCGTGGTACTACCCCGTCGGCTTGCCCAGGGACTCGTTCCACGGCCGGGTATACCTGTTTTCTAATGTTGCTGTTGGAGCTCTACTATGTTTCCTTTGGCCAAGCCATTGCGGCGTTCGTACCGAACGAGCTAGGATATTGTTCACCTAAGCAACAATGAATCAAAGCCATCAAGGATATTGTGACATAATATAATATTATTAGTGAGTCTCCGGTGTGGAAGTGATAGGAGAGAAGACTATCTCTATTTGTTGAGCACGATGCAGATCGCGGGCGTCCGCTCCTGTCTCCGAGGACATTGCTGTAGAGTCATGCGACAGTAGGTCGAAATTTGTAAAAGGATGCACACCTGATCGTCTATTTGTTGTAGGAGGTGTTGCTCCAGAGACACTACTCGACGGGGTAATCGATATCGAGGGCAGAAGGGAGCGAACACTATAGTGCTCATAGCCTTCCGTATCGGAAAAGTCAGTGCTACCCCTAGAATGTAGGCAGGAGTACATACGTTTTGCCTCCGCAGTAGCCAGTAAACTCATGCCTGTCCTCCGCATACTAATAGCCCCCTTCCTGGCGTATATTCCACCCCCTTGCATGTGTCTCTTACTTCCCCCGCGATCGGAATCGCCCACAATCTTGATCATAATTTGATCATACCTGGACCTTTCTCTGTCTCCTCCGTTCTCGCGGTGCTACCTTTACTGCTGGGGCCGGAACCATTTCTGAACGTAGCGGCCGCCCCTCTCCTCTCCTCTTCCTCACTCACAGGCGAATTTGATCCAACGCTTTCCTCGGCACTACTATCCTCGCCTTCATCGGAGGAACCAACCACTGCACTTTCATCGACATCACCCTAGTCCCTCTGCAATCACATACACCCTCCGCTCGTCAATGGCTCCAGAGTGTCAGCGCGGACATGCTTCCGCTCAAGAGTGGTAATTGGCCTGCGATCCGGCAACATTCGCAAAACTCCACCTGATCCTGCGAGTGTGTCACCTGAGAGCTTGGTATAGGCATGTTCTAAATCGAGTGGGACACCGGCATCGTTGGTTATTTGGTTGGAGATCTGGTTGAGAGCAACCGGGGAGGAGAGGCCAGTCGTCCAGAAGAGGATCGCGGGGATGGAGATCTCTGCATGTGAGGTAATGCGGCGTTTGAGATTGGTGAAAGCGACTGCCTCCCCGAAGGCCCCAGGCTGCCATGGTGTGAAGAGGGCGGGGTGGGGGCATTCTAAGAAGCTTGAGTAGCTCGCTTCGGGGCACCGAAGGGAGGACAGCAAAATTGTAGGCATCATTGGGGGTAAGGTTCCCAGGCTTATCACAATCCCGTAACTTTAGCAATATCGGGACACTATTCAAGAAGGACATGGAATTCCGATGAGGTGTGCCATTAGAGCTGGACCAAAAAAGATGTCCGGTCGAGCTTCGCGGGCTTGGATCTCCTGTCGCATCGGTCAAGGATCGATCTGGAGGAAAATCCTGGTGCGGCAGTTATGGGGAAGTAGGTGGGAGCGCGGTTCGGGAAAGGGGTTCGGCTATTCAGCGGGGGGGAGAAGCGGGACAGTGGGGGACCGTTGGGATAGTGTTGCGCTAAGGTGAGGAGAAAGTTTTTCATCAACGTGTTGCAGTTGGTCGGCTTATTTCCTATGACGCTTGGTCATGTGAGACAGTTACCGCCCAAAACCGAAGGTGACACCGGTCAAAACGCCACCCCGCAAGGGACGAGCATCATCGCCCAGCCGTCCCCTCACCGCAGATCTTCAAATCTTACCTGGATCCAACCTCCCGAACACCAATTCCAATCACCCCAGCAGCCAACCCCACCATCAGCGCATATATGCCAGTGTTTACCATGGCCGGCCCAACCACCAGCACACCCTCACGCTTTGTCGCAAACACCGAAACCCTGGAGGATATGCGAAAGATGCCGACCGTCGGTCTTGTGCATCTAAGCGAATCCACGAAGCGTCGCGTCGAACTAGCGGAACAATTGGACCGCGAAGCAGCCGAAAAACTACAACCGATTTGCAGCAGCGGCGGCGGGGGTGGGGGACCTGCGAGCTCGTCTTGGGAAGGAAGTGAGGCGCCCACTGGCAGCGGCGGTAAGAGAACTAAGAAGCGTAAGAAGGTGGTCAAAGGAAAATCTTCATTGGTTGAAGAGGGTGGTGGTGATGATGGGACAGATGATGGCAGTTACTCTTCATCCACCGACCCGACAAGGGCTAATAGTGAGGATAACAATAAGAGTGGCGAGGAGGATGAGGTGAAGAAGCGGAAGGTTAATCCAAAACTGGGACTACCGGCTCCGAAGCTCTTGACGAAGAATACACTTTTGAGGGCTCAGGAACGTGAGACTTTGAGGAGGGAGTTCTTGGCTCTGCAGGAGGGGATTAAGAATGCAAAGATCAGTATCCCGTTTATTTTTTATGATGGTAGGTGTTGTGCATGCTCCAATCTTTGAAGTTGACTTACGGCTAACACCCACTAGGCACTAATGTTGCTCCGCCCACCAGAGAGGGAGTGACGGTTAAGAAAGGCGAGGCTGTATGGCTCTTTCTCGAACGTGCTAGCAGAATGTCTGGACGCAGGGAGTCGCTCAGGGTTTTGGTGATTTACTGCTTGGCTTGTTCGCGGTGAAGTAATAATACTTGACGAATTTCTTCCATCTCTTCCTTCCTTGTCGCGATCACTAACTCTCTCGACAGCACTTTGAATTCTACTATTTTATCATAAATCGCGCAATGGGGCCCAATGGATTATTGTTTGATTTCCCTTCATCCCGATCGCCTGCCTCCCAGACTGGCACTCCGAATCCCAATAGAGATGCGCCTACAATGACAAAAGTGGTGGATCGCCGCTAGTACGAAGGGAATAAGCACATATTCCGCGGCGAGCGTGTGGACGGAATTTGATCCCAATACAGATTACTCGCACATGGTACGGCGGGATATGGGTGGGAATGCATTTTTTCGGTTGAGCCTCCTTCACGGCAGTCGGCTCTGCCTGCTCCCGAGTTAACCATGATATAATGTACTATCAGAAGGCTCTTCTGAAAACTACCGTATGATACTGCATATGATATTTACTTCTTTTTTCCTGCCTTTCGCTTGTTTAGTAGCATGGAATACGGGACCTAGACTAATGGTTGAAACCCTTCATATGTTTAGTTCCAAAGAGAAATTCAATGAAACAGATGATTGGATGCGTCATCCCATTACAAGTGCCAGTACGTGTCGGCGTTAAGCTTGACGCTGCATATGCCGGAAGAATGAAATTTAAATTTCCACAATCGCATCTACTCTTTTCTTTTCCTCACACCGAAACCTACCATTGCTCTCATCATCGCCACAGCTCCTTGCTCGTTTGGCCGAAATACCACGTTAGGATGGGTGGCTTCATCCTCCGCTGTAACGACCTCCGATGTCATGCTCAAACTGATGGCTGCACCGTTGTGTCTACCTGCAGGTAATTAGCTCCCTGATTTTATTGAATGAACCCATCATACTGCTCGGGTTTCCAGATTGGAGTTGCGTTTCCTCCTGGTGTTGATGCGCCTGCCCTTACGTTGATTATCTTTTCCTCATGTCCTACAGCTATATTTACTGCCTCCCATGTGCTGCCGCTCTACAGCTTACCGAACCCCCTCCGAACCGTCAGTGAACCTGTCCAGCCTGCGGTACATCACCTTCCAAGCCGGATGGCCTAGTAATCGCATTTCTCAACCCAGGCGACAACTACAAGACTAGTGTTCTCAGTGGACTCAGTCCGAGTATCATAATAGAAATCTGCACTCATGGGCTCGCCTTCTGGACCTATCAAGTGACCTAGGAAACGTCTGTGTTAGCTCCCTCTCTACAGTAAGACGAGAGGTTGACCATGGCATAGATTTTATCAACAACGTCTCGCAAAGTCCTTACGAGGGGGGGGAACCGAAATTCAAGGGGAGAATGAGAAGATTATTTGTGATGCTAATGCTGATATCTCTGCCTTACTGAATAAGATTGCCGGGATGGGGTTGTTGAAGATGAATTGAGAAGGAAGAACCATGAGTTGATGCAAGGGTGGAGAGAGAAGGCGAGGAAGCTGGCACAAACACAGGTATTCTTGGCTCACATTTACCATTCCCATAGTAAGAGACCTTGAGCTAATACTGTACAGGAACTCTATGATAAACTCAAACGCCGGACATTAATATCACAAGTCCAGCAGGCCGCTACGGATCAGGCTCACCAGGCGCTGTATATGGCCTCTCACATGCCTTCCGACTCCCGGCACTTCCAGGGCACCCGGAGCAAATCCTCGGGAAACTTTCCTCAGCAGATTCGGACGAGCCCGGATCATGAATACATCCTACCCGGTACGAAGATCGGGAACAGTCACGGTCAGAACGAGGCTGGTCCTGGTGCAAGAGCCATTCACTCCTTCCAACGGCCATTAAGGAGACCTGATAATGGTTAGGGTATGCTCTTTAACGGTAGACGTTAGTTCTTTCCATTTGATTCCTCTCAACACCCACCTTAAACATTCATTAGATCAGGTTCCGTTCCCGTCCACTCCTATCGCTAGCCACAAGCACCGCCAACGTTTGAATATCTACTCTTTAGCTATACGATTCCGCGGTGCGCTTAGCGAATACGGTAGACCACCTTTGAGGGAACTTGACGAGAACGCTCTGGGTGGGCGGATGGCAGATGGAGGCAAGAACAAGGCATGGGGTAGATGAGAATAGGAGGGTTGTTCTTGACCAACATTGATAAGGAAACCTTTTTCTCCCCATGGCGACCGTGATTATGAGGTCTGTACATTGGTTTGGTTAGCTTTCTGACATCTGCTACCAGACTTTTCTATTTTATTTTTCAATTAAAAGAGAGGCATCATGAAGATGGGGGGAATTGCAATAGATGGTCTGCTGCCCGGGGGATACCAATGCGTGGTGGGTCCGGAGGTGTAAAATTGAGCTCGTCCATACCTAATTCTAGATAAAAAACATTGCCATTACACTCACAAAGTTCCTGATATCATGCTCCAATCTCCGTAGAGCCTTACACCGCTTTCGCTGCATCTTCGCCAATCATTTTTGATAATTCCTGAGCCTCCTCCCTAGCCTTCTCCATTTGCTTCTCCGTTCTCCTCAGCCTCTTGCTTTGCGCACTGTTCGGGCGCAGCTGCCCTTTCATCTGAACCCTTGACCGCACTAATATATATCTTTTATATTATCTCCTGCTGGGTTTCCTCTTCCAATAAGTTAAGTATCTAACCATTAATAAAGTCAGCCCTTCAGCCCTTTTCTACATCCTTCTCTAATACTGCAGGAGCCAGTATCTCCGTTAAGAAAGTTTGCACTGGAGCGCCGTCGACCGGTTCCGCTGGAAGAAATTCCTGGAGAATCGTCAGCGACCATCCACACCTTTTCCTCTGGCTTTCCTGGGCTACCAGTTGAGCTAATGCCGACGAACTGGTTTCATCCAATGAATTGCAATCAGTATCCCCGCAGCCTAAGCTAGTCCGTGAAAGAAAACCATAGAATACTGGAGATTAATACTAACGAGGGTGTTGCCAATTACTTAGTACCCTTGTGTTAGTGAACGCCTGACAGGTTTAACCAGAATATGTATATTGGATTAACATATAATATATTTATGGATTCTGCCCCTTCTCCGAACAAACCCCCATTATCACCAGCCATGTAACTGTCCTGCCCCCGCGGAATGATTGATGCAATTCTCAATACCCCAATCGCAGAGAGAATACCAGTCGCGATCTGCCCGGCCCACCCCTCCAATTACCCCGTTCTAGCAACCACCGCCAAATTCTGATATCCAGATCCACAACACAAATTATGAGGCACGGTAGACCCTGTGATAATTCAGACATTGCATTTGTAGTTCTTAATGGTCCTCCTCTCAGTCTGGTAGTAATCCGGCTTCTTTATCTCCTTCTCCGGGAAACGTATAGAGTTGCCCGCAAAGGAGAAATTATTGAGGAATCCAATTTCCGATACGAGTGTCTTTGACTGTAAATTGGCTTCTCATCCACCATTGGTGGTGTAATGGCAATTTTTAAGGGGGAGGGGGGCCTGGCAAGATTGCGACTATCACCTTGAATAATGCTTACCTGGGAACGCGATCCGGTTGAGCCCTGTGAGCGACGAGCGAGTTGAGATCTCCGTTTCAAGCTCCGCGAAGGTGTGGAGTATGGTAGGCTTGGTGGCGCATTAGGAACATATCGCGGCGAAGCTGCTTCACTCCTGATGCGAAAGGGTGAATGTTGGCAGATAGCCATTGGGAAGGTGCATACCCTCTTGAATACCGGGGTAGATCAAAGCTGTGAACCTAGAGGAAGACATAGTCGATGCCCTGTAGTCGTCGAAGAACGTTCCATCCTGCGTAATCTTGGGATTGGAGGCGACACCTTTTTGGAGTTTTGATTCCTGTCGAATAGTTTCCTCGGACGGGACTAGCAGTGTTCCCAAGCGTCCAGTCCATCCGTCTTTTGCCTAGGACGGGACGGACGCCAAATTTGCGGCCCTTGGACGAGACGGACGCCAAATTGTAGTCCGTCCTAACCCATGCCCCGGACGGACGGCCGGGCCCTACAGGTGTCTCAGTTAA
>Ga0307509_10010841_pt1 | contig 11114 bp, 6 predicted proteins | sample 10_EM_MG_FD_202245 | JGI IMG/M metagenome (GOLD analysis project Ga0307509, IMG submission 202245) | Populus trichocarpa ectomycorrhiza microbial communities from riparian zone in the Pacific Northwest, United States - 10_EM | ecosystem: Host-associated > Plants > Roots > Unclassified | place... | reverse complement strand
CTAAAAGCATATAAGTTTTTTTTTTTTTTTTCATTATTAAAAAAATGAAAAACTGGGAATGAGCACATTCCCTTCTGTAACCAGGAAAACGAGTACTTTTGAGTTTTGAGGCATAGTGTAGTCGCTGTTTCCTCTGCTTTCACATTTGCACAGGAAAAAAGAGAGTACCAACTCCCCAAAAAGAAAAAGAAAAAAAAAAACTGAACAGCCCTGAATCCAATCAATAAAAGCCTACAAAGCCTGATCTCACTTCACAAGAATGGAATATACCATTGCTTATTATTAGCTGTTTCGCTCTTCTTTTATATTTTTTCTTGGCAAATCTTATGATTTACAACACCATGTAATGCTTCTTGAAATTTCAAAAACAAGATACACACAACAAGAACGAAGAACGAAGAGCTAGTTTATATTTAATGAAAAAAAGAGAGAAAAAAATATGAGTGTTTCTTTGACTGTGATGACCTTTAATCTTCATGAAGATCAGGCTGAAGATAGTCCAAATTCATGGGAGAAGCGGAAGGATTTGTGTATTAGTGTCATCACTAACTACTCTCCTATGATTCTTTGTACTCAACAAGGTTTGCTGCTTCTCTTTTTACACATCTGCTTGTGTGTGATCTTATTTCTGGTTGTGTTTTCTGTGGATAGGATGTTCTGGTATCTTTCATTTCTTTTGGGGACATGGGTTTTTGTTCTTTTGAGTTCTAGTTGAGTTGTGTATATATATATATATATACGGGTTGTATTGTGGTGGTTTCTTTGACTTGGGCTTCTTGTGTTTACTTCACCTTGTCGATCTGATTGTATTTCAATTGAAATTTGAATGGTTTCCTATTGGTATATCTTACTGTTCATTTCTGCCTTTTATTTTGTGTACGGATTTAGGTGTGAAAACGCAGTTGGATTATCTTCAGCAGTGCTTGCCAGGTAATTTTTCTCTGATGGTTTAATCACGTGGCTTCTAACCTTATGCAGTAGTAATTGAGAAGTTGTTAGTGCGAATTGCTTTTCTCAATACTGCTATGTTATTTGATGCGTTTATAGCTGCTATTGTAGCCATCATATTCATTGGAAATACCCAAGACAATGTGGAGATATTCGATCTTCATGTAGCAGCAAATTGCCTAGCTATGCCACTCCGGTTCTGTGACATTTATGAAGGCCATATGATTAAATTGGTCTATATTCCTGATGCATTAGCATTTGGCAGGATAGATAACACGTTGAGCTGCCAAAGTAATACAAATCTTATAATTTTGATTTCTTAAATAGAACCATGGTCTTGAGGGTTTATGTAGGACCATCACCAAAAAAATATGGAAGGGATAAGTTCTAACATGCCTGTGTTACTCCTTTTACATGTTTCTGCTTTTCACAGTATTGTGTTTTGGCATTCAAATGTATGCAGTGGTCAAAACTCTCTTGTTTTCAGCTAACCAGAAAACCATTCACATCTTTGGGTTGGTTGTTTATATCTATTAGGTTATGGTCAATTTGGGATATCAAGAAAAGGTTCTCAAGATGCTTCAGATGAGCACTGCACTATCTTCTATGACAAGGAAAAAGTATGAAATGACTTGCTCTTCAATCTGGTTGAGATTTCCAATTTTGTTTTGTCTGAGATATTGATGGAATTTGGCTACTTTTCATGTCCTTTTCTTGTTGAATGAAGGTAGAGCTGCTAGAAGGTGGAACTTTTTGGCTATCAGAGTCGCCTTCTGTCCCAGGAAGCATGTCATGGGGTGCTGCAGCTCCATGCATTGCAACATGGGCTATATCCTTCCCAATATTAGTTTTGTCAATTTTACATTGTTTATCTGCCAAGTCCCTTTAATTTTATTTGGACTTTTGAAAGTGTCTTGCCATGTTTCTTTGACATGATGTCACACATTCCAATTGAAAGGGATCGAGCCCCCAGGATTTTCATTTCAAATAGTGAATACAAACATGGATGAGTTCAGTCCTCGTGCACGTAGACGAAGTGCTTTACTCACGTGGCAACACATTGCATCCTTACCCCCTAGCTTACCAGTTGTGTACTGTGGAGGATTTAACACACAGAAGGAATCGACTACAGGACGTTTTCTTCTTGGTAGATCAAGGTATCTTCATTACATAGACATTTGGCATTTTCAAGTTGTAATTTGCCCGTGTTAGGTTATTGCATTATATCAATATGAGGAATCCATGGTCATGTTTTAAGTTTGAAACTTCCTTCTTGTAGATACCATTAGTAATAATCAATTTGCTGAACCAAAGAAATAGTTTTGTTTTTTTTTTGTTTTCCCCGGATGCTTGTGCTTACAAAACTGTTCATTAGCTTCTTTTCAGAAATGAAGGATTAAGACCTTTTGATAGTTCCTTTCTGAACGACCTTGATTTGTATGCAGAGACAGGAATAGATTACCCAATGCTCGTATATTTCATGTATAATATGAATGGTAATTTCAATTCTGCCCCCCCCTTCAGTTCTAAAACTCTTCTCACTGTCCAGTAATCTGTAGCTTAGTCAGGTTGATGATCACATAGTTTTTGTGCATCACTATTACTACTGATTACGAAATGTTGCTATTGTTGCTAGTCAACTCTGTTTATTTGTAATGAAATTGAAGTTAACAAGGAAATATTTGATAATGCTGGGCGGAAGTTGTTGCATAGTGGTCTATAACAGTGCAATTGATGAAATGCCTAATTTGATTAAGGCTTCCATTACCAGGTTATGTAGTAAGCAATGCTCCGGGAAGCGAGGAAAGTCATTTCTCTTTATCTTGTGAAACGTTGCTCAAGGATTTATGAGCATTTCACTTACCTTCTTAATGACTGTTTAGGGATTGATTCAGTTTTCCTCTGCAGAGAACATGGTGTAGTGGGAGATATGAGGGATACATGGCCCAATGCTCGAGTGAGGAAAAACCATTCCCTCATACACACTTATCACGGTTTCAAAGGTATCATCTTACCACTTTTTTTTAATGATCATTCACTATGGTATAATCCTGTCCCAACTCAATTATTCGGTATTGTCAGGTGACAAGCAAGGAGCTCTTGAATTCTTCAAGTTGATCTTGAGGGCACTCTGCCTCTGCTGGGACCGTCAAACACAGGATCTGCATGTAGATTGGATTCTTTTCAGGGGTAGATCTTTGATTCCTGTCCTGTGCGAAGTGGTGAATGATAATATAGATGGGAATTATCCTTCATCACACTACCCTATATTCGCCGAGTTTATGCTTCCTCGTTCCGTGAGACTGCTTGAACCACCTCCTACTCAAGAAGAAAATCCAGTTGCTGTCTGATTTGAAGTTAACCATTTCGCTCCTCGTCCTCGTTGTTCTTTCCAATTAAACACTAAGAGTATCGACTATCATTCATTGATTCCAGCGAGAATTTAGTTACCTATTTCAAGCACAACATTTCTTTTTTTTCTGGCCATACCAGGATATTCTAGTGATTTTCTTTTTATTGTATCCAAAAGCCACTGTAGTTTTTTCGTGTGAGGATAATTTATTAACAGTCCTTTGCATGGGACTGCTACTTTCTCCACACTAGCCATTCCAAAAGGGGGGGAAAAGAACTGTCAAGTTAGCACATACTGAGATGATCAGTTTCTGTCACATTTTTCTTTTCTGTAATTGCTAGCGCGAAACTTCAAGTCATTTTGTTCATCACCTCAACAGAATCTGGATCTGGCGTGCTCTCAGATCTCGAGTTATAAGGTATTTTACGTTGAATCTCTGCAAAAGTGCACTTCTAAAAAAAAGGAGACCGGGAAAAATAGAGTTGATAATATGGGATCTATGCATGTTTATGCCAACTTCTTAGGCAGCTATTGTAGGACAAATTGATCAGAAGTACTACGCGGGCTAAATGTTTTTTTTTTCTATAAAAAAAATTATATATATTGATTCAACGTATTTGTATATATAAAATAATTATGTAAATCAAAAGGGTTTATATATATATCAAATAAATTAAGAGCTATGTTTGTTAATAAATAAGAAAAATATTATTAACGATAACTAAAAATAAAATTGAAAAAATCAAGAAATATGTATACATTAAGATATTTACTCGGTTATGTTTGCTGAATTTTTTTATTAAAATTAATTTTTTATTCAATCAAATGAAAATATAAATAGATACACATAAAATTAATTGAATAAAAAAAAATATTATGTAACATTGTACATAATAGAAATATTATCTGAAAATAAATATTTTTTAATTTAAAAAATAAAGTTCATCTATATAAAGAATTAAGAAAAATTATAGATGAATGAAAATATTTTTTTAAAAAACTAAATACACACAACACTATTAAAAAAGATCTTTATAAAAAAAGGTTAAATAAGAAAAAAATTACAGAGGAGTGATATTAATTGAAATATAAATTTAAAAATTATTAAAAAAACAAAAAATATCAATTGAAAAAATATATTAGAAGAAAAAAAAAGCATGCATGTAGCTTAACTCGTTAAACCTGTGTTTTGGGTCATGAACTCAACTGAGTTTAATAATTTTTTTTAATTTATATTTAACCTTAAAAAAACCAAAAGATAGTAAAAACAAAAAAAAACAGCCTAGGCTCTTGGGCCCATGGCCCAGCATGCCTGTGTTATTGTAGAAAAGACCAAGAACATGGGTGGCCCTTCAAGCCTAGCCCTGCACATCTGAGCTTGGTTTTATTTTCCTATATATTTTAAAAGGGAGGATGACTTATTGTCCACCTACTTTTTTTTTAAAAAAAAAATGCAGATGTCACGTCGCCTGCTACTCCAGATTCCGATCTAGTGGTGGCCGAAAAATTAGTATAGTACCTTTTTTTCCAAAACAACCTAATTTTATAGTTATTTCAACTCAAAAACACCTCACAAATACCTTTGGAACACCAATAAATCAATCCATCAACTTAAAATACTCAAAAAATGGTCTAAAAACTCAAAATCAAATCGGGTTAGATTTATTTACCTTGACTTAAATCTATTTTTTCAGGCAATATTGAAGTTCTAAACAATTACCATTAAGCCTGTTTCATCTCATGGAACCCATGAACACACAAACAATCCATTTTGGTGGTCGGAAATGGCTTGAATAACAACCTTCTCTCTCACATTGGAATCTAGTAAACCCTCTCTCTAATTATGGACTGAAAAATATTATAAATATACTTTTGTACCAAAACTATTTTTTTAAAGATCTAAAGAGACCTAAATTGTCTAATTTGTGATGTTTTTAAAGTTTGAGGATCTAGGTGTATTTTTAAAAAAACTTTTTGGCATGCCACCTATTCTTAACATCTTTTTCATTTCGGTCCCTCTTATTTCAATTCCACCATTGCCTAAGAAATCAAAATCAATTGGTCTTCAATTATGATTAAATCGCCCAAATAAGACTTTAAGGACCAAAATAAATTATTGAAAAAAGCACAGTATGTCCATAGTGTTTTATAAGTATGTGAACAATGTTGACTCAACCATATTTAACTCACACGCTTTAGTTAATTAGCTATTTGAACAACACTCCGCAGTGGGTTGAATAATTTTTTTTTCTAGCAAAAAATAAAAAAAATACATTGGTTTTTTCAAAGTGTTTTTTTGACATAAAAAATCTTAAATATAAATTGAAAAGCTTATACATGTATTTAATTAAAATAAATCAAGAACTATTTGTGATAATAAATAAATAAAAAAACTGTTAACTATAACTAAATATGAAATTAGAAAAATTGAGAGATAGATGTAAATCAAGATATTTGATCTCGTAATATATGTCATTTATTTGGTTATGTTAATGACTTTATTTATTAAATTTATTTTTTATTTAATCAAATGATAATAGAAATAGACACACACATGAAATCAAATCAATAAAATCAAAAGAAAAAAAAAGTATTATGCAAAATTACACATATTAGAAAAAATGCTATCATTTTATGTGAAAACTAATATTTAACCAAAGAATAAATTAGAAAGTTGAGAGATAAACATGGATGTAGATATTTGATCTCAAAACCCGAGCTATAGACTCAATGGTATTTAATAATACTGTTTATTGTAACCAATTTTTTTATTTAATAATAATAATAATAAAAGCATGTCTATAAAGTGATTTAATAAAATTAAAGAGAAAAAAATTAAGGTTGACCAGAAAGAATGCCTAGATCAAAGTTTTTTTTGAAAGCGTATATGTAAACTAAGTAAAATATAAATCATGTTTTATTAAAAAAAAATATCATAAAAACTTATAAAAAACATGAAGAAAAAAGCTTATAAAAAATTCAATAAAAACCCAGCACTAAATAATGAAATTAGAATAGAAAAAAAGAAAAAAACAAACAAGAGACAATGTGTGCGAGCCTGACATAGGTGGTCTATGCGTTTAGGCTTAAAAAAAGGCTAAATAAACAGTATAAATAATCAGAGAAAAGAGGTATTAATTTAAATATAAATTAAAAAATTATTAAAAAATAATATTAAAAAAAGACATTAATTAAAAAAATAAAATTAGGAAGAAAAAAAAAAAGACCAGGCGCTGTTAGACTTGATAAGCCAGGCCTGCTCGCCTTGCCCATTTTGAAAGAGCAAGAGCACAAGCCTTTATTTTGTTTATTTAGTAACGGGGTGACTGACATGTCATCCGTCCCAAGATTCTTTATAAAAAAAATAAAAGTGGCAACGCATCACTTGTTTTTCTCTATATTCTAGCCATATTGGTTGTCGAAACAACAAGGTTGATGATTTTGTTTTACTTATAAATCTAATTTGTAAACCAAAATATTTATATAACATCCTAAAACGCATCGATAAACCCATAAATGGCTTCAAACAACCTAAAAATCCATCAAAAAACCCAAAATCAACCCGAAACCAAAACATTCTCAAGCTTAGAGCTACCATCCCAGGCAAAGTTAAAGGCAAAAAACACCTAAGAAAAACTTCTCTCATCGAATAAAATCCATTGACATCAAAATCAACATTTGTTGTGGCCTAAATTAATGTTAACCAAGACTTTCTCTTTCTACCACCAAAATTCAATCACTTTCTCTCTCACATCTCAAACTAGTGACTGAAAAATAAAGAATAAAATTTCGGACTAAAATAAAATTTTCAAAAATTTAGGGATTGAAAGTTTATATTTTGAATAGTAAAAGGACCAAAGTGATCTTTTCATGCCATTTTTTAAATTGCCACCCATTTTCTTTGTGTTTTTCACTTCAGTTCCTTTTCTTTTGATCTTGCTCTTTCTCAACAAAATTAAAACTATTAGGCTTCAATTTGTCCCTCAAAAGATGCAATCAATCAAAAAGAAAGTTTGAGGATCGAAATAAAAAAAAATTACCACAGTAAATCCATAATAAAATGTGAGAATATGAATAGTGCTTTGGGCTACGGTGAATCTCCCACACCACTTAAATCTCCTTATAATAATGTTTGAGCTATCTAACAAAACAAATAAGTAACTTTAAATGTTTTCCTTCTATCTAGTTAAATTAATGAACTCTCTACCATTATTGGAGAAGCAAATCATTTTTCCTTTATTTTTCATGTGATGTACATTCCAAGGAAAGATTTTAAGCAAATGGCCCATTAGGGGTAAATTAGAAAACCATTAGGAAATCCATCAACAATAATTAATATTCCTATAGAAAATTAAATAAGATAAATTGAAGAACTTATGGCCTATGGGACATCAAAACTTTTCCATTAAAAGAAAAACATCGTGATGATCTAAAATATGGACCCAACTAGGCTCGTTTGTTTTTTTTTTCTCTAAGATGACAAGGTGACTTAGGCAAGTATTTGATTTGAGGTTCTTTCTTCCATGTGGGGCCTAATAAACATGGATTAAGTCAATTCACACTATCATATACATGATAATAGGTAATAATTTTTCAAGAAACGAATAATTTAATGTGTTGGACGATGCAATCAATCAAACCTTTTTAGTAATTGAAATCTACCAATTATTATTGAGTAAATAATAAATATTATGTATTAGACTGTAAGATTTGATGTTAATTTATGAAATATCTTCTTATAATTAATTTGTGAGTTACAAGGAACTTAAATAGAGTTCATCTGAACTAATTATGTTATAAAGGTTTTAATTTTTAAAATAGATTTACATGCCTAACTAACAAAAAAGATGGTTGTTACAGAATGTTTATTCTTTTGAATCTTGATTTGAACATATCATGGTGACGTGTTCTTCTACACGCCCCCACAATCAAAGGGGTAATAAGTAGACCCTAAGATTATTGTGGAGAAGATGAAAACGATGAGAAGGCAATGATTTGGTGAGAGCATTTGCATACTAATCCTTTGCAAAAATGATCTGAATAGTCAGTTGACAACACATTACTTGATCACGAATATAATAAAAATATGTTTCAATATATTTTGTATATGTATGAGAAAATGGATTACTTGTTAGATAAGTGGTGTCAGTATTGTCACACTAAAGGATTGAATGGTGTATAGTCGAGGCATGAAGATTTGAAAGTAAAGTTTTGATCCACTGAACTTCAGTAGCTATATTTGTTAAGGCTTTATATTTTGCTTTAGTGTTGTTTCTAGCAACACTGGGTTGCTTTTTACAATTCTAGGAAACTAAGTTTTGGCCAAGGTATACACAATAAGCACTAATGGATTATCTATCATCCTAATTAGATGCCTAATATATATCATTAAAGGTTTGAATTTGAAACTGTGGAGTAGACTGAATGAGAAGGCCATATGATATAGTACCTTTTAAATATCACAAAATGCATTTGACTGCTACTCAATGAGGTTCTTTTAGATCATGAATATATTTGCTAGCTTTATGGATAACAAACATAAGCTATGGTCTGATGAAAGAGAGATATTGAAGGTTTTCGAAAATACTTTTGTATAAATATGGATCATGAAAGGAAGCACCATCTAATTTAGTCAAAATGTATAACGATGACATAGAGGTAACACAAGGTTTGTATTTGTCCATATTGATATGAAGAAGAAGGTTAAGTATATAATGATGTTAAGATAAATAAAGTCTATAGTAATTGCGAATGGCCTCAACGCTAAAGAAGAAGCTGAGGTCACCAAGGTTTTTTACTGGAAAATCATTTTATAGTAAACGTATGACATGGTTGAGTGAAAATAAATTAGCACCTGCTATTATAATGTTATCAACATAGATGAGAAAATAAAGAAAAACAGAACTATAGTAATAAATATATAGATAATGATCTAGTTGGCTGCCTTTAAAGCTAATAGCTTTTAATATATTAATTAAATGAAAGAACCACACTCGTGGTGCTTAACAAAACCCATATATAGATTTATAAAATTTGCAAACATGCTATGGGTGAGGGTTGTGCCATATAAAAATTTACATGCAGAAGGTTATGCAAAAAAGCATTTTAGTCATCTATTTGAGATACAACAAGTGATAAACACAATATGGACTATTATAAGCTTTACAACAAGACTTGAGGTTTCTACAAAATCAACAACCTCCTATTGATAAGAACCCTTAGCAACTAGTCGAGCCTTGAAACGTTCAACACTACCATCAACTTTTTTTTAAAAAATTTTGTATGCCCATTTAGAGCCAACAATATTAACATGAGGTGGAGAGGGAACTAAAGTCCAAGTACCATTTTTTATTAAGGCATCAAACTCTGTATTCGTGGCTGCCCGTTAATGTAGGTGTATATTGGCTTCTGAATAGCAAGTTGGTTCTTATACAATATCAGTGATAATGGCCATGAGAGCTTTGGGAATGAGGTCTTTAAAATCAAAATCTAATGATAGTTTTGGTTTATGGATATTGTTTTTGTTGCAGGCAATCATAGGGTGAGTATTATGATTTTATGGTAGAAGTTCATAAGTTGAAGAGGGAGGGGTTGATTCATTTTCATGTTGATTCAGAATGTTATCTGGCATAGAGAGTTATGCAGTGTGATTACATTGAGAACTTGTTAGTGCATATATATTACTTGGAATTGGTATTATAGTTTGAACATTAGCAGCTATAAAAGGACTCAAACAAACAAATGTTATATAGAGTTTAACAAGAAGACATACATAAGTGTTTTGAGGTGTAAGAACAACAAAACTGTGCAGGTTTTTATGGAAATGAAGATTCATTAAAGACCACATGATGAGAAACAAAGATGTTTTCAGTGGATACATCTAACATTTATGACCCCAATGTACAACACTATAACTAATAAAAATATAATTTTTCGAATGAAAATCCATTTTATATTTAGTATATGGGTGTAAATAGGGCCAACAAGCACATCTAAATATACATAAAAAATTGAAATCAAGTTTGGAGTGATTGACCATTTCATAAGGTGAGTTATATTGTAAAACAACAGTTGGTAAATGATTAATTATATAAACAACAATTAAGAATATGTCTTCCTAAAAAAATACTTGGTAAATTAGAGTGAGCAAGTAAAGCAAGTCCAGCCTCTATTATTTTGGCGATGATTGTTCAATAGTGCCAACCTATTGATGTGTATAAGGACATGTTACTTGGTGAGTGATTCCTTGAGTTTGTAGAAATTGATTTAAGCTAAGATATTCACCACCCTAATCGAACTATATAACTTTAATTTAATATTAAATTGACGTTCGACTGCAACTTGAATTTTAAAAAAAAATAATAAAACATTAGATTTAAGTTTTAATGGGAAAAGTCATAAGAACTTAGTGTAATCATATAAAAAACTTATGTCATAACGTGTAGTGGTAGTGGATAACACAAGTGCTAACCCCCAAACATTTGAATATAATAATGCTAATGGTTTCGAAACAACAATGTGTGAATTTTTAGAAGGTAAAACATGACTCTTAACCATTTGACAATGAGAACAAATAGAGTGTTTATTATTTGGAATTGGAAAAGAAATTGCCTTATTAATAACAAGAAAAAAAAAAGCATGGCTAAGACACTAATGCCACACATTGGCTGAGACTTGAAAACTAGAAAGAGATTGTGATTGAAGAAAAGCAAGCGACAATGAGAAATTATAAAGGGCATTTCAAAGTGCTCCCTGATGTAGGATGTTCCCCGAGTAGTCATTCACAAGAAAGAAAGAAAGATGCATGAAACTC
>Ga0307509_10010840_pt1 | contig 11115 bp, 4 predicted proteins | sample 10_EM_MG_FD_202245 | JGI IMG/M metagenome (GOLD analysis project Ga0307509, IMG submission 202245) | Populus trichocarpa ectomycorrhiza microbial communities from riparian zone in the Pacific Northwest, United States - 10_EM | ecosystem: Host-associated > Plants > Roots > Unclassified | place... | reverse complement strand
TTTTTTTTTTAATGTATAACAGCTCCTACCAATGGAGAGATTACTATCATCTCATTCTCAAATATTTTTTTTAAAAATAAAAATATAAAGATTTCTTTAATTTTAAATTTGTAACTTTTCTTCAAAGATTACACCAATATATTTCGTTTAGAAATATATTAAAATAAATTTACACATCAAAAATATTTTAAAATATAAAATAAAAATTATTTTAAATAAAAAAAATTAAAAATTTTAAAAACATAATTTTTACACAGTGTTTCCAAAAACTTTGGACGAACTTGCCATACTTGTTATACTGCCCAGCGAGGCCCAGTTTCTTATAACTACGGACAGAAGGAAAAAGGCCCCACTCAGCAAGTTTTATTGCAAGTCCAACCTTAATAAGGACTAACCGAATGACGTCTTTCGGTCTTTGTAGAAACTGTACCGTTTGTTTCAGCTTTCCACCATTCCATCACTACGGCTGCCTAATACCATCAAATATTTATTTCGTTTTCTATTGACTTAAAGTACCATTTTTTCGTGCAACACAACGACTAAGAAAATTATTTTTTTACAAAAGAACATTATAACATATGCTACAACTCCTAGGATAATTATTGTAGCTTTTTTTCTTATTTATTTTATTTTTTTCAATGAAATCGTTTTAATGTCAAATTAATAACAAATTTGTAAAGTTTTATCAAAGATTGGAAAGCATTAATGATAGGAACCAAAGTGAAAAACATGAAGAACTATAATGGCCAATCTAATATTATGAGATAAATTTTATTTTGATCCAAAAATTCAGTTCTTTATTTTATTTTCTTAACTTATTTTTTTCTATCAATCATGTCCTTTTTCTAACCTAATTGCATGAAATAAGACTTGAAATTATGGTAAAAATATCAAATTAAGCATTTGAGCATTAAAAGGTAAAATAAGAATAGAATTGATGGCTACCCACACGTATTCACCAAAATTCATTATGGTCCTAAATATAGTTTTGAAACTCGGCCTGACGGGTCGACCTAGGGTTGGAACTAGGCTGGGTTGGAGAAAACACAGGGGAAGGAAAAACCTAGTGTGACCCGGCGGGTTGACTCGGCAAAACTCGGTCAAAAACTCGGTTGTAACTCGTTGATTTTATTTTTTTTTACTAAAACGACATCGTTTTGATTTAAAAAAAAAAAATTGACCTGGGCCAGCCACTGGACCGAGTCTAAAAACTATGCTCCTAAAGTTCATTTTTTATCCTTGGATGAGAGAGAAACATAGATCTACCGAAAAATAGGGTTAGAGAGAGAGAGAGAGAGTATTTGGTTTTAGTTGTCGTGATTCAGGTAATAAAAATGGTTAAATTTGATGTTAAAATGTTTCATTTGAAAAGAAAAGTTTGGTAGTGGTTATTTTAGGTTCTCATATTACCAAAACAAGTAGAAAGATTTGTGCCCTCGTTTGAATTTTTGGTTTTTAACCAATTTTGTTCTACTTAAAGGGCACGTAAGGGTTTATTGAGCTTTGTAGTGTGTTTCTCAAGTATTTTTGAGATGAAAATTTGATTTAAAAATTAGTTGTTTTGGTTCAAAAACACAAAATCAATTTTGTACCTAGTTTTCGACCAATATTCTGCTGAAATCTGGATAAGCGAACAACACTACGTTTTAATTTTCAAAAAAGAAATGCTGGATACATGAGTCTTGCCTTCTCCTAAGGGTTATGCCACGGTACCCTTCTTTCTTTTTATTTTTTTCTACTTTTTTTTTCTTTGTTTTTTTTTCAACATAAAAATGTTAATTCACTTACTTTTTTAATTTTGAAATGTTTTTTAAATAATATTATAATTTTTTAGTTTAATTTTAACAAATTTTTTCAATTATTATATATTTGATAAACAATAATAAATTGCTCATAAAAATTCAATTAAAATATCATTTTCAATTTTAATTTATCATATATTTACAAAAAAAAAAATTATCATGGGTTTATTTTTGGTCATCTTGAATTTTTTAAAATCAAAACTAAATTATTACCGGTCATTCAGGTTTCAGGTTTTTTTCAGATCCATAGGTTTGAGTTCTTTTTATTATGATTTTTTTTTTATTTTATTGTTAGTATTAAAAAAATTAGTTCAACCCATTACGTAGCTTGGGACAATAATATGGTGATTGAGAATTAATATGAGATATAAGCACTTGTCAATAGGTTTCTTTATAAATTTAGTTTGAATATATGACAAAATAAATTATCAGATATAAAATATAAATATAAAAATAAATAATCTTATAACTTCTTAAAGTTAAAAAAAACTTTTAAAAAATATCTTTAAGAAAAAGGTTTTAAATTCCATTTCTTTTCAACTTGATTGGTATAAATAATTGTTGTGTATAATTTTAAATCCTATAGTTTAGGACTGTGATTGACTAATATAAAGAAATTATAGCTACTAAAATACAATCAAATATTTACAAGAATTCTAGCTATTCTAGTCTATCTATATAGTTAGCATATATAATTAGATACCAATCAAAAGCTTGAATGACGGAGAACCAATTTTTAAGAATTTTTAAGAGCTCCAATGATTACATCCAATAATTACAACTAGTGAAATCACCAATCAGATATTTACAATCATTTAAAAATTTTAATCTGAATCAAAGATTGAATTAAAAAATATAATTTTTTATTGTTAATTTGTAAATATAGCACAACAAGACATCTCAATATTAAAGAATATATTAGAAAAAAAATCAAAAAATAAACTGCAATTCCCTATTGTGGTTTTTCAATAAACCATATTTTTCAACTGTAGTTTTTTCCTTTTTGTACTTTTGCTATTTCACAAAATATTTTTCCAGTTTTTACTGTAGAAACGACACAGTTTTGCACCAAAACTACATCATTTTTGCGAGCTTCGAAGAAAACAGCATTGTTTTTTCACCAGCAAAATCACCGTTTCATTATTGTAATTAATGAAAGGTCCAACAAATTTTGTATTTACATAAGGACAATTGTATTATTGTAATTAAGGAAAATAAATGCTACTGAAGTTTTTCAAAGAGCTAAGTGGGGCCAATGAAGAGTCGTGTGATTCATGCACTTTATTTTTCCACAAATTAAATCAGACCCAAAAAAAAAAGTAGCCGACAACGCTCACTGAACAAGCTGAAACGCCAACATCATTAAATAAATGCTACTGATGTCCTAACATGGATCAAATGACCACAGTTTCACATTGATGAGTGTGTGAATGTTACGCTGTTTAGAAGTATATTTTGTTTTTTAAAATATTTTTTATTTTAAAATATATTAAAATAATATTTTTTTTATTTTTAAAAATTATTTTTAATATTAACATATCAAAATAATCTGAAAATACTAAAAAAATATTAATTTAAAGCAAAAAAACTAAAATAAATTAAATATTTTTAAAACGCGAAAACAAACAGATAAAATTATCTGTTACAATTGATTGCAGCACTGAAAATTTAAGGCACCAATCAAGAGAATTTTTTGAAGTGAAAGTTCAAGGAAATTGAAATGCAAGCACTCATTTGGGTGCTATGATGACTAATGTTACATGCTTACCTTTCAGTATTAAGTGAATGTTTGGTTTTTCGTTTTAAAAATATTTTTTTTAAAATAAAAATTTTTGTTTTGCTTTAAATTATTTATTTTATAATTTTAAATTGTTTTGATGTGTTAATATTAAAAATAAATTTTAAAAAATAAAAATAATATTATTTCAATATATTTTTAAACAAAATATATTTTAAAAAATAACTTATACCGTAATATAAAGACGACTTGAAAGGTACTGTGGAGGAACTTATGACCAACTGTGGTCGGCTAAAAGAAAATGGTGGGTGCTATGATGACTCCATTTTCCATTTTTCTTCTTCACATGACGATGGTTTATGTTGACTTTTCTAATTTGCTTGTCACTTACTTTTGTGGTTAATGGATTTTCAACAAGTGGGTGCATAAGATTTGTTATTTAAGTCAACATGTGTAAGTAACATTAATTGTGTTTTTTTTTTTTTGGTCAATGAAAATATTGTCTCAATAAAACTTATAAACAAAGATATTTATAATGATTTTTATTTTCAATGTATTTATGAAATAATGAATATTTCAAGAGATAGAAGGGTTGGGTAAATTAAGTTTGCAAGCATATGATCTAAAAAACTGGTAAATGTTTATTATTAAAAAAGTATATACGTCCCTACTTCTCTTATATAATTAGCTAAGGAGGCCCCTTAATTTTTTATTTTTTTTTAGTACCACTATTATATAGGCTTTTCTTCTTGCTAGGGGCCCATCCCAGGTTACAAGAACCGAGGCCCATAAGCGGCCCGGATGAATCTATGGTGTAATCTTAGCAATGGAGTGCTGGAAAGCCTTCAGATTGACTTGAAAAAGAAAGAACAACTTGTGGTGGATTAGGCTACCTGTAAAAACTCCTCTTTAGCTGTAAGAAAAGATTAAACATTGCGAAGAGCTTGTGGGAACACAGTAATGGAGGCCGGTAGTTCATACCAGGTCAGGCATTTTCTTCAAGATTCGAAGTAAATGGATGGTTCAGAGTATACTTTGATTGGGAGATCCAATCTTTGTCCTTTGCAAGGAAAAGGGGAAAAAAATGGAGTTGAAAACAAAGCAAGGGAAGGGGAATGATGGGCGATTTAAGCTTATAACTTGAGAGCAATGTGCTGTGTGTACACATGCTTGTTCCAATTCATAATTTTCTCACAAGAATCTACAGACACACAGAGATTTCCCCAAGTCCAGATTCCAATTCAGGAAACTTGGAACAGGTTTTTTTCATTTATAACTCAAACCTTACAACATGGGATTCTACGCATAAGAAGAGAATCTCCTTCAAAAACACTTTCATGTACAAAATTACAAGTAAAAGAAGGAAATAAAACACAATTTCCTCAGGCTTAGGCAGAAAAGAAGCCATTAGATGCTGCCAGACTCACCTGGCTCCTAGGCTCCAAAACCAACTTGAGAAGCTCCATCTTCTCTTTCCCTATATTATTCTTGATGCTCTGAGCCAAGACAGAAGCGCAGGAAACCCAGTTAATCTCCATGTCTCCTTCTCCACCTGCAGCCTTCCTTGAATTCTTGACCCTCCTTTCATACTCCTCAGCAACCAAAATAGCAATATCAGACATTTCTCTCAAAATCCTGAGGTAATTAACACCTTTCTTCCTCTCACTTTCTGAAAACCTGGATTGGTGACTGAATTATGGGCAGCAATCTCACCTTGGAAACTATTTATAGGAAAAGGTGAATCTACAAATGTGGATAAGCCTGACGATTTATTTAGGTTATTTAGCATCTTCTTATATATTATTTTGTGTTAGTCTTGTTTATTGTTTTGGTCGGTCACGGATTAGATGTTCTCACTTTCTATGGATTATTACACTTTGAAATAGAATATTAATTTAATTATGACCATTGACCCCACTAGTTGAAACTTCAAGCTGATCCCATCAAGCCACATTTTCTTCACCTATTCATATAAAATTGACTCGTGCCCTTCAAGCTTTGTGTCACTTGGAGCTCTTGAATTCAACCTAATTTCTTGCTACAACTTGTATTTATACATTATTACATATTTTATCAAATTATTTCTAACAATACCAAGGAACCAATGCCCTAAAAAAATAATAGAATCATACAAAATTCTAAACTAGTTTATTTAAAATAAAAAAATTACATAAAAAGTTTTCTTGGATCAAAGCAAATCAATTCAAACTAAGGGTTTTTTTTTTAGATAATTTTAAAAAAATATTCAATTATAAACATGGATTGTAATTGAGAAAATACTAATGCTTTCCTACGAAGTAAAGTGATGGGAAAGGGAGGGTAGTTTGGTAATAGGAATAGGGGCAAGCCGTGGCTTTCAGCCGTCGGCGGGCGCCCACCATTTCTCTTGCAGCAGTTTTGGCTTCAAGAAATGGCAGGAGTCCCCTGTTTTTTTATAAAGCCAAGAATAAATATCAAGTTGAACATCATTATTATTGAATAAGTAAATTTCATTTTTTTCAATTAATAATTTTATCCAAAAATTGGGGGATTTTTCCTTTGATTTTGGAAGGTTTAGGAGGAATAATATTTATATCATAAGAAATATTATAAGCTATTGAGTCAATTTTAATTGTAGGAATATAATGTAAACGCAACTAAAATTAAAAATAATTTTTTTAATCAATGGCAGAAGCAATGATTATGTGCCCAAGCAAGCCAAGCAACTGATTATTATTGAATAAGTTACGTCTTCCCTGTCATTCGTATATATTTTTTTAACATAAAAAATATCTAAATGCTAATAGTTTATTTTCTAATAAAAAAATTAATTATAAACTTAAAAAATAATGCATATTAGACTTTTTTTAAATATTGATATAATGATATATTGAAAGTTATTTTAAAAAAATATTAAAAAAGTAACATATTAGATCGACCTAGTTTAACTTGTTAAATCTGTCATCCAGGAGACCGTGATGATCTTATAGAAAGAAAATTAAAATAAGTTATGAAAGCTAATTTCTAATCAATCCAATATTAAATGATGAAATTAAAAAATAAAATATTAAAATAAAAAAAACAAAAAAAATATATGAGTCAACTCAGGTTTACATCCCAAACCTGCAACCCAAGTCATGAAATCAAAATAACCTCATAGAAAGCAAATAAAAAAAACTTACAAGACCCAATTTCCAATTAACTCAATATTGAAGGATAAAATTGAAAACAAATCAATTAAAAATAATTAAAAAAAACCTAGACAACTTAGGCTAACTTGTTAAACTCGCAAACCTGCAACTCAAGTCATGAAATCAAAATAACCTCATAGAAAGCAAATAAAAAAAACTTACAAGGCCCAATTTCCAATTAACTCAATATTGAAGGATGAAATTGAAAACAAATCAATTAAAAATGATTACAAAAAACCTAGACAACTTAGGCTAACTTGTTAAACTCGCAATCTGAATCATAAAATCAAGATAACTTCATAAAAAAAGTTAAAGCTCCATTTTTCAATAGATTCAGTGTTAAAGGTTGAAATCGAGAAAGAAAAAACTAAATCCATGAGATCAGGATAACACCACGAAAAGAAAATAAAAAAGCAAATATGAAACTCAATTCTCAAACAATCTAATATTGAATGATGAAATTGAAAAAAAATCAATTAAAAAAGAACAAAAAAAATGAACTGAGTCAACCTCGATCAACTAACTAAACCAACGACCTGGGTCATAAGATCAAAATAACCCAATAGAAAGCAAATATATATATATAAAAAATAAAGAGCCCGATTTCCAACTAACCCACGTTGAATGATGAAATTGATAAAAGACGAATTAGAAAAAACAACATAAAAAATTATCTAAGTCAATCTAGGTTAACTTATTAAACTTATGAGTTAAGTTATGAGACTGGGATAACTTTAAAAAAAAATTAAATAAAAAAATTATGAAGCTCTATTTCTAACAGATCCAATATTGAAGGTTGAAGTTGAGAAGAAAAAAAAAACTAAATCTATGAAATCAGGATAACTCTATATAATGAAAATAAAAAAAATAATAGGAAGCTTAATTATCAAATAACCTAATATTGAAGAATGAAATAAAAAAAACTAAAAAAAATGAGTTGATGGAGGGTGAAAAAATGACTAAAAAAATAAATTGAATCAACCTAGATTAAACTACCAAACCCGCAACTTCGGTCATGAAATCAGGATAACTCCAAAGAAAACAAATAAAAAAATATGAAGTCCAATTAAAAAAGTACTAAAACAATGAACATATTTAACTTACCAAACTCGCGACTCGAGTCCTGATATCGAGATAACCCTATAGAAAAAAATTTAAAAAAAATTATGAAACCCAATTTCCAACCAACTCAATGTTGAATGATAAAATTGAAAAAAAAATCCAACTAGAAGAAGTAGTTACTAATTGAATATTTTTTTATAAACCCAAGTAAACCTAAATTAACTTGTTAAACTCGCGACCTGTGTAATGAGAACAAGATAAATTCATAAAAAGCAAATTAAAAAAATTATAAAGCTTAACTTTCAAAAGATCTAAAGGATTGAATTGAAAGCTGCGAGACTGAAGTGAAAATCTCAGGTAACATGGGGGCAAATTGAAAGTTTCATTGAAACATTCATTTCAATCCCCTATATTTTTTAGGTATAAGGCGATCAGTCCCTTGAATTTCAATACAATACATTTTGGTACCTAACTTCATTTTCCTCTTTTTTCAATCCTTTTCTGTTGGGAGGAGACAGAGAGGGAGTCGCCGGATTCCGGTCTAGAGAGAGAAAATGGTCGTTAGGAAAGATTCTGACCACCAAAACAGTTGATTTTTATGTCAAAATATTCTATATGATGAGGGAGGTTACGTTTAGTTTTTTTTACCTAGAAACCACCTAAAACAACAGATCTGAGCTAGGGAAGAATTTTTATTCCAGGTGGATTTCGGGTTTTCGGGCAGTTTTTTGGTGGTCATGGATTGGTTTAACAAGGTTTGTAGAGTGTTTTCTAAGTGTTTTTGGTCAAAAATGGATTGAAAATAAGATTTTTAGGTGAAAAAATGACAGGCCATGTTTTTCCGGCCACCACAATGACCGGATTCTGAGTTGAAGCAAGAGACGCGTCATTTTTTTCAGACGACGCGTCGTTCACCCCATTAAAAAAAATTTTAAAGGACCGCACTTGGGCCTAGCATTGCAGGCCTGAGTGCGGGTCGTTGCTTCATTGGGCCAGGCACTAGGCCTGGCTTACCAGGTCCACAGGCGCCTGGCCTGGCTCTTTTTTATATTCTTTTTTTTTAGTTTTTAAAAAAATAGTGCATTATTTGTGTATATTTTTTCAAATAAATTTTTGATTTATATTTTAATTAGATTGTGATTATTTTTAAATGATATTGGGGGTGTTTAGTTTTTAAAGAAGTGAGTATGATTCATCTGTGGTTTTTTCTTAATTTTATATAGATTTTTTTTAATATTAATTTTTTTATAAGATTTTTCATATATACAGCCTTGCATTGTTTTATATATATATATATATATATATATATATATATATATATATATATATATATTGTTCAATAAATTTTATTTGTGTGTTGGTTTCTATTACAAATTTTATGTGTTTTTCTATTACAAATTTATTTTGATAGAGGAATTTATTAAACATGACCAAGTAAATTACCCGTGTCGCGATGTGAGATATCTTGATCTTTATTTTTCGCTTGGTTTTCTCAATTTCATTTTTTTTTATTGTTGATGAATTTGTTTTCATTAATTTACACAATGGTTATTGGGTTATTTCATTATATGCGTGCATAAGTTTTTTGATTTATATCTAGGAGTTATATATATATATATATATATATATATATATATATATATATATGAAGAATCTGGTGTTGAAAACTATTTGTCCAATGTTAGCCCAAGAAAGTCTAAAGGCTTTAGGTACTCTTAGGTTACTTTCTCTTAAGGAAAAAATTATCTTCTAAGATGAGTGTTCGAGGTATGTACTATATTCATTTTACACAGTAAGTCCAGACATATTGATGAATACATAAAATATTTTTGCAGACACTTAATTAAGTTATTTAGATCCCTGCAGTAATAAGGAGTTGACAACAATTTATTACTTTTTACTTGCTAATAGTTGCTGAAACTTCACTTCTCATTCAAAAGTTAGGTTTTCATACTCTTTTTGTTTATTATGCCACTTTTTGTTTTGAATTGCTTAAACAATATCTATGTTAGATTAATGTCTCTTTACATTTTATAATTTGATTCTTATATGAAATTAAGATAGGTTAAGCAAGTTTTTTACATGTTACTTATCTATTGCTTGAAAGCCAAATCTTATACCTTTTAATGCTACCAGCTCTTGATTACATGTTTAGAAAGCACTTTTTTTTTTTCTCTCTCTTTCAATTGTCTTACAAATAAAAGCAGTACACGTTTTCAGAAGTAGCCTGTGGCAACGCGCGAGCAACCTATCTAGTTCGAATGAGATAACATAATATCAAAAACTCCAATCTTGAAGGATGGAATTGAAAAAAAAAAAAATTCTCAATCAATTTAAGATTCTATAACCTTGAAGAATGAAATTGAAAAGGAGAATTAATTATAAATCAATTTAATATTAAATGATAAAATAAAAAAAAAATCAGTTTAAAAAATTTTCTAAAGTAAATTTAACAAAGAACAATAAATAAAAAGAACTGAGATAACCTATATCATTTTCATAATTAATAAAAAAAATTATAGAAAGCAAATAAATAAAAATAATGAAACTCAATTTCTAGTTGAATAAATACTAAAGGATGAAATTGAAAAAATATGAGTTTTTTTTAAAAAAAATCAAGCAAACCTCCAAAACCTTGATTAATCTCCAAAACTTGAAACCCCTTAAATCCTAGACTTAATCTCAATCAAAAAATTTAATTTTCAACCAATTTAATATTTAAAAATAATATAAAAAAACAATATCAATTAAAAAAATTTACCGAAGTAAAAACAAAATAACAATAAAAAAATAAAAATCAAATCTGATGAGTAAAAAAACTGGAGGATGATATCGTAAAAAAACTCAATTTTAAAATTCTTCTTAAATATAACAAACTTGGCCCAAGACAACAACAAATAAATCGAACAAAACAAACTTGACCTGAGTCAATCTGGATTAACCTGCAAAATTTGTATATTAACACATGAGATCAGAATAACCCCATAAAAAATAAAATAAAATAAAATAAATCAATTGTAAAAAAAACCTTAAAAAAAACCTAACTTGATAAGACACTCTCATTATTGAATATTTCATCTACCATCTAGCATGCTCTTATGAGACCATCTAACTTGATTGCTAAACTAAGATTTCATCTTCCATCTTCTAATCCTGGTGGATAAAGATCCTTCTGTATCTCAATCCATGCAAAGATGTGAGGTGATGTGCAGGATCAGGACAACGGGAAATAATAGTACTGGAGGGAGCAGTTCCAAATACATTACTTGGGCGAGAATTACCGATAAACCAGCAGTTTCATGTAGAAACAGATATATTTCTTTACAGTAAACAAAATGAAATA
>Ga0307509_10010839_pt1 | contig 11115 bp, 13 predicted proteins | sample 10_EM_MG_FD_202245 | JGI IMG/M metagenome (GOLD analysis project Ga0307509, IMG submission 202245) | Populus trichocarpa ectomycorrhiza microbial communities from riparian zone in the Pacific Northwest, United States - 10_EM | ecosystem: Host-associated > Plants > Roots > Unclassified | place... | reverse complement strand
GAAGAGTGTTGAGGGTAGAGGGCGAAAAAAAGAGGAGTAGGAGAACGTCCGGCGGACGGGAAGGATGGGGAGGGTGGTAGGAAAACGTCCGCTGGATAAGGGAGGAAAAGGGGGGGGTACGGGAGAGTTTGGGAGAGGTTCAGAGGGAGGGGAGTATCATGGGAAGGAACTGGGCGAGTCTGGGAGGAGAGAATTCGCGGTCGAAAGGCTTCTGGGGGAGGTGGCAGGCGAACGGGTGCTTCCGGCGCTGCAGGGGGGAGGGGTTTTGCGCTGAGGGTATGGTTGCTAGGCAAACTGCGCCAGGGTGCACCTGGTGCGTCCGGACAGAAAAAGGTAGCGCCCGGACGAATTGAGCCCGGGCGGAAGCACCCAGAACTGGAGTTTACGTTTTAAGCGCCTGGAACGTCTGGGGGACGGGGCGAACAGGATGCAACAGGGCGCAGGGCATTTTTTTGCTGTTGTCCGACATTTCCGGCAGTATAAATCCTGATGGAGGATAGACCTCGGACAAACCCTGAGCAGCACAGGGTGCTCGCACAAAGGTCGGAAGTAGTGGTGAATGTCAAAGGCTTAAATCTGATATCTACTTAAGTTTAAGCGTTTGGCATTCTACTTCGACAACCTACTTTTCCTCAAGAGAACTAAATTGAGTGAAGCTCCTTGCTTAACTATATTAAGTTTTACCATTGATTCTTCTGAATTATTTTACCTCATCTTTATCTTCAGCTTTGAGTGTTTGGTGCGGTCGCAACCTTAGAGTTCACCTCTCTATAGCGTGCCCCCGTTACACCAGGCCAGGGGGGTATTTCTCTTTTTTGAATTCGCTGGACTCCTAAGGATAGGGGTATTTGATCGCAAACACTTCGGGGTTGCCGTAGGCGGTGGGAGGGGAGGTAGATGGTTCATATGAGGGAAGGTCTGGGTCAGCCTGTGGGGAGGGCCCGACTGTGTAGCAGGGGGTAGGCTGGGGGTAGGGAGGGGAACTCGAGGAGCTCCTCCTTTACCCTTGTTGTCTTGGGGCATTTTGGTTGCACCGGGTAGGGCGGCACAGGAAGCGCCGGCTAGGGGGGAGGGTGTGGGTGGAGCCATATTGGCGTGCTGCGGGGGGAAAGGGGCCTGAGCCGCTAACGGGAGCCTAGAGGCTATGTCGCAGAGGGAGGCCTGTAGTGGAGCCACGTTTGAGGTTTGGGGGGAAAGGTTGAGGTTTGGCATACAAGAGAAGAGGTCATGGACTTTGGTGGAGAAAGTTTCAATGGCCGCAGCAATATGGAAGCTGGACTGGAGAGTGATACAGAGTAAAGGGATGAGCATTTATTCGCCTATAGAGATGGCAGGGATATTGGCGGGAGTAGTTGGAGGGAAACCTTGGGCTGGAAGGCCGAGGTTGGCTGCGGTTTCGTGAAAGAGAGAAACCAAGAGATCAAGGTTTCTGGTAGCGGGGTGGGACAAGGAAGGCAACAGGGTGCGATTTCTTGGGGGGCCGCCATCCAGATGCTGGTGGGAGGCCATGGCAAAGGGTTGGATTGTGGACACCAAGCCCAAACACTAGAGAAGAAAGGAGTTGGAGAGAGGATCGTGCACAGAGGTAGGTGGTGTTGAGCAAGATAGGGGGGGGGGAAGAGATGAGTGGAAGCGTGAACTAACTACTATGACTTTTTTTACTTTTTTTTATTTTTATTTTTTTTTGAATCAATTGCATTTGTTTTATTAAGGTACAAAGAAAGCATGCAGCTTATCGCTATGGCCAACAAAAACCCGTTCCTCCTTATCCCAGGTATCATCCAAACCCCCAAGTCTCTCTGGTCTGAGACCAACCACACATCTCGCCTGTCGCCAAACCAAATCCTACAAATATACTCCTATATGCCAAGGAAACAGAAAGGAAAGTGGCAAGCAGGAAAGAGAGGAGAACCCTTAGCAATATCTGCAAAACCAAATGGTGAACACAAGAAAATATAGACCTCTGATAAAGGAAATATATGTCTGATAAGTGACATAGATCTGACAAAGCTTGGGAAAAGAAAGTATGGACCTACACGACAAAACGGTGACAGGGAGCAAAGCGGTGTTCGGGGGCAGGGTGGGAACTGAGAACGGAAAGGATATCAAAGATGGGTCCCCGGTGAGAGTGCCTAATGGCATTAGCGATGGCCAGGAGGACGGGCTTAATCAAGGCGTGTTTTTGTATAGCAACCGAGGGTGGACCGCTTGAAAAGGGAGGCAGTAGGGTGCCAGCCAGGAGCGGATCGGGCAGTAGGATGCCAGCTGAGTGGGGGAAGTAAGGTGCTAGCTGGGTGAGGAAAGTGTAGCTGTAACTGAGCAATGGGACAAAAACCATGAAGGAGGGTAGAGGAGGGTAGACCAAAGACCACGAAGTACAAGAAGGGCTGACCAAAGCGAGATCACGACTTTTTGAATGAACTAATCGTACCAGCGGAGATCCCAGGCAACAGTGCAATACCAGGGAGCCAGAGCCACTAGGGCCTCTACTTCACCGATAGCTCGAGACTGCGACCGTACATTCATGATGGTGGAAGGGTTGCCGACCATGCAAGACCTAAGCAAGGTAAAAAAGAAAGTGCAGGGTAAGGGGGGAGAACCAAACTTCATGAGTGGGAGTCAACAACGAACAAGTACAAGAACCCCGTGGAGGAAGGGGGGACGGCCCCTGAAGGGAGAAGAGTGGGGATGGCATCACTCCCCTAGGCAGAAGCCATCAAGAGGGAGGAGAAGGGGGGGTGGATGAGTTGAGAATGATTTCTCTTGTCTTGAGAATTTAATCGCCGGAGGTGTAGAGGAGATGGTTGGTGAAACTAACCACTGTGAGTTCTTTTTTTTCTTTTTTTTTGTTTGAATCCTTTTATTTATTGTTTCTATAAGGGCAAACACACAACTATGCTCATCCTACTGTGTTAGGTACAACAGACTATTAACTAAGGATAGGCGATGTCGTCCAAAACCTCCCACTATAGTCCATCCTGCGACCCCCAAGCTAAAACCCTCTGACCCTGCCCGACAAAGAAAACTCAGCCCGGTACTATAGGTAGAAACTACAAGGAGGTGGAAACACAAGCCTGAAAACATTGAACCAAAAATCCCGCGAAAGCCTAATCTAAATGAAAAACATCCCCAACAGACAGTAGATACCACCAACAAAGGAAACCAAACTCACTCCCCATAGTCAAACCCCCTATAAGCTAAACCGTAGTAAAGCCCCAGTGGGCCCAGCTCCCGAAGGAATAGGGACTCCTGTATAACAGGTCTAGAGGACACAACAAGGGGGAAAATATTCCTGGAGACATATAGCCCCACCAGCTGAGGTTCAGGAAGAGCAACCAAGTCTGAGGAAAGTGTCGCCCAATGAAGGAGGTCTCGTGGCAGTCTGTGTAAGATCCGGTCGGCTATTTCAGCAGATGGAGCCAAGAAAGAAAGGATAACAGGACCCCCCTATTCTGAGGACATCAGCATGGAGACAGAGGCTGTATGTGGGCATAGAGCCGCAGGCAGTAGGGTGCCAGCCAATCAAACCGTCCGGGAGGTGCATGGCGGAGGGCTAGTCAACAGAAGGAGTGCGGGGAAGGCCGACGGAAATGGGGTCATGATGTTTCGAAAAGTGGGACCATACCAGCAGAGCACAAAGGAGATAGTGCAATACCAGAGAGTAGTGCCACCAGGGACAACTACCTTACCGACCAACCGAGACTAAAGACCGACTACTGATGGGTGAGGGGTTGCCGACCATAGTGGGCTGCCTAAGCGAGCCCAGAGAAGGGGGGGGAGAAGGCAGACTCAACCAACCCCTAGGAACAAGCATGCCAGGCCTGACTATCAGAAGGGAAAGGAGGAGGGGATGGAGATGGCTTCTCTCAGAGAGAGGCAATGTGGCGTGTCTGAGGAGAAGGTGTGGCAAGAGGTGACAATGATTTCTTGTGGTGTTGAGATTTCCATCGCCGGAGGTGTAGAGGAGCCGGAGGATGAAACTAACTACTGTGACTGAGTCTTCTTTATATGGACTCTTCACGCTAACAACTCTGACCCTAGTGACTCATAACTCGAGTCACATGGCCCTATGACTCTTAATGAGTGATACTCCAAATGCATCAGATCACTCATATGAGTTACTACGCAGCACGACTTAAACCAATCCAAACTTATAAAACAAGTCTGTTGCGCAAACCGGGTCACCTGAGTGGACCTCGTGACTCATAATGTGAGACTCAGGCGAACATCATGACATCATTATGACTCACAATCATGTGTAATACAAACATCAACAAATCTTAATAAATAAATGACACGCACGTGTAAGTCATGTGACAAGTATGAGTCGCCTGACTGCATAGCGCGAAACATAAACATATCTATTACTATGACTAATAACTATTATTCATGTTAAAACAATCTTGCTTAGTCACGATTTGTGACAGTTCTCATTGTATTGGGCACTAGGACTCAGAGGGGAGCCAAGAAAAAAGAAAAGAAACAAAAATAGGTAGAGCAAAGCAATAAACTAGTAGCAAAAAAGAACATACTTCTATATGAGCAGGATTCAAAAACGGCTTCCTTCTAGCCACGCAATGGTGATACCCCTCAAGTCTAAGTCACCCAAGAAGAGTTTACCTACAGGCCTGAATCACAGCCATGGCAGCAATTTCAATAAGGGGCTTTCTCTGATTCTCTGCTGATGCAGTAATCATATCAACAAGAGCTTGTCAAAGTTCTGGCTTCAGCATCCAATGCTGGCCACGAATATGTTCTCTTGTATGGGGTTTTGTTGGGCTGCATGGTACACTGTACCAAGTGGGAGGCTAATGGCTATAGCAATTTTCAAGTATGGCCAGCCAGCAATATGCTGCGAGGATCAGACATGCGCTGCAACCTCAATAGAGACCCAGTGTCTATGGCACACTCTCTCGGCTGAAGCTGGTATCTCTAACTCGTCACTAGCGACTGGACTGAGGAGGATAAGAAAGTAGATCATGAGGAGGTAGTGGTAGAAGTAGAAGGGAGTCAGAAAGCCGCAATTTCTGTAGTGGTAGCTGAAGAGGTAGCAGAGTAAGAAGAGGAAGAAGAAGAGTCAGAGGGCATAGTATCTAGTATAGTAGTAGTAGAGAAGGGATAGTAAGAAGAATCAGAGTCTGAATCGGAATCAGGATCTTGATTGAAGTTGGATTAGGAATTGGCATGGAGGTTGATATCATAATAAGCATAAAAAGAGGAAGGCAAATCCACTTTGGTAGTAGATTCAGAGGCTGGATCTTGTAGCAAATTATCCCTGGGTGAAGAGAGAAACAGAGAGAGAGAACTCAATTCACCTTCTTCTAAAGACGCATTTGAATTGCTTATGCTAGGTAGTGGTTGTAGACATTCGGTTCTGAGAAAGTCGGATTGCACTTCTGGAGCTATAGGCAGTCGGATATCAAAGCCTGAAGGTTTGTTGTAGCAAAGGCATGGGTTATTGGAGGTGGTATGATTGAAGACGATTTGAAAAGAAGTTGATTGAGTTAGAGCGATTCATTCTGGATTCTTTGCTATATATATTACTTTAACTTCCTCCTTCTCCTCTATTGTCTCCTACAGCTATGATATCACCATTTTTTGTTTTCTCTTACAACTTTAGTACTAACTACCTGCCTCCATTTTCTTATTACCTTCATCTACATTACTTGTGATCAATATTGACTATGTTCTACTTCTACTCGTGTTGGTTTTGTAGTTACCATAGACCTTGTTTCGTAATTTGAGTTTTATGGTGGTCAGACAAAATGTCTTAATTTGTCATAGTATTCCATATTTTTGTCTAAACAGATTTCTACTACACTAAGGGTATTCAAAGTTAATAACAGTAAATTTGCATCCAAAACGGCCTTAAGAATCAGGGTGCTCTTGTGTCCAAAAATGGTTAGCTGGTGCTCTTAATTGTGGTTGAAGGTTGACGTTTTGAACGGCAGGTAAGAGGTCAGTTCCGTACCTTCAACTGACGTTGTCTCCATCCATCTCCTCCAAACACCCTTGTCTGCCTGGACTGCTCTCTACAATTTGATTACCACTCTTCCACTTTGAGCAACTCATTGCTTTTCCTTCTGGTAATTTCCATTTATTAGACTTCAAAGATACAGCTTCAGAAGGTAGGATAGAATATGGGGTTCAAGAAAAGTAGTTAGAGCTAAATAATTTGCATGATAAAAAGATTAGTGAGTTCTAGATTGGAGTACCAGTGAAAAATAAAACCCTCATTCTGACAATCATACCATGGTCTACCTGTAGGTGTCCTCAGAGTTGAGTCTTACATTGAGTAAATCTATTCATCAATTTATTCTTAGTATGACATGTGATAGTGATGAAAACTCACAACTCAAAGTGACAGTTATTAGCTTTAAATTCCCTTACTACACAGTACCGTTCTTTAATGCCTGACCCTTGTACCTGAGTATTACAGCATACAGTACGCCTAGCATATCTTCTTTATCAAGAAACAAAAAAAAAAAAACAAAGAGGAGAAAATATCACCACCTGAAGTAGACAGTAGCATCTTACCAAAAACTCTAAATGATCACCTCCTCTATCTCGCCCCCACATATCATTCACCTTCCCCTCCAGCAATGGAACCCCACAGTGATTCACTCCCAAGTGACTACACATGACATCTCCCCCTTCCAATCAAACATGATATCGTATACTAGTCCCCAGCAAGTGGGAAGTGAACAAAGGGGGTCACCGGGGCTGAGGTTACATTGCGAAGAACACTAAATTGTCCACGTAAATAGCAAAAGTATTTAGCATCAAAGTAAGCAAAAAGGGTAGTTTTACGTCATAAAAGAGTTTTCTTCGCATACCGTAAAAAGTGGAATAATTGGAGCTCAAAAAATGTGGTTAATTTAAGATGTGTATTGCAAATGATTTTCTTATCTCAATAAATAGGGGTTTCATTATTTCTTCGCAGCTAATTATGCAAAGTTTTCTTCTTTGTTGGCATTATCTTCACTAAGATTAGCTGCCAAGAAATAATGAAACCCCTATTCATTGAGATAAGAAGATCATTTGCAATACACATCTTAAATTAACCACATTTTTTGAGGTTCAATTATTCCAGTTTCTACAGTAGTATATTAATGCATATTGAAATTTAAAAAACATTAAAAGATAAATACATAAATAAAAGTTATACAAAGTTTACCAATGAGTATGGCCTCCAGATACGGCAATAATAGCTTCAATTCAATCACACATAGAATCTATGAAAGTCAAAAGATGTACTTCTGAGATCTTTTACTATTTGTTCTTGATGGCTTCGGCCATTGCCTCCCACCCTTCTGACCTTACTGGCAGCTTGTTTGGTATATCATTTAGGATATATCAAGGATTTTCGATTGGGTTAAGATTGGGGGAGGATGGGGGCCAGTCAAATTTAGGGATCCCATGCCCCTACTGAGCCTGCCGAGTATGCACACTCCTATGTGCTAAGGCTCGATTCTCCATTAGCCAGAGAGGGTGCCCAGCCTGCTAACCTTCCTGATTTCAAAATGGTTGAAGCACAGGAAGAAGGAGATTGTCAACATAACTTTTGGCAGTTCTGGTGCACCAATTATCCTTATCCCAGATGATAAGCTAACTTTTCTTTTTCCAAAGAATACCACACCATATCATTATAGAGTTCTTCTTGGGAAATTTGGGTAGGAGACAATAATCATTGTGCTTCTCCCCTGGGCACCGAGTGACCAAGATGTGGCCATTATGGCCAGAGAGCCATACATAGCACTCATCCGTTCAAATCACTCGGCGTCAATTATCTTTGCTCCAGCCCCAATGGGCTGAGCAAATACTTGTCGATGCCCTTTCTTGCAGTCATCAAGAAAGGACTTTTTCCGGGCCACTTAGCATGAGTACATCAGCAAAAATACTAGGCTGTGTCCTGGGCGTCCTGTGCGTCAGACGCAGCTGACGCACAAAATGTCAATTGCGAATCAGGACGCACTGGGCGCACTGTAACGGGGGCACCCTATAGAGAGGTGAACTCTAAGGTTGCGACCGCACCAAAACTCAAAGTAGAAGATAAAGATAGAGTAAATAATTCACGAAGAATCAAAACGGTTAAACTTAATATTGTTAAGCTGAAAGCTTCACTCAATAAGTTCTCTCGAGGAAAGTTGGTTATCGAAGTAGAATGCCAAATGCTTAAACTTAAGTAGATATCAGATTTAAGCCATTGACATTCACCACTACTCCGACCTGGTGCGAGCACCCAGTCCTGCTCAGCGGTTGTCCAAGGTCTACCCTCCATCAGGATTTATCCTGCCAGAAGTGTCGGACCTACTCGGTTACACTTAACTCCGTCAATAGGATATGAGTTTCTGCAATGCATCTCCAATACAACCGCAGGTGGAAAAACTCTTCCTATCGAAGTCATACCAGTGGCTAACTGTTATGACAACAACCTGAGTCAATACCTAGGTGGTGGACTCACTGGCCCAGTGGTAGTTTTGTCTATACAAGCAATGCAGTCCATCATTTAATCTACCCGACTATCCAATGTGATAAATTGAGATGCAAGCTCCACCAGTGAGATCTATTGGATGGTTAGCTAAGTGGGCTCGGCCCATAGCCAGCCTTTCGGGACATACTCTACCGTGATAAGACTCATACCTCTAGAGTCCAACAACAACCCATAGTAATGCTACAAATCAAGGGGAGAAGGCCCGGGCTGGTTAGTGAGGTATTTGTCTCGAAAGCCCCCTGGCCTTCTGAGACTACCTGAGTACCACTAGGAAGACTACCCTACAACCCGTAGGCAAGAATAGACTCCTAGGTGCCCGGGAGACCATATATGGATGACCTCCATTTTGGTGGTTACCCATACTCCCCTTATATATCCAGCGAACGACATTGAGTCGGACGGAAAGCGACAACTTATACAGTGTTCCGGCAGCTGCTCCAATGACCTCTTTTAACTAGCAAACGAGCAACTACACCGCCGTCTGCCTATGACGCGCCGTCCCAACGCTGGGGGCAGAGGGGGGTGTTAGCAAAACCCGCCCAAGTTTAATAGTATGTTCGGGCCACTCTTGCACAGGTGTGGGGCCTCACCACGCAGATGCGTGTGCGCCCAAGGACATCTAAGAGCCCAGAGAATGTCAGGCAATTGACCTCTAAGTTCTAGGATGACTTTGCCGGTGAAGGTAGGGTAACTTGGGTTCCTCAGTAGGGTAACTGGGACCCATGGGCATAATCAGCAAATTCCCAAGGTAGGGTAACTCTGCCCTCTCATGCCTTTTACCCCTCAGGAAGTCCTCCAGTCGACCACAGAAGTCGTCTTGGAGGTCCGTGTAACATTCCCATGATTCTCTTGACCTTATGCGAAGATTTTCCCGAAAGGTTACCCTGCCTAGTAGAGTACCTCAAGGCTACTCAACTATTCCCTAGGCCTTATCCTAGGATTACCAGCCATGTGTATAATATATACGAGACCATACCACCCCTGTATTGCACTTGGTATACCATTTGGGCTAAGGTGATAGTGATTGTAGCTACCTCTCGTAGGGTCGTTACACTACTCCCCTCTTCTCTTGGTCTGTCCTCAGACTGTTAATGTGGTCTTTTTGTCCCACGGTTTGGATTGTCTATTACCCTATGGTCTTTAGGTTTAGACGGATACCTTTCATGGAACTGTTGCAATGCTTGCATTGCAGTATCTTGTAACATCTCGAACAGTTCCCAAGAATTCTCTTCTGGACCGTCCCTTCCCAAGCAACCATGTACTGCACAAACTGGTGGGGAAATGTTTTCTTCGGATTCCCATACCACCGACTGTCAACAATCTTGGAGACTACATAACTAGGCTCGTTATCCTCAATATCTGGCGTTGGTATTTCCTTTTGAGGTCTCCCGTTGGGATCCTCCCGGTAAGGCTCCAACAACCCGACAAGAAACAGAGGATAGATTTCCCATCTGTCTGGCCGTTCAATCTCATAGGCCCTAGAACCTATTTTGCGTAGGACAACAAATGGTCCCACCATCTTGTGGTCTAGTTTTTCCATAGGCCTCATTGTGCAGAGATTTTTGCGGTTAAGCATTACTCTGTCGGCTTTCTTCGCCCTGCCATGGAGGACATCCCCGAGCGTGATATATTCCGGAGCTGGCTGTCTTTTCTGATCATGCCATGTCCGTTGTCTTTCCTGTGCCCTTGGTATAGTTTCTCAGATTTCTTGCCAGGTGCCTTCCTAATCCTTGACCATAAGCTCACTGTCTGGGTGTATTCCCTTATTGTCGGACACGATCCCCGACCATTGCGTTTGCGGGGCGAACCCATAATTAATTTCAAAGGGACTAACCTTTGTGGATTCGGACGTTGAGGTATTATACGCATGTTCCGCAAACGGTAACAGGGATACCCAATCGTCTTGCTGATAGGTGCAATAACTCCTTAAGTATTGCTCCATTGTCTGATTATCCCTTTCAGTTTGCCCATCGCTTTCAGGATGGAATGCTGTTGACATATGCAACTTCACTTGCAGTAGTTGCATTAGGCATGTCCAAAACTTAGACGTGAATCGGATATCTTGGTCAGAGACTATTGATTCCAGAAGCCCATGGAGGCGCCAGATTTCTTTCAGAAACGTCAAGGCCAGTTCCTTAATATGTTCCTCAGTCTTCAGGGAAATGAAGTGTGCCATCTTGGAGAACCTGTCTACGATGACCCATATCTTCGTATAGCCTTCTGACTTTGGTAACCCAACAATGAAGTCCATGGATATTTCGGTCCATGGTCTCATAGGAACTTCTAAGGGTTCTAGGAGCCCATACTTCTTATGCCTGATAACCTTATTACGTTGACATACATTGCAAGAGCGCACGCACTCAGTAATGTGTTCATCCATCTTTGGCCAATAGAAGTTAGCCCTAACCCTACCAATGGTCTTGTATATTCCGAAATGTCCAGCAATCTTTCAATCATGTTCTGCCTCCATGATCGTTCGTCTTAGACCTTCATGCTTTGGAATATACCACCTGTTCTTATACAGGAGCAAGTCCTTTTTGATACTAAAGTTTGTATCAACCTTACTATCGCCTTTGAGGAGTGCCTTTAGCGTTGCTAAATAGGTTTGATCATTATCGGCT
>Ga0307509_10010838_pt1 | contig 11116 bp, 9 predicted proteins | sample 10_EM_MG_FD_202245 | JGI IMG/M metagenome (GOLD analysis project Ga0307509, IMG submission 202245) | Populus trichocarpa ectomycorrhiza microbial communities from riparian zone in the Pacific Northwest, United States - 10_EM | ecosystem: Host-associated > Plants > Roots > Unclassified | place... | reverse complement strand
TGACCCGCATGGGACAGCCCGTCCTCGACGAACTCGGTACCGACGGATTCTTCGTGCGTGCTGTGCACACGCTCGGAGCGCCGCTGGCCGAGGGCGAGGCGGACGTGCCGTGGCCGTGCAACTCCACCAAGTACATCTCGCACTTCCCCGAGAGCCGCGAGATCTGGTCCTACGGCTCCGGCTACGGCGGCAACGCGCTGCTGGGCAAGAAGTGCTACGCCCTGCGCATCGCCTCCGTGATGGCGCGGGACGAGGGCTGGCTCGCCGAGCACATGCTCATCCTGAAGCTGACCCCGCCGCAGGGAGAGTCCAAGTACGTGGCGGCGGCCTTCCCTTCGGCCTGCGGCAAGACCAACCTCGCGATGCTGGAGCCCACCATCTCCGGCTGGACCGTGGAGACCATCGGTGACGACATCGCCTGGATGCGGTTCGGGGAGGACGGCCGGCTCTACGCGATCAACCCCGAGGCCGGTTTCTTCGGCGTCGCGCCCGGCACCGGTGAGCACACCAACGCCAACGCGATGAAGACGCTGTGGGGCAACTCCGTCTTCACCAACGTGGCGTTGACCGACGACAACGACATCTGGTGGGAGGGCATGACGGAGGAGACTCCGGCCCACCTGACGGACTGGAAGGGCAACTCCTGGACGCCGGAGTCCACTTCGCCCGCCGCGCACCCCAACGCCCGTTTCACGGTGCCCGCCGCGCAGTGCCCGATCATCGCGCCCGAGTGGGAGGACCCCAAGGGCGTGCCGATCTCGGCGATCCTGTTCGGCGGCCGGCGCGCGTCCGCCGTACCGCTGGTGACGGAGTCCTTCGACTGGAACCACGGTGTCTTCCTCGGCGCCAACGTGGCCTCCGAGAAGACCGCCGCCGCCGAGGGCAAGGTCGGCGAACTGCGCCGCGACCCGTTCGCCATGCTGCCGTTCTGCGGCTACAACATGGGTGACTACATGGGCCATTGGGTCGATGTGGCCAAGGGCCGGGACCAGGCGAAGCTCCCGAAGATCTACTACGTGAACTGGTTCCGCAAGAACGACGCGGGCAAGTTCGTGTGGCCCGGCTTCGGCGAGAACAGCCGGGTCCTGAAGTGGATCGTGGACCGTCTCGACGGCCGCGCCGAGGGCGTCGAGACCCCGATCGGCGTGCTGCCGGCCAAGGGTGCCCTCGACACCAAGGGGCTCCAACTCTCGGAGTCCGACCTGGACTTCCTGCTCACCGTCGACAAGGACGTGTGGCGCGAGGAGGCCGCCCTGGTCCCCGACCACCTCAACACCTTCGGCGACCACACGCCGAAGGAGCTGTGGGACGAGTACCGCGCGCTGGTGGAGCGCCTCGGATAGCACCCCACCGAGAACTCCGCGGCCGGCCGCCGATTGTGCCCTGACCAGCAATGTCGTCACAGGCCGGCCGCGGTGGCAGTACAACGGGCAGGTCCCCGCACAACGGCGTGCGGGGACCTGCCCGTTGCTCTTTGTGCCACCGGCGCGCCACGGCGTGGTCATGCTTCCCATTTCACGCATCTCCCCTGCCCGAGAAGGGATTTCGGGGGACACTCGGGACAACCTGCAACGAACCCCGAAGTGAGGTGAGCGGGGGTGCGCACACCGGTCAGCGATCCCCTGAGCGTGGGGCCGTACCGGATCACCGGGCGGCTCGGCTCCGGCGGGATGGGCTGGGTGTATCTCGGCCGTTCGCCGGCCGGGCGCGAGGTGGCGGTGAAGGTCGTACGGCCCGAACTGGCCGCGGAGGGCGAGTTCCGCGAGCGCTTCGCCCGCGAGGTCGCCGCCGCCCGGCTGGTCAGCGGCGCCTACACCGCGGCCGTGGTCGACGCGGACACCGAGGCCGAACTCCCTTGGCTGGCAACGATGTACGTGCCCGGGCCCTCCCTCGCCGAGGCTGTCAGGGCGGACGGCCCGCTGCCCGAGGCGCAGGTCCGCAGGCTCGGCGCGTTCCTCGTCGAGGCGTTGCAGGCGATCCACGCGGCCAACCTGGTCCATCGCGACCTCAAACCGGCCAACGTGCTGCTCGCCTCCGACGGCCCCCGCGTCATCGACTTCGGCATCTCCCGCGTCGAGGGCGCCCCGAGCCTCACGCAGGCCGGGATCGTGGTCGGCACCCCGCCCTTCATGTCCCCGGAGCAGATGACGGCAGGTCAGATCGGGCCGCCCAGCGATGTGTTCTCCCTCGGCGGTGTCCTGGTGTACGCGCTGACCGGCCGCCCGCCGTTCGGCACGGGCGAGGCGGTGAGCCTGCGGGTCGTGCACCGCCCACCCGAACTGGACGGCGTACCACCGGGGATACGGCCGCTGCTCGCGCGCTGTCTGGCGAAGCGGCCCGGGGACCGGCCCCAACTGGATCTGCTGCTCGGCGAGTTGCTCGCGCAGCCGCGTGCCGGGGTGTGGCCGCCGCCCGCCGTGGCCCGCACGATCGAGGTCCGCCGCAGTGAACTGGCGGCCCGGCGCGGCGGCGGCACCAGCCTGCCGGTGCCGTCCTGTCTGCTGCTGCACGCGCAGGCGCTGCTGGACGCGGGCCTCACCGACGACATGGTCACCCGGGCGGTGGTCCGTGGCGACGCCTGAGGCCTCCCTCCCGCCCGGCCGGGACTACGACATCGGCTCGTCCTGGCGGCAGTTGACGCACACCTGGGGCGCCCGCCGGAATTACCACGTCGAGAGCGAGGTCGATTCCCTCTCCCTGCAATTCGATCTAGAGGTGTCCGGGCGTACCCTCACCGTGCGTTTCATGACCACGAAAAGACTCCTTGTCGCCTTTGTCACCGACGGTCATTCTCTGCGCAAGGATCAATTGGCGATCGCCGCCGCCGCGTCGAACGCCTGGAACACCGAACAGCTGAATCCCATGCTCTCGGTGTGGGACGTACGCGGACCGAGACCGTGTCTCGCCGGGGTCTGCGACCTCCCGCTGACCTGCAGGATCTCCCAGGCCGACTTTGATGTTCTGGCCAGTGATTGGGTGGAACGGGCGCGACAGATGTTCACCCGTTGCCATCAGGTTTTCCAGCTGTAGAAATGAATTGAGCATTCTCAGTCAACCCCTTTCGGCCACCCGCCTGTTGGCTCCACTATGGGCGCCAACGGGGGGTCGCCATGAGACATACGTTGTTCACTGCCCTGCTGTTCGGCTTGTTGATCGCGGTGATTCCGGCGGGTCCGGCGGCCGCGGCGCGCACGGACTGCGGCAAGAACTTTCCGACGCGGCTGGGCTGTTGGCAGGACGCGCTGGACGACGGGGCCGTGGTCACGGTCACGCTGAACAAGCCGCTGGGCTTCGACGCCGGCCGGCAGGGCGGTCAGGCCGCCGTCCGCCGGGACCTCAAGAACCTTCGGGTACAGGTACCGGCCGGTGTCCACACCGGGCAGGGCGGCAGCGCGCTGCTGGTCCTGGCCGGCCGCGCACTCGTCGACCGGGACGCCCGGATCGACCGGCTGGACGACAAGACACTGGCCGAACTGCCCACCTGCGACGGCGACTTGTGCAAGGCGCTCAAGAAGTCCTCGCTCACCGGCGGCCAACTGATCGACAAGAAGGTGGGCGTCGCCGAACTCGGGGGCGGACACAAGTCCACGGACCACACGCGAGTCCTGCAACTGGCCCTGACCGCCGTACTCCTCCTCCTGCTCCTGGCCCTCCTCCTCGCCGTCCGCCGCTCCCGCACCCCGGCCGCGGCGGGCACGGCGGAGGCCCGCTCCGAGGAGACCGCCGCCGAGACCACCGCCCGACTGCGCCCCGTCCCACCCGCACCGGCCCCCGTCTCCTACGGCCGCCAGGTCGGCCCCCGCCCCGGCCCGTCCCGAACGGCCGTCGTCCGTACGGCACTTCACCCGCAGGGCTACGTCGAACTCGACCACGTCCTGTACCGCGCGGTGTGGGCCGAACCGGACCGCACACCGCCCGTGCCCGGCGCGTACGTCGAGGTCACCGACGCCCACGAACCCGACTCCGACGTCCTGTACGCCTTCCCGCCCGCCGCCCGGCATCACGCGCGCGGCGGTTCGTGACCCCAACTGATCGTCCCCGTACGGCTCGTGCCACCAGGAGAGGCCCATGCACAGCGAATATCCGCCCACGATGCCGGCGGAGTACGCCGACATCGAGTTCGAGAACAACGCGCAACGGCTGCCGCTGGTGCTGTGCCTCGACACGTCGAGTTCCATGGCGGGCGCGCCCATCCAGTCGCTCAACGACGCGCTCGCCGAGTGGACCCGGGAACTCCAGGACGACGTTTCCCTCAGCTACAGCGTCGAGGTCGCCGTGATCACCTTCGGCGGACGGGGCGTAGGTGCCTGGCGCGGACCCCAACTCCTCGACCCACGCGCCCCGTTGAACCCGTTCGTGCCCGCGCACGCCTTTCAGGCACCCCGGTTCACCGCGTCCGGCGTGACCCTGATGACCGAGGCGCTGGAACTGGCCATGCATGTCGTCGCGGCCCGCAAGGCGGAGCTGCGCGCCTCCGGACTCCAGTACTACCGCCCGCAGATCTGCCTGGTCACCGACGGCCTCCCCACCGACGCCACCGGCCACCTGACCGATTCCTGGCACCGGCTGCTGCCCGTCCTCGCGGAGGAGCAACAGGCCCGCCGCTTCCGGCTCTACGCGATCGGCGTCGGCGGCATCACGGACCGCGGCGAGCAGGTGCTCCAGGCCTTCGCGCCGAAGTTCAACGCGCGCATCCAGGGCTTCCCGTTCCGCGAGCTGCTCCAGATGATGTCGGCCAGCGCGAACGCGGAGCAGAAGGGCGCGGGCGACGAGGTCTTCGAGAAGATCTTCAGCCAGTTCAAGACCCAGCGCCCGGCCTGGGAGAGCTGACCGGTGGCCGAATCGCCCTGGCGCATCCACGGCCTGAGCGTCGAGGGCTACCGGCACCGCCGTACCGGCACGCCCTGCCAGGACGCCTGCACCTACACGGCCTCCGCGTCCGTGTCGGTCCTCGCCGTCGCGGACGGCGCGGGCAGCCGCCCGCACTCCGACCAAGGGGCCCTGCACGCCGTCGAGTTGGCGGCCGAGCACTTCCGGCGCCGGGCGGCCGCCGCATCCGGCTGCCCGCCGGGCGAGGAGGTCCACGAGCTGCTCGCGGAGGCCTTCGACGACGTGAGCAAGATCTTCCTGGACACCTACGGCAGCACGGCCCCCGACTACGCGACGACCCTCACCGTCGTGGTCCTCACGCCCGGTTGGCTGGGCCATCTCAGCGTCGGTGACGGCTTCGTCGTCGTACGCGCCGGAACGGAGGACGGGGAACGGCAGTTCCACCTGCTCCCGCAGCCGCCCGCCGTCAGCGAGTACAGCAACGAGACCGTCTTCCTCACTTCGCCCGACGCACCCCGCCGACTGCGCACCGACTGCGTGGCGGACCCGCGCGTAGACGGCGTCCTCCTCTCCACCGACGGCCTCGCGCAGGCCGCCCTGTCCGTCTCCGGCGGCGGCCCGCCCCAGCCCAACACCTCTTTCGTGGAAGCGGTGTTGAGCTCCCTCGACACCCCGGGACCCGTGACCGACAGCGCGCACGAGAGCCTCGCCGCCCTCCTCAGGTCGGACCGGCTGACCACCCTCAACGCCGACGACAAGACCCTGCTGCGAGCCGTACGCGCGGTGACCCTGTGACCGGCCGCACGGTCCACCTGAACGGCGAGCCCGTCACCCTCGCCCAACTCCCGCTCAAGGGCGGCGGCCAGGCGGCCGTCTTCCCCGTCGAGGGCGACGACACGATCGTCGTCAAGCTCTACCGCGACCGCCCAGGACCGGACTTGGAGCGCCGCCTCGCCCGCATGCTCACGATGTCCCCGCTGGCCGCCCGCCCCACCGACGCCAACCAGCCCCCCGAACTGGCCTGGCCCACCGCCATGGCCCGCAGCCCCGAGGGCGAGTTCCTCGGCTACGCCATGCGCCGCTTCGGCGAACCCCAACACGTCCAGCTGGTGGGCCTGTTCACCCGCGCCCAGCGCCTCCGCCTCTTCGGCGACCGCGCGGACTGGCGCTTCCTGCTCGGCGTCGCCTGGAACCTCGCCTTCATGACGGCCCGCATGCACTACGACCACCTCGTCATCGGCGACTTCTCCAGCAGCAACGTCGTCGTGGACGCCAACGGCTTCGTCACGTTCCTCGACTGCGACTCCATCGCCTTCACCGACCCGGTCACCGGCGAACCCTTCCCCTGCCTGATGCACACCACCGACTACTCTTCACCGGAACGCCAGTCGGGCGCCGCGGCCACCGAGGAGAGCGACAACTTCGCGCTGGCGGTGCTGATCTACCAACTCCTCACGGCCGGCAACCACCCCTTCGGTGGCGTCCCGCACGACAGCACCCCCGAGTCGACGGTCAAGGACAACATCGCCGCGAGCGTCTCCTACGTCGTCCGCCCCGAGGCGGTCGTCATCCCGCGCGGCACCGTGGACCCCTCGGTCCTCCCGCCGGGCCTTCTCACCCTGGCCCACACGGCGTTCGGCGCGGGCGTCCACGCCCCGTCCGCCCGCCCCACCCCGGAGGTCTGGCTACGCGCCCTCGACCAGGAGCGCTCCAGGGTCCAGCGCTGCCGGACCCGCCCCCTGCACGCCTACGGCTCCCACCTCCCGACCTGCCCGTGGTGCACGCGGGCGGCGGTGACGGGACACGACGCGTTCAACCTGCCGGTACGGCCCACGACTTCGGCGCCGCCCGCACCCCCACAGGCGCGGGAGCACCGCTTCGGCCTCCTGAAAGTGCTCGGCGTCCTGCTCCTGGTCGTCCTGGTCCTGATCGTGCTGGGTCACCTGTCCTGAGAACGCCCGCGCTCCTCCAGGAACCGGGTGTGCGTCTCCTGCCGCCGCTCCTCGGCCTCGCGAAGTCCCCTCGCCAGCCCCCGCGCCTCCTCCTGAAGCACCGTCAACTGCCGTTCCAGGTGCCGCTCAGGGGGTTCGGCACCCGGCGCCAACCGTGTCCACCACCGCGTCCGTACGAACGTGTCGACCGCCTCCGGTACGTCCTGCCGGATCGCCCGCGACAGGATGTGCACGCCCTCCGGGTCCTGCGCGAGGTCATGCGTGACCTGCGGATCGAGGAGCCCGGCGAGGAGTTGGGTCAGCTCGGTGAGCCGGCCCGCTGCGGCAGGCGGCAGCTCGACGTCCGCCAGATAGCCGCCGAGCTTCTCGAAGTCGTCGCGCAGTTCCTCCAGTTGGGCGGAGGGGTCCGGGAAGTCGGGCAGCGGCGGCCGCTCCGGCGGGGCGATCAGCGCGCCCGCGCCGTACAGGCCGACGACCACGACCGGCCAGTACGGCCCCGCCACGCCCACGAACGTCAGCACCAGCCCGAGGAGCCCGCACGCGCTGCCGGCGAGGTTCTTGCGGGACTCCAAGTAGCCCAGGAACTTACTGGTAGCCACGGATCTCCTCGAAGGCGCCGTCCAGCGAGCCCTGTTGGGCGTCGAAGAGCCGGCCGCCGGTCAGATCGGCGATGTGCTGGAGCTCCGCCTTGTCCGAATCGCCGAAGAGAATGGGGAAGACGGGTATCTCCCGCTGAGTGGCGGGGAGTTGCCGGTAGAAGCCGTCGAAGTCCTTCGCCTTGGCACCGGTCGTGTTCTCGCCGTCGGTCATCAGCACGATCGAGGTGAACGTGTCGCCGCCGGCGCCGAGATGCTCGTACGCCTTCTCCAGGGAGGTGTAGATGGCGGTGTTCCCGTCGGCGCTGAGCGACTTGGTGTCCGCGCGGATGGCATCGAGCCCGGCCTGCGGATCACTCGGACTCACCACATGCGTCTTGACGCTCTTCACGCCCGACCCGAACGGCATCAGCGTGACCTCCTCGCGCTGCCGGAAGTCGCCGGTCAGATCGGTGAGGGCCTTCTTCAGCCGGGACAGCCGGTCGCCGTCCATCGAGCCCGAGGTGTCGAGGACGTATACGGTCCGCGACGGCCGGCGCAGCTTGTTCTCGTACGAGTCGAGGAGCCCGTCGGCGACGGACTGGCTGCCGGGGAACGGGAGTTCACGCCGTCGACTGGTGTCCAGCCCGGACGCGGGCGGTACGGAGGGGACGACCGGGCGGCGGTGCGTGCGGGTGGTGATGAGTTTCTGGAGGGCGTCCGTGCGCAGGTCCGCCGTCACACGCCGGACGTTCTCGCGGGTCGTGGTGTCCGTCGAGGCGAGGGAGGTCAACGGGTAGTCGGCGGTGACGACTCCGTCGCTCGGGCGGATCACCGTCAGGCCCGGGATGCCCTTGAGGACGGACTCGTAGTTGAGCAACGCGTCGACGTTTCCCCGGCGTTGGTAGGCCGTGGCCAGCCAGCCCGAGGAACCCGAAGTCAGCTTCTGCCCCTTGAAGAACTCCTTCAGCCGGGGAGTCGCCTTGGTGACGTCCGCGTCCGTGAGCGCCGACTGGGCGCCGGAGAGGGCGGAGGCGACCGAGATGAGGGTCGAGAAACCGGAGTTGGAGCGCGCCGGGTCCGTCATGCCGTAGGTCAACTTGCCGTCCTGGACGGCCTGTTCGATCTGTGACCAGGTCACTTTGTCCGGCGTCCAGGCCAACTTCTGCACGGTGGCAGTCTTCACACCGATCGCGATCGGGCTGGACATGATCGGGGTCTCGGACACGACCTTCTTCGCCGCGTCGGGCCGTAGCCGCAGATAGTCGTTCGACGACAGCCACAGCGCGTCGTACTGACCGTCGACCTTGCCCTTCGCCAACAGGTCCACGGCATCCAGGGTGCCCATGTAGGTGGGGCGGATGGTGATGCCGGTGTCCTTGCGGACCTGGTCGAACACCGGGGTCATGTCGCTGAGTTCGCTGGAGGCGAGGACGCGGAGGGTGCCGGGACGGGGTGCGTTGTCGGTTTCGGCCTTCGTGTCATGTGCCGCCGACGTGCACGCGGTCAACAGCGCGGCTGTACCGAGCGTGAGGGCGAGAAGGCGTCTCATCCGAGGCCACCCTCCAGCGCGCTCTGCGACCGGCTGCGCTCCAAGTACGTGCCGGCGTTCTGGAGTTCGGACGTCAGAGACTCCACGGTCGCGGCCATCACCTCGGTCGCCTGGACCTTGTAGGTGTCGATCGCGTCGAGGGTGCGGTAGATCTGCTGGAAGGCGGTACGGAGCGTCTCCGCGCCCACCGCCGGGTCGGCCGCGATGCGTTGGATCTCGCCGCTCTGGGTGGAGAGCATCTCGGCGTTGCCCCGGATGAGGTCCTCGGTCGTACCGCGCAGGGCGTTGACCTGGTCGACGACCTTGCGCTGGTTGTCGAGCGCGGAGGCGAGCATGACCGAGATGCGGAGGGCGGACACGGTGGTCGTGGCCGCCCGATCCACCCCTTTGATCAGCTCGTCGTTGTTGCGCCGTACGACATCCATCGCCAAGTAGCCCTGCGCGCACACCGCGAGCTGGGTCAGCAGGTCCTGGTGCTTCTGCCGGACCGGGAAGAGGACGTCCGCGCGCAGGGTGTCCGCCTGGCTCGGATCGCCGGCCTCGACGCCGGTGATGTGCTGCTCGACGGCCGTGTCGAGGGCCTGGGTGAGGACGACGTACTCCTGCAACTTGCCCATGGTCTCCCAGAGGCGGACCCGCTCGGTCTGCAACGCGGCGTTGTCGCGCCGGAGTTCGTCCTGGCCACCGCGGAGCGAGCCCACGATCTTGTTGAGAGTCCCCTGCGCGGAGGCGTACTTGGCGACGTGGTCGCGCAGTTTGTTGCCGCCCGGGAGCCGGGACAGGAACTTCCGCCCCTTGGAGGCGGGCAGGTCACGCGGGTCCAAGTCCTCGACCACGCGCCGGAGTTCGACGAGTGACCCGGCGACCTGCGACTGTGCGTCCCCGCCCTTCGACGGCAGGCTCCGCACGGTCCGCTCCAACATGCGGTTGGACTGTGCGGTGGCGGTGCGCATCTCACCGGCGCCGAGCGCGGTGATCTCCCCGACCTTGCCCGCGAATTCGGGCGAGCGGGCGTCGAGGGAGGCGAGCTCTTCGACGTAGGCGGCGGCCTTGCGATCCATGTCCGTACGGACGTTGTCGTCGACGGGCACGAGCCCGCCGGCCTTCTCCTTCGGAACGGGCTTCACGGCCTCCGGCGGAGTGAGGGTGAAGACGTCGTCACCGCTGAGGGTGTGCTCACTGCTGTTCTGGCTGGTGTTGAAGCTGCTGCTCATATTGGTCCCCCCGTTCAACCGCGCGCCCGGCGCGCCATGTCGTGCAGCACCTTCGAGGTGGGCACGGGCGCCTGCCGGACGCCGGTCAGCGTCTGGTTGAGATAGCTGGAGTGGGCTGCGGTGGCCGCGACGAACTCGGCGGTGTCACCCTGCGGCCGGAACCCGTGCCGTACGGCGAGCTTGCGCAACGCCGGGTCGCTGCTGAGGAGTTGACCGAGTTCACGGCCCTCCGGAGTGAGCGGTACGACGGTGTGGTCGCTGTTGGCCGTGGTGTCCGGGTAGAGCACGACGAGGTCGCCGACGGGCTGCTTGTCGAGGAGCAGCGAGGCCACCTGGGACTCGTACACGAGGACCAGCGGATTGCCGGCGCCGCTGATGAAATCCCTGAACGGCGCGTCCGAGCTGGACTGTTGGGCCCCTTGGACGCTGATCAGCTTGTGCATGAGGGGCGCGGTGCGGTCCACATCGGCGCTACTTGCCGCCACCCGCCCGCCGTTGGCGACGTAGGAGGCGGCGGCGAGATAGAGCGCACCGGAGTTGGAGGTCTCGGGGTCGGTGGTGGCGACGTAGAGGGTGCCGGTCAACTCACCATGTTTCGAGGCCCCCTTGAGCTGCTGCCAGGTCAGATCCCGCTTGGCGGCATCGAGATAGGCGCCCATCTTCAGCGTGCCGCGGTCCTGGCTCCTGTCCAGCGTGGCGAGCCCGTTGTCCGCGAGGACCTGGGCGGCGCTGCGGTGGGCCACGACGACGAGCGGCGAGTAGAAGGGCCGCGGCAAGGGCTGCTGGACCTTGTACTTGCCGGCGAGCGCGTCGGCCGGTGCCTGACTGGAGGGGAAGGCGAAGTCGTACCCCTTGAGGTTGAGCCCTTCCATGGCCCAGGACCCGGAGGTCTCCGTCTTCACGGTGAAGCCCTTGGCGGCGAGGGCCTTCACCACATCGGGATCGGCGAAGAAGTCCGCCTTCTCCGAACCGATCACACCACGCACGGTCTTC
>Ga0307509_10010837_pt1 | contig 11116 bp, 14 predicted proteins | sample 10_EM_MG_FD_202245 | JGI IMG/M metagenome (GOLD analysis project Ga0307509, IMG submission 202245) | Populus trichocarpa ectomycorrhiza microbial communities from riparian zone in the Pacific Northwest, United States - 10_EM | ecosystem: Host-associated > Plants > Roots > Unclassified | place... | reverse complement strand
CTTTTATTGATGATCATACTCGTTATTGTTGGGTTTATTTAATGAAACATCGTTCTGAATTCTTTGAGATATATACAGCTTTTCGAGCTCTTATCAAAACTCAACATTCTGTTGTGATCAAATGCTTTAGGTGTGATTTGGGTGGGGAATACACCTCTAATAAATTTTACCAATTGCTTGCCTTAGATGGAACCATCCACCAAACTTCATGTACAGATACTCCTGAGCAAAATGGTGTTGCTGAAAGAAAACATAGGCACATTGTCGAAACTCCTCATTCTCTCTTGTTGTCTGCTTTTGTTCCTAGTGAGTTTTGGGGGGAAGCTGTTCTTACTGCTGTAAGTTTGATTAATACGATTCCATCTTCTCATAGTTCGGGTCTATCTCCTTTTGAAAAGTTATATGGGTATGTCCCTGATTATTCATCATTTAGAGTCTTTGGTTGTACTTGTTTCGTTCTTCGTCCTCATGTAGAACGTAGTAAGCTATCCTCTTGATCCGCTATTTGTGTCTTTCTGGGTTATGGTGAAGGTAAAAAGGGGTATCGTTGTTATGATCCAATAACTCAGAAACTTTATGTGTCTCGTCATATTGTCTTCCTTGAGCATATACCTTTCCTTTCTATTCCATCCACTACTCATAGTCTGACTAAAACTGATGTTATTCATATACTAGTACTGATACCTCTCCTCATGTTCGATCAATTTGTACTCATAACTCTGCAGGTACTGGTACTTTACTCTCTGGCACACCTGAAACTCCATTCTCATCTACAGCCCCTCAAGCTTCATCTGAGATTGTGGATCCACCTCCATATCAGTCCATCCGTATTCGTAAGTCCACAAAACTACCAGATTTTGCTTATTCTTGTTATTCTTCATCATTTACTTCCTTTTTAGCTTATATTCATTGTCTCTTTGAGCCCTCTTCCTATAAAGAGGCAATTCTTGATCCGCTTTGGCAGCAAGCTATAGATGAGGAACTTTCTGCTTTGCATAAGACAGATATTTGGGATCTGGTTCCTCTACCTTCTAGTAAGAGTATTGTTGGTTGTCGTTGGGTGTATAAGATCAAGACTAATTCTGATGGGTCTATTGAGCGATACAAAGCTAGGCTGGTTGCAAAAGGATACTCTCAACAGTATGGTATGGACTATGAGGAGACATTTACCCCGGTTGCAAAAATGACTATTATTCATACTCTTATTGCCGTAGCTTCGATTCGTCAGTGGCATATTTCTCAGCTTGATGTTAAAAATGCCTTCTTGAATGAAGATCTTCAAGAAGAAGTTTATATGGCACTCCATCCTGGTATTTCACATGACTCTGGATATGTTTGTAAGCTTAAGAAAGCATTATATGGTCTCAAACAAGCACCTTGTGCTTAGTTTGAGAAATTCTCTACTATGATCTCGTCTCTTGGCTTTGTTTCTAGTAGTCATGATTCTGCTCTTTTTATTAAGTGCACTGATGCAGGTCGTATCATTTTGTCTTTATATGTTGATGACATGATTATTACTGGTGATGACATTGATGGTATTTCAGTTAAAGACAGAGTTGGCTAGATGATTTGAAATGAAGGATTTGAGTTATCTTCGATATTTCCTGGGTATTGAGGTAGCATACTCACCTAGAGGTTGCCTTTTTTCTCAATCGAAATATGTTGCAGATATTCTTGAGCGGGCTAGACTTACTAATAACAAGACTGTAGATACTCCTATTGAGGTCAACGCGAGATACTCTTCTTCTGATGGTTTACCTTTGATAGATCCTACTTTATACCGCACTATTGTTGGGAGTTTGGTATATCTCACTATTACTCATCCAGATATTGCATATGCTGTTCATGTTGTTAGTCAGTTTGTTGCTTCTCCTACTACTGTTCACTAGGCAGTTGTTCTTCATATTTTGCGATATCTTCGGGGTACAGTTTTTCAGAGTCTTTTACTTTCATCCACCTCTTCCTTGGAGTTGCGTGCATACTCTGATGCTGATCATGGTAGTGATCCCACAGATCGCAAGTCTGTTACCGGGTTCTGTATCTTTTTAGGTGATTCTTTTATTTCTTGGAAGAGCAAGAAACAATCTATTGTTTCTCAATCATCTACCGAAGCAGAATATCATGCCATGACATCTACTACCAAAGAGATTGTTTGGTTACGTTGATTACTTGCTGATATGGGAGTTTCCTTTTCTCATCCTACTCCTATGTATTGTGACAACCAGAGTTCTATTCAGATTGCTCACAACTCAGTTTTTCATGAGCGAACTAAGCACATTGAGATCGATTGTCATCTTACTCGTCATCATCTCAAACATGGCACCATTGCTTTACCTTTTGTTCCTTCTTCATTGCAGATTGCAGATTTCTTTACCAAGGTGTATTCCATCTCTTGTTTCGTTTTCTTGTTGGCAAACTCTCGATGCTTGTAGTTGCCGCATCGTGAGTTTGAGGGGAGATGTTAAATAATATTTATGTAGTCTTATTCAGTAAGGGTAGAATAGTACTTTCAGTTTAACCTATATATACTTTATTTGTATTTAGGTTAAGACTATGCACTCATAATATACAGATCATTCAGAATTCTAGCCTTCTTTTTGTGTTTCATCTTAATTATTTTAACACCACGAAGGGGGGGTTGGGTTTTATACTGCAATATTATTGACAGAATTACTGACGGATCTTAGAATAATATTTTCTTGGGCGGTGGCAATAATTTTCGTCGGTATTTTTTGAATTTCGCACTAAAATTTTAAAAATCCCTCCAGAATTTTCGAAGTCAGTCGGCATGTCTGTCGGTAAATAGGTGTCAGAGCACGCGCGCATTGGATTTCCAGCTTCCGTCGGTGATTCCTTTGGTAAATCGGTCGACTGACCTGGCACTCTGACAGTCGCACGCATGGGAATGTGCAGCCTCCGTCAATGATTCCGTCGGAAACAACATCGGTGATTGTGGCAGGGCAGTAATTTTTTTGCAACTCCCGGTAAAATAACGACGGCCACAAACTGTCGGTATAGTCATTGGTGATTGTGGCAAATGCAGTAAATATTTTGCAACTCTCTATGAAATACCATCGAATGGGTTCTGTTGGTATCGTCGTCGGTATGTGTGTCATACTTTTACATGTTTTGTTTGTATTGCTTATTTATCCTCCTACACAAACGCTTAAATTGCAAACTTACCGCATGCACAACACAATAACAATAACAAACAATTATAAAATAAATATTACATGTTCCAAAATATCATTCATAATGTTACATTATAAAAAAAGGCTTTACACTTTCGTATTCTGATCATATTTAGTCAGAATTTTCATCTTCGTCCTCAATTGAATTGTTATCAGCTTCATCGCACTCTTCAATGTGGTTATCATCTTATTCATCAACATTCTCTAGTCCACTAGAGCTCAAAACAACATTCAACTCCTCTGCGTCAACATCAATAAGACCATCATAAAAAACACGAAAATTTAAATTTTCTTCTAAGTCAATCGAAGGAGCAACTCGGTATGGTTCAACCAACTCACTAGCTTGAAAGACTTCATGTATCACACTTGTGTCTTCGTTCTCATCCTGAACAACCTCGACACGACCCCTAGGTTTTTTTTTAAAACGGATAACCAATCAATTCTTGATCAGTCCTTTCTAAAGGAAGGGGTGTATGTGTAATAAACATGTTGGCATTGCTTTACGAAAACAAAGACATCGTTTACGTTGCGGATTCTAGCTTTTGAGTTGATTTCAACGAGACCATAGTGATGATCTACATCTGTCAGTTGTGTCATACCAATAGCATTTGAATAAAAACATTGTATTCTGCTCGCTATGATATTGCAATTCGACGACCTCTTCTAATTTTCCATAGTAGTCAACTTGAAACTCACTAGAAGTCGATCCCTTAATACAAACACCGCTGTTGTATGTCTTTCTTCCATGCCCGTATTCTTCAGTATGAAACACATATGCATTAAAAAAAATACCCGTTATAGAACTTGACTTTTCTTTCAGGGCCCAGGCTTAGTAAAGACAGTGAAATAGCAGCACTACCTACCATTTGATAAACCTTGTATATCAAATACAATAATAATCAATAAATGGACATTCTCTAATATTGAAGTATAGTTACCTTGCAAGAGATGATGAGTTTGTGATAGGACTTACATGTGTTTTAAACCACGTGGCAAATTGTTCATCTTGTAATTGAAAGATTTAGGATTCGGTCAGCTGTGAGTTATTGGACAGTAAATATCATTGATGTTGCTTGCAAGATTGTTCCAAATTATATGAGTTTATGATATCACAATATATAAATAGTACACTCTCGACAAAGTTCAAGTAGTACATCTACTTACTTAATAAAATTAAGGTCTCAGCTCATCACAGTTAAATAGAACATAATTGTGTGCTTGTTTGAACTCTATTTCAGACAAATATCTTCCCCTTACGACATTTTTAGGTGTGGGTCGTCCAAGATTGGAGAATATTGACAAGTTCGCACTTGAAGGCACTTCACCATCATCATCATACCGTGGAACACGGTTGATTCTCGTTCTCAAATAAGGTTCGAAATAATACGAGTTAAATGTTGAGATCTCCTTAACAATATAAGCCTCACATATTGAAGCCTCAACATGCGCCTGTATATATAGAACAAGTACCTGCATATATAGAATTAAACAAAAATTATCAATTAAAAAAAAACAATGAAAAAACTTTTAATTATGAATTATATTGCAACTGTAATATCTAACCTCTCGAATGGATTCATCCATCTATACTGGACCGGGCCTCCAACTTTTACCTCATACGGTAAATGTATGGGTAGATGCTCCATTAAGTAAAAAAATGATGGAGGGAATATCATCTCAAGTTTGCATATTGTCTCGACAATATTCGTTTCAAGCCTTTCAATGTGATCAACATCCAACTTGCTGGAGCATATGACTGATCTCCATGAGTGCATCCCATATCCCCTTTGGCAACAAATCACGAAAAGCTAATGGAATGAGTGTTTGCATAAACACGTGGTAGTCATGACTCTTCATTCCATATAATCTGCATTCCTCCATATTAACCAGCCTTGATATGTTCGAGGCATATCCATCGAGAAAACACAGACTCTTAAGCCATTTGTAGACTAGTAGTTATGTGTTTTTCTCTAGCACGAAGCTTGCTCTTAGTTTTGCGACCCGTAACCCATCACAAACCAACTCCATATTTTTACGGTTACAGAACAACACTAAATCCAACTCTGCCAACAAAGAAATCCTTTATGTTCTTTCTGTACCTGTGATTCGGTGGCAAGAAACGACGGTGACAGTAAAAAAAAGAAGCTTTACCTTCGTTTGTTAGCGTGAATGCCTTGTTGTTTTCCATACAGTATAGACATGCTAGTTTTCCATACGTGCTTAAACCAGAAACCATTCCATAAGTTGGGAAATCATTGATAGTCCATATCAAAGCCGCTCTCATAACAAAATTATGTTTCCTCGAGATATCATAAGTCAAAGCTCCAGAAGATCACAATTGCGTCAACTCATCAATCAACCGTTGAAGACAAACATCTATATTCTAACCCGGACTGCTCGGACCTGGTATGACCATAGATAAAAACATGAATTTCATAGACATCCTTGGTGGTAAGTTGTAAACCGTGAGTATCACCGGCCAACAAGAATAAGGAGTAGCAAATGACCCGAATGGGTTGAATCCGTCTGTACACAACCCAAGACGCACGTTCCTTGATTCAGCTGAAAAGTGAGGATGCACATTGTTAAAGTGTTTCCATGTTTCACCGTCAGAAGGATGCACCATCACTCCATCAACCGTATTATGTGATTGGTGTCATGTCATGTACTCAACAGTCCTTGGTGATATGAATAACCTCTGCAATCTAGGTGTGATTGTGAAGTATCCAAGTTTTTTATATGCCATAAGAGTCTTTCCCCTACCAGTTCTGGGTTTGTAACGGGAATGCCCGCATGTCATGCACTCGGTCAGCTCAACATTTTCAAGGTAGTATAACATGCAGAAGTTAGGGCACATGTCAATTTTCTGGTATCCTAAACTGAGGGGTTTCATCATGGACTTTGCAATATAGAAGTTATCTTTCAGCCTGTTCCCTTTAGGTAAAATTCTTCTCGCCCATTCGATAATTTTGTCATAACCGGCCTCACTCAACCCGTGATCTGACTTGATGGTGAACACCTGTGCTACAGTCGATAATTTACTATGGTTCGTGCAACCATCCCATAATGATTCGTCAGAATCTTTCAACAAATAAAAAAACCTTGCTGCATCTGCATTAGGTTCTTCTTCTACAATTAGACAATAACTGACATTACCTTCATTCATTCTCATTGCATCCATAACCATATTTCTGTAAGGATTAATGTTGTCATTTACAACTTCATGCACGTTGCTAGCATTAGAAGTTGACTCAACCATCCTTTCTACCATGCTCTCATTAGGAACAAATAGTTCTCTGTGTGCATACCAACACAGGTAATCCTCTATGAATCCTTTGGTTAGAAGATTCATCGTTACAACATCTTGATGCAGAAACTTTTTATTTTTACACTTCCTGCATGGACACCTAATACCGACATCAGTAAAATTCCTCGAAATAGATTGCGAAATTAATAAAACCCTGAACCCCATTACAATAATCCATCCTCCGCAATCCTTAGGGTGAGTCTCGATACATCTATGAACGATCATCCATGACTTCTATAGAACCTCTATAAAATTATGATGACAACATGTATTAATTAACTATGTTACGTAAATAAATTTGTAAAAATATTGGTTTGCCCCGACATTATCCAACAAACTAAAAACACACTTATGTTAAATATTCATTATCAATTATCAACGTCCATATAAATTTATACATATATAAATTTACGGAAATCACAACTCCGCAATAGAATTGATAAAAATTAAAACGAACCCATTAAATAAGCTATTATTTATTTCATCACAACATATCTAATTTGGTGTAATTCAAACAAAGTTTCAACAATTTACAAACAAATACAATTTCATAAAATCTAAAACAAACTATAACAACTACAAAATTATATATTCATACTACAAGTTTCTTTGACAAATAACAATAAAACAAGTACATACGTTAACAAAATACTTATACTAAAAAAACAATAAAAAATAACAAAATTGACATTTAAATGTTAAAACTAAAAAGGATAGATTTGCTTACAAAAAATGATAAAATCCACAATAAATTAATCGGAGAACAGATGTTGTCATGACCATGTACAAAAGTATAAGAAACTTGAGTGTTTGTGTTGAGAAGAGGGGGAGAGTTGGGATGGGTGGTTGGTTGCAGTTTGGGAGGGGAGAGTTAGGAAGGGAAAGAAAAAGGAGAAATAGAGGAGGAGAGAGTCAGCAGAGTGTGTATATATTGGCTTTTATCGATGGAATCACCGACAGACACGTTCCGTCGGTATACCCATCTGTAATGCTGACGGTGAATGGGCCACGTCACTATACAGAGATTCCGGTTTGAATCCATCGGTCATTTCGTCGGTAAAATCATCTAAAAAAATTGCACGTTATCACACTGTTTCTCCTTTTCAAAATTATATAGATTCCGTCGGCAATCCAGTCGGTATATACCGACCGCATTGTCGACAGAATCTATGCCATCGGTAATTATTACTGACAGCAAAATTATATCCGTCGGTAAAAAATACTTGCCCTCCCTTCTGTATATTTTTGTTCCTCCTAGTAAACTTCCTCTACATATGTAACACCAAAAAGTTATGTCTCTCTCACTCCTTACATTTACTCTCACAACTTCTCTTTCATTATCTCTGAAACTAATCCCTTATTTTCTTTCCTTTCTCTTTCTACTTGTGTTTTCTTCTTCTTCACACCCCTCAATCAAATCAACTAAAATCCAATTACAATTTCTTTCTCTTCATATATTTTTTATAATTACTTTCAATATTTGTATTTTTATGTTTTTACTTCTTTCCTTTTTTTATTTTTTTATTCTTTTTCACTTTTTTTTTATATTTTTGTTCTTTTCTCTTATCTCTCTCATTTTTGTTAATGTTTTTTTATATATATATACCATGCTTAATTATTTATTCATATAGTGTAACTGATTTATTTATTTTGTTATCGATTTTTCCTATTTTGTTATTATTATTGTCATGTGTAGGATTGTGTGTGATGATGAAAATAGTTTGATTTCTATGAAGTGTTAGTGGTTTATTGATTTTAGATTTTAGAATTGTTCTTGATATTATGAGATCGATAATCTATTTTTTTTTCATTGAAAAATATATAATTTGATTCAATATTTAAAAGTAGAATATGTGTATTTTTATTGTTTTATATTTTATTTGTTTAGAATGTTATTTTTATTTATTTAAAACACCAAAGGAATCAGCAAAGGAATTTAAAAAATATATATTTTTCAAAAAGAAATCCCTAAAATTAAAAACCCCATTAGCAATTCTCTAGGTGAAAGATACCAACAATTATTTTTTTTTTCCAATCCAGAATTTTACCAACTTATTTTTTCCATCAGAAATCTCCTTCAAAAATTAGTTTACGACGGAACCTTTAAGGCATAGCGAGGGGTCAAGGCTCGGGCTTGGAGTGGCAAGCAGAGCTGCAGAGGCGGAGGGGAGAATACAAATAAGAAGGAAGCGCTGCCCTATAAAACCATAGTTATTAAACCCGGCCCCAGGGTTGACCCGGCCAAGAGGTCGGGTCCCGGGTTTCAGGGGTCAACTCGGGTCAACCCGGATTAACCCGGAAAAATTAAAAAAAAAAAATTTTAATATTTCATATGAAAAAATCCATGTAAATATAGATTATATATATTATGAAGTTTAAAAGAATATTTTAAAAAAAAATTTATCCCACATTAAAAAGATATTATGTTAAGCTTTTAAGTTAAAGTATTTAAACTAAAAAAGTTTTTTATCCCACATTGAAAAAACATAACTTTTTTCTTGGAAACATAGAGTATATATACTAATGGGTTTCAAATCCCACATTGAAAAAACATAACTTTTTTCATGGGAACATGAAGTATATATATGAAAGGGCTTCAAATCTCATATTGAAAAGATACTATGTTATCCTTTTAAGTTGAAGTATTTAAACCAAAAGGTTTTTTATCCCACATTGAAAAAACATGATTTTTTTCATGGAAACATAGTGTATATATATGAAAGAGCTTCAAAGACATGGTAGGGTGATTCATCCCGGCACCAAGGAAAAGTCATAATTAAACACTTACGACCATCTAGACTCGATAATCAGAATTAATTAATAATTTAGAAAAACGACTTAATAATGACCCTTTAATGACCAATAATATTGTCAACAAATTGAAATGCAAACTTCTTACTCGACTAAACTGTAAATAAAAATTTAAAGCGGACTAGAGATTTTATAAGTTTCAAATTGAAATTGATTGAAAGGAACAAGGGTGGTCTACCGATACTTTAAGAAAGAAAATTACATTTGAACCAATAAAAAATGATAAAAATATTTTATTTAGGTTTAATTTTTTTTATTCTTTTTTATATTTCTCTCTTATTTTTGTGTTTATCTTTTTTATATAGACTAAATATTAGTAATTATTCTTAGATTACTTTAAAATTTCTCGTAGCCTCTTATTTTTTTATCCTTAATTTGTACAAAAAAAAGAATAATTTTTTTATTAACGTGGATGTCCGGGCTAGCTTATGTACACCTTGACTAATTTCACGGGTCTTGAAGTTAACGACCATGTAAGCCTCCAGAGACCTAAAGGACTCGAACTCATGACCATTGAAGAGCAAACACAAGGCCTGACCAGTATTGAGTTACCTCTCATGGTTAAAAGAAAGACAAAAAAAAAAAAAAAGATTGGAAGGGTGGGTGATTAGCACCTGAGTCCTTATGCTACCACTACTGATTAAAATATACAAGGAAAGCTGCCCCTTTTTTCTATTAGCTAGGTTTTACCTAATTTCGAAAGGAAAAATGATACAAAGCTAGACCGTGACACAATGCTCTCATCACCTATCATCGCCACATTGAGCGTGCAGGTTTTGCTTTGGCTTAGGACAGGCTGCGATCGATCTCTGCTTTGAAGTTACAAAAATTAATGGATTAAGAAAAGGAAAGCAAGTTTGATTTTATGCAACGAATGACTTCACCTACGATGGAGACAATGGAGTAGGCATTCGGATAAGGCAAGCAAGAATTTCAGACATCAATTAAGCAAGCCTTATCTATTAACTTGTAATGTCCGTGGCCAATTTCTTTTCTTCTTCTATTCCCTGTGTTTTGCCTAAATTAATGTATAGAAAGCAAAAAAAATAACAACTTACAATACCAAATGGATGCGTGAATGTTTTTTTGAAGTTAAAATCGAGAAAAATATACATTGAATATGCTGTAGCATCGCTCCTTGCTATTCCATCAAGTGAATAAATGGATTTTAGCCATTTAATGTAATGTAGCCGACACTGGATTTTGACTTTTGCAAAGGAAATATAGTGAGCATGCAGTTAATAAGAAAATACGCTTAACTGGTCAGGTTCTAGATTTGCGTTTTAGAGATCATCAGTTCGAGTCCCACAAACCTCAAGGTTACTAGAAGCTTACATGGTTATTAACTTCAGGATCCATAAAATTAATTAAGGTGCGCGCAAACTGGCTTGCACACCCACATTAAAAAAACAAAAAAAAACAGACACAATATAACTGGTTGAGAGAGGAATTAATGGTAACTAACCATTTAGTAATTAATTAGGATGGGAAGGAATATGGCTGCCATCATCCAGCAATAAATTAGACGTTAAGATTTTTAGGACAAATTAATAGAAAAAGGTTATGGAATGTTTAAGGAGAAGGAACAAATCAATGGAGTAAGATCCGGACTTGCTGTTTCCTTGCTAGTGCTTGCCATGACGTTATACCGATAGGAAAAGAGAATTAGGTACAGAAACGATGCTGCATAAGGACATTCCATTTCCCAAGATTTTTTATATTTTTTTTTAAATCATGTTTGTTGTTGATTTTTAAAATAATTTTTATTTAAAAATATATTATAATAATATTTTTTTAATTTTTAAAA
>Ga0307509_10010836_pt1 | contig 11117 bp, 5 predicted proteins | sample 10_EM_MG_FD_202245 | JGI IMG/M metagenome (GOLD analysis project Ga0307509, IMG submission 202245) | Populus trichocarpa ectomycorrhiza microbial communities from riparian zone in the Pacific Northwest, United States - 10_EM | ecosystem: Host-associated > Plants > Roots > Unclassified | place... | reverse complement strand
TTCCATGAAAAAAAAATCTCAGCGTAAACACCATGAACAAATTTCAAGAATTTTTCAAAATATTCAAGATTGATTTCAGACTTTTTAAGTGTGCAATTAAACCATTCTTGAGGAGACACTTGTACGTTAGAAAAATTTTAAAAGCCATTTAAGTAGATGGTGTTGAAATCAATCCAAATAAAACCTCATTGCTATAAGTTCTTCAATTTTTTCCATAATGTCCTTCAAGTGAAGGAGAGCCTGGTAAATTGCACAAAAATGAGAGGAGGATGTTGTCAAAATCATGAAAATTGAAAAGAGACAACAAAAAGAGTGTTGTGAAATTACGCCAAACATTATATTGCATACAAAGAAGGATGATGCAAGGAATCTTAAGCCATTTGTATACAAAAATATGCAACGTTTATGATGATTGTTAACGGTTCTTTTCGAAAAAGATGAAATATATAACACTAACATTTTCAGAGAAAAATGCCCGGTTCCACCTCATTTCTTTTCAGGGTAAAAAAGCCAAGATCACATTTCAAAGCCAAAAAGGTACACCAGAGAAAGCAATGACTCTCAAATCATATGTGCCAACCAAAACTCTCTTGTGGAGCATCCAATCTACTAGTTTGGCAACTTAATCACTTATTCAGCTTTTGATAGCCATTACCCGGTAGATTAATAAGGGAAGGATATCTGAATCAGTGTAGATCCTTAATTATTGCTATTTTAGTTGCTTTCTCAAGACTAAAACCCTTCTATTGCCACTGAGAATTCCACAGTTTCAAATGGTACTGCTTTTTGAACACTTCCATTATGTACCCTTAACCCTGTAGAGAAATGGTAAAACTATTTATCTTTCGGCTTTAAATCAAATGGTATGCAGTTGACATGGTCCACAAGGTCTTAGATTCCAACTTCAGCAGACAAAATATAGGGCTATATAATTGGTGTATCCTCAAGTGTCCACCAATATACCTAAAATGAAATCTACTAAAAAGAATCTTCATAAGAGCAAACCAAAATTCTGAGCATATGTGCTGCGAGAAAACTAGGGTCCTGGTAGCCATTATATAAGGTTAGGGCATAGGATTGGGGGGGCCGGGGGTTGGGGGTAAGAAAAGGAAAAGAAACTACCATGTGATCATTGAGAAGTAAAAGTTTTCAATAAGTGAATTAATGCGGCATAGAATACGAGCAGGAAGATTTTGGTATAAAACCCAGAATATATCCCTATCACTCATAGATATATAGCTTTATAGATTTAAAATATATGCAATTTCTTTAAACACTTCACCAGCAATGTGATCAAATCACTGAAGAACATGCATTACCTCAAGAGAAATTCTCTCCGCAATTTCCAAAGCACGTGCTTTGATGTTTGGAGACAGGGCATCATTTATGGCCCTTGATAGAACTTTTGCAGCCATTCTGATGCTCACATCGTCCAGTTTATCTGGAATCAAATGGCTTCTGTTTAATGGTTCTGGGGAAACTCCAATCCAATACATCTTCTCAGCCCAATAAAACTGATCCAGTATAAATGGACATAATACCTGCCATCTAACACTCTAATCAATTGGTTGAGAGAGACAAATGGTGAGAGATTAGTGAAGATAATCATTGATGAAGCACAAAAGAAAATTTGACCAGCCTTGTCATGCTTCTTTTCCCTTCATGGATTAATCTTCCGGTAGATTAAAAATGATTTCAAAATTATTGGATTTGTTTAAGAGAGCTGACAGCATTGAAAAGCATATATAATTTTTAATGCATGTATGGTATCAAAATTGCAGTACCATATTAGAGTTTAGCAAGTAGTAACACTTTTTGGCAAACTAAGGAAATCTTACCAACAACAGTACTCTGTATCTTAAATGTCTAACCTAGCTGAGAGACATTGATACCAATTCAGCAAGATCAAGATGAAGAGTGAGCAGACAAGAAGGGAAGATTGCTTCTAAGCAAACAAAAATATTGCGTTGCAATCCATTTACAGGGTTTTGTTTAACAGTTGATGGATAGTTGCAAAAAAAGTAAATGACAAATAACAGAAAGTCAGGAGAGCTGCTCACGCACCAAGAACTGAGTCTAGAATGAGGTTTCTGATCATGGGCTGGCTTTCTCTTACCAAAGGTTTAATCAAAGAGTTTTCACCTTCATCCATAATTTTTTTTTATCAAATGGCTCTCTGCTAAAACACCCTTTTTAACCCTTATTTCTTCCAATAATGTACGCCTCCATCCTACTCCTCTCTGTGGACATGGCTGTCCCATTAGAGTGGTATTATGCTAGTCTTATCAGAATTTCATTCTGGACTTGTAAAGAATATCATTTATTTTGGCATGCCTTGACCAAAGCAGCGCAGCAAAAACTTTGAAGAGTAAAGCAACTCGCACATTATTTGAGTTCTACAACAATGAAATAAAGCAAGGGTTTGCAATTCGGCAAACCTGTGGGATGCCTGCATGTAGTGCTGCAGCAGTGGATCCACTAATTTACAGGGTTTTGTTTAACAGTTGATGGATAGTTGCAAAAAAAGTAAATGACAAATAACAGAAAGTCAAGAGAGCTGCTCAAGCACCAGGAACTGAGTCTAGAATGAGGTTTCTGATCATGGGCTGGCTTTCTCTTACCAAAGGTTTAATCAAAGAGTTTTCACAAAATTTTTTTATCAAATGGCTCTCTGCTAAAACACCCTTTTTAACCCTTATTTCTTCCAATAATGTACGCCTCCATCCTACTCCTCTCTGTGGACATGGCTGTCCCATTAGAGTGGTATGATGCTAGTCTTATCAGAATTTCATTCTTGACTTGTAAAGAATATCATTTATTTTGGCATGCCTTGACCAAAGCAGCGCAGCAAAAACTTTGAAGAGTAAAACAACTCGCACATTATTTGAGTTCTACAACAATGAAATAAAGCAAGGGTTTGCAATTCAGCAAACCTGTGGGATGCCTGCGTGTAGTGCTGCAGCAGTGGATCCACTAATTTACAGACAAAGAGAAGCAACAAAAAAGAAAAATTAATTAGTTCTTCTGCATGTCATGTGCTGAAATTAATATTTCAATGAAATAAAATAACATAATGAGTCTCACCTGCCCCCGTGATGAATTGCAGCTGCACATCTTGGAAATAGCCATTGGTAAGGTACCATACTGTTTTGCATGATAAAATGGGGTCATTCATATAATCAAAACAATTACCTCACCAATTAATGCAGCCATGATAAGAGGGTTTTAAAGGCTATTTGCACCTAGTACTCAATTTGAGAAGAGAAGAGTGTTTCTTCTGCATAGTGAATGAATAATGCTCCTTGAAGGCATCGTCTACATGGTTTTATCATCTTTTATAGTTAGTATTGTGCTAAATCAATCTTTTATAGTTGGTAGGTAGTATTGTGCTAAATCAATCTCATATAGTCTATTGCTATCACAAGTACTTCTATAAGCATCACAGAATTATAATTTCAGCAATTCACCCTAGAAAACAAGGTAGTATGCTGCATGTTTTCATAAATGTTAAACCTCAGAATATTTCACTTACCCTAAGGGTTTCATTGCTTTGAAAAAATGAAAAATCTTGCTCTTACTTCAATAATTTCTAATTTCCAGCAGAGCTCTCAGTTGGGATTAAATACTAGAATACTCTCTGCATACATGATAGTGCTTGCCCACAAAGTTCAAAAAGAACCTCTCCCTCCCCTTCAAATCTACAGCAGAGCTCTCTTCCATCAAAATTAAAGTCTAGATCCAACAACAAGAGGCTTATTAAAGCTCAAATTCTCAGTTTCAGATGCCCATCACTAAAGGGCGTTGCATTTATGTCAGGAAAGCTGCAGGCCTAAGAAACTTTCAGGTACAGGATGCATGATCAAATTCCCAAACTAACATAGTGACCAAATCAAGATAGTATATGCAACAAAAATTATCATGAAAGTATCGTGGGCTTTTCTAACATGTGCCCTAACAGCAAGGTTCAGAATTGTGGAAGTTACACTTCCCAATTATAGGAGTTGTTACAATATTAAACTGTAAATTTTTAAAGGTCAAAAGTAACTTTTAATTATATTAGAGTACTGTATAAAAAAATTGAGATTTTGTACTATGTTGTTTATCCATTAAGAAAATAAAAACACGAGCACATTTGATTGATTTCCCTGTTTGACTGAACAGTTAACAGATAGCAGTTTTTTTTCTTTTTAGTTTGGATAATATGGGAATAAAATACAAAAAACCACCATTATAGTGTATGTGTTAAATAAAGGGTGTTTTTTTAATCTACCTATGAAATTAAAGTTGTCATCTTTCTTAGATCTATAGGTGATTTCAATTTTTACACATGATATAGTTAAAATAAATTTATTTCCAACGTTTTTTTTTAGATGATAGAGTTAAATAAAATAATTGTTATCAGACAGTGGATTTGGTGACTTAATAGAGTTAGAAAAATCAATTTAAAATGATATGTACCATTTTGTTTTGTTGTTGATAATGGATACATCAGATGGTTGCAAAATCTCAATTTTGTTTTTAACATTAATCTAGTTTTATTAAAGGTTAATTTTAACCTTCTAATTCTTTATAGTTAAAAATTCTAACAACCCATATTAGGAAGTGCAAGTTCCACAAGTTGTTAATAAGGGCATTGTCTGAAAAACCCATGTATCATTACCTAAAATGAATTTTAATCTCCCTGAAAACACAGGGGTCTGTGACACAAATGTCATCATATTTGTCATGCTATAAACATAAGAACCACTTTGGCACATTAGATAACGCAAAAGAATGGTGGGGTGTGAAAAAAAAATTATTCCCAAATATTTAAATGATATTACTGCCACATGTCCACGCCTATACATCTTGATAGCATTGCACAAAGAAGTTACTGTTTTTATTTAAATATGATGCTTCAAGGGATCAAGATATATACTCACTTAGGAAAGCAAAAGAGGCGGTTATCAAAGAGACAGATTCCCTCTTCAAGGTACTTTCTTTTATCAAAATGTGACGAGTCAGTGGCAATAACTTCGACAGCTTCATCCAAAGGTTCATAGCTAGCAGTAAAAAGGATGAATCTGAAATTTGTGATCTCCAGGACAGTTTGAATTACCTGAAGAAATGTTTGAGGGTTCCTCAAGAAGCCCATGCTGTAAACAAAAGTGAAACACGGTTCAAGAAAAGATCACCATTGACAATTTAAACAAGTGAATGAAATAAACTAAAAGAGGTCTATTCAAAAACAAAATTGACATCCATGCTAGGCTTACAATGTTCACATGATGTTGATGTTATAGCCAATTAACCATATTCTTTCAACCTAACATTGCGATTGTTAAGTTTAAGAAAAAATTCAAGGAAGAGATGAGCATACCAAAATGTTGTAACATAAATAGTCCATAAACAAAAAAGCAACGAACCTACCTTCCAATAGAACTTAGTCCTATGAAAACAGGAGGTGTTGATGCTGGATTTATCAGAAAACATTGTAACTTGACATGAGCTGAACACACTTCATCTTTTGTCCTCAAATCTCCAGGATAAGAAAGTTCTGAAATTTCTTGGCATTTCTTACATGAAAACTGCCATTCAGTAGGAAGAAACCAAAACCCACAAACATGGACATTTGATGGCCAATAATCTGTTAACATGCTATTATTAGTGATAATGGAAATGGGGAAGCACAACATCAATCACATGATCATCTCATTGACAGTTGACAATACCCTTGTACAATTGTACAACTTTCTTCATCTATGAAACAGTTCAATTAAGCCCCTCAACTTTCAATTGTAGTATGCTTATTCCGCAAAGTAACAATACCCAAGTGCTGTAAACTTGGCTTATTTTAACATAAAAACACTAACATTTTAAAAATTGGAAAGATATTAAGAAGAGAGAAAATTTTGGATGGATAAAATTTGGTCGTAAAACCAGCCAATATCACCATCAAATGAAAGCTCTTATCGAAAGAAATCCATAGATACCAAAATTATATAATTTCATCACAACATTTGAGAGATATGGATTGAACTTTTAGATACATAAACTTTACATTGAAATTTTGTGTTGATTTGTTGCTTAAAAATGTGTTTTAAGGTTAGATTTATGCTTACAAGGTTGAGGGTAGTATTTTCTTGTGTTTTTTATAAAATAAAATAAAATAAGCTGAAAAATATGGTTTTACGTTGTGGCCTGCAAATGTGATTGAAATTTGGTGAGTTTCTCCAAAAATAAGCAAGATTTGTCAGAAAAGATGATAGTGGATGATGCGTCAGCCATGGTCCAAGCCTAGGCTAAATCTTAAACCTATTGGAATTGCTCGGAGAGTCATTCAAACATATAGTAGAAACATTGGGATTCACATAATAGGATAAAGCCTTGATGTGCTTAAATGTTTCTCACAATTAACAAGGATAACAAAGACAATGAGTAATATACAATAACCTCTTTGTATAGAAAAATGAGAAGCAAAAAATATGGATTATAAACTGCCATGGAAATTTCACATGCAATAAGGTTATGATGGTCATCAAAACACAAAGTCTACAGTCATTTGAATGAAAAAAGAAAATGAAAGCAGAGGAGAGGAGGGAACACATAAAGTAAAATTTTCATGTTAAAGGAGCAAAAGAATGAGATTACCTGGACATTCAACAATATCTTTGCTAAATCCATACCTATTGCAAAAACAAAATAAGTTCAAAAATTTCCTTTAGGTAACGTCCAAATACAAGCTAAACCCAAAAGCTTGGTGATTTGACTATATACCCCATTTTAAGCAATACTATAGAAACACTTTATAACCAAAATACCCCCATTTATACCCAAAACAACCTTACAAGTTTCAAGTTACATTTTGTTTCAACATAGCTATTTGAATTATTTTGATATTATGACTTCACAGATTAATAAAAATATCATTTTAAAAAAATCAAACAATTCATCAAGACAAAACATCTATTGATATTCTTAAAATATGCATTTAAATATTTATGAATTTATGTTCAATTTATAAAAAAAAAAACTATTGGCTCCTAACCAAAAAAACATATGAATATATATGAAGAAAAAACTTGATGATATTCAAACGCATAGTACAATACAGTTTTTATTCGAATTTAAAACCAATATCAAACAAATTAAAAGCATATTGACTGAATGGGTTGTTTTTTTAGGGGAAAAAAACATTAATAACATGATTAGAATTATCATCCTAATGAATTTTTTATTCAATAAGTAATTTTCATTAACTAAAATTGAAAATATAGTATCAAAGTATTTAAAATAGCTAATGTATGAACAAACACTAAATTTCAATTCAATGTTGGCATTTTAGTATAACTAGAGGCATTTGGGGCATACATAGTGTTTTGTAGTATTTTCTTAAACTTGGAGAAGCTTTTTGGGAAATCATTAAACTCTTCTGTAATGCCTGTAATTTCATGATGTTTCAAGAGGTTATTGTAATTTACTCAAAAAAATCAAAGAGATGGAAATACAGGTTAATGTGTTCAACTTTTAATTAACCCATCCAATAATTTTTTAAAAAAAAAAAGAAGAAGAAGAAGAAGACAGAATGCATATGAATCATGAGATTTTGGTGTCATTCTTAGTTAGATTTAAAGCATGAGAAAATGGTGCCAATTCAACCTAGATAATGGCAGATAATGTTTACTTTGTATGCTTTTCTTTTTTCTTTTCCTTTTCCTTTGGCTCAAATCACTTTTACTTCATTTGTTCTAGCCAGACATGGGAATTCATTCATAAATCATTTAAAATAATCCATTTCTACTTTCACGGGGAGTTTTGAATGCCATGGAAATAAAACCTTTTGCTAACCATCTAAATTCTTTAGCTGTGCCACAATGGCTCAATCATCCTTTTGCTTTGCTTGTAATCATAATAAAGAATTAGGTTATGCGGTTGTTTTTGGTAGAAAAAGAAAATGCAACTTACAGCAGTAGGGGAGACGGTGGCCTATCATGCCAAGTGGGAAGCTCTGTTACTGGATCCTGGATTCAGTATAAGAAATTTAATGAGTTTAAATATACCCTAACAACAAAGTAACAATGCATCATAAAATCAATGTACATGCAGGAGGTGGCAATCATAAATTTCATTCCATGAAAAAAAGGAAATCTTATATCCAAAATCACCAACAGTGAAAGGGCAAGGACTCAGATACAAATCATCACTTCTCCATGATCCCCAGTTTTCGGTAAAAAGTGGCCACATCCAATGAGCCACATCTTTCCAGGAAACCTGTGATCATAAAAAGGTTAGAAAGTTTGTATACAAGCTGCACATCATAAACCTATTTAAACATAATAGGAGAAAGCAAGAGACAAAGACCTACATTATGCTGTTGCTATACAAGTAAGAAAATGGTTCTACATGAGGAGTACAAAGCACCTGATTACTGTCAGCTTCTTGGAGATATTTATATAAAAGAGGATGCTCTCTTCTAAAGTGACTCTCAAATAAGGAAGGTGCACTGAAAAGCACACAAAAAGAGTCAACCATACATTGGAAAAATTTAACAACAAAATAAACTATCTAGATATGCACATCTTACAGCAAAACTACTGAACAAGATATTATGAGAATTTGCATTAAAAAGTGGGGAAAATGTGGAAAAAGACAGGAAACTGAAGGTTTCCATGATCGTTTCCATGAATTTCCAAAGATTCCAAGGTTGACAAAGAAGCAACCATGCCTGGTGCCAGACATCAAATTCCACAAAACACGTTTATGTGACTACCAAAACACAAAGGACAAGAATAACCATTGTCCATTGTAACCTGATAATTTTAGTTCTAGACAAATGGGATGCAGTCCTTAAGTTAGAAGCAGATAAAAACAGTAAGCAACTACATAACAGGGCAAGCATAGACATAAAGAACCAACAACTAGGCAACTTTAGATCTTCAGATATCTGGTCACCAAATTTTTCATCTATAAAATTATAATTTGACATACATTACAGATGAAAAGTATTAATATTCAATATCATTAGTGGTATATCTACAATATGCTTTGAGAAACTGCTGTGGCATTTGTGAACTTCGTGTAGTCTTGCTTACTGAACCAAGCATGACTATTATGAATTTTACATGAATAGTTTTTGCATAAATCCAAAAGTCGCATTGTAAAATTTTGTATGAATTAGTAACCACGTCATATGTGGAGAATTATTGGCAAAGGGAGTCCTAACAATAATCTCAAGAAAAATGCATACAGAAAGGATGAAATTTCTCGTGATTAATCAACCCCTTCAGATAACATCTAATGCATATTCAATGCTTGGTTTGGGACATTTATTTAGGACAACTAAGTCAGCAAAATCAACTAATCAAGTAGCACAAAATGTTGCAAGTAACTAAATATTAACACATTATCTAAATACAAGTGCTTAAGACAATGGGTTATTAGTATTCCCGCATATACCTGTATTCAACTTTCTTTCTATTCCTTCAATATATGACTTTGGGCAAACAAAAATACTCTAGAAGTCTCCTGCTAATGTGGCATTCCGTATGATATAATGACCACTCTAAGATTCATTTCCCTTGAGTGGAAGCTCGCACATCCTTATTGTTAGTTATCCTGTACCAACTTCTAGTCACACCCTACACCTGCTTGGCTTTTGGAGCCACCAGCATATGATTGAAACCTGTGCTTGATGAAAAGCTTGAACTGTTTGGTTGTCGATTTTCCCACTTATATCTATAATAGCTTTTGTTGCTATTTCATGAATCATGCATGTACCCAACAATTCAAATTACATTATAGATATACATGTATATCCTCTTCTCTTTTCTCTATATGGATAAATAACATTGAGGAACAATTTATTCAAATGTCATTTAATAAAAATAAATTCTACATTCACATAATCCACTGCCATATACGCATACATTTTTATAACTGTATCTGTGTTACTTAAATTATTATGCGTGCCTATACATAATAATAGCACACTGGAGAAAAACCAAACACAAAATGTCCTTCAATACTATGATTGGCAAGTCATTAAGAAATAGAGAATTCAGAGAAAATATCACCACCTGTATGGAACAACATATGGAGCAGCTACCACACAACGGATATGAAAAAGTTCTGCAAGGCTCCACCCTTCCTGTACCAGAATGCAAAGCAAATTTTTCCTTTATTAGGTTGATACTTTCATCAAGAAAGCCATATAAATCCAGGCTATATTTTCAATGTATCAGAAGAGCTTCTATGGACCAGAATTTCCAAGAAATACCAATGCAAAAAAATTTATCAAGATAAAATCACCCTCCATGGTTGGACCATGTCCAAAAATCCCTTCAACTGCTGAATAGCATTCTTGTCTGTGCTCTCTTGTGGCTATCATTTTTTGTTGTGAAAAAGCTAACTCCTGTGATCCTATTAAAGAAATGGTCCATTACAGCAGAGTGGTTAGTTAATTCAATGTAAAAATAAAACTAATCCCATTCCCACAAGATTTGCCTTCTTACATACTGCAAAGATTGCATAACCATTGATATTAGAACCTGAACAACCATAATTGTCGCAAACAGAAAGAACAGGCAGTGAATTGATTCCTAAAAACGTAACATGTCTTTCTTCCAAGTGAGAGCTTAAGTTCTGCAAGAAACCCAACATTTTATAACATCAGCAGGTCTTGTACAAACAAAAATTATCAGTAAAAAAAAAAAAAAAAGAGAAAGAGAAAGAAACGGAATATTCACATGAACCCAAAATTCCTAGGGACGAAAGAAAATGAAACAAAAGAACAGCACAGTTCTATATTTAGTTAAATCAGAATAACACCTTGCAATTTTATAGGGCTGATTTCTTCCTAAGGGCAAACTCAAAAACGACTTTTCAATCTAGGCAGTCCACACACAAGTTAGGGCTACCCTCGAAAAAGGTTTCTTCGACTTGCAAACAAGATGGCCTAAGGAACACACTATATAAAGTATTGTTTCTAGAATGCATGGTTGATTTTGATTACTGGCAGGGTATTTAGTAAGCAATAAACCAAAGAGGATGAGGAGGATTTCAATGCAAACCTGATGTGCTGAATGTGTTACTAGAACCACACGGTATTGTTTCTGATCACTAGCAAAAGCAGCGGCAAT
>Ga0307509_10010835_pt1 | contig 11117 bp, 13 predicted proteins | sample 10_EM_MG_FD_202245 | JGI IMG/M metagenome (GOLD analysis project Ga0307509, IMG submission 202245) | Populus trichocarpa ectomycorrhiza microbial communities from riparian zone in the Pacific Northwest, United States - 10_EM | ecosystem: Host-associated > Plants > Roots > Unclassified | place... | reverse complement strand
CCTTTCATACTGCTTCGGCGTACGGCTACGCCTGATCTTTCTGGTTGACGAGGAAGAGACATGTAGACCTTCTTCAAGTCTTCGCGAAGGTGTCTGGCCAAAATAGGATGTGTTTGGTCGTGGATGAGACAGAGTATTGATATGGGTGGAGGATGAGGCACTAGGGAGGGGGGATTCGTGGTCGAATTTGCCGCCGATAAATGGTCGTATCGTGCTTTCGGTAGAGGCGTGGTGGTTCATCTTCGGTTTTACCTCATTCATGCGGGCTTTCAGCTCCTCGAGATCCATCTTGAACGCGATTCTATCGAAGGGGAGGGCGGCGTGAGATGGGGGAGGAGGCGGCAATATGTATGCAGCGTATTGAGCGCGTGACGGTGCTTAAAAAAGGTACACCAGGGACGGATCAACATGGCGTTTGATACAGGAACATCCAACATGCATACCTTCAACCTCTTCTAAATATTTTTTAAGCGTCTCTTGGACAGGGCTCTTGAGCGCTTGTCCAGAATTACCTGAAACAAAGAAGATTAGACGCGCAAGGGTAGGGGCGGCAAAATGTAATGCTAACCTTTCGAGAATGAATCCAAGGTTGGTGGTGAAGCCAAAGGGGGAGTGGATTGCCTTGAATAATCCCGGCTGGGATCGCCGTCGACGCTAGCAGATTCATCGACCTCTGAAAATGGAACAATAAGCCCAAGGAAAATAGGTTTTAATGTAAAAAGATAGGAAAACCTTCGACATTCTCTGGATCACGCGAGGGAATACGACGCAACGAGCCGTGATGAAAATGGGCGGAGGATGGCGATGTCGTGTGCGGGGCTTGTGTCGAGTTCCGCTGGAAATTTATTTCCATATCTACTTCAGTGGAATAAAAGTTGCTATCCATAACCGAAACCCTCTGGGCGCCTTCGAACATCGATGGGGGTCAGGAATGACGGACGTTCGAATCGACCTGCGAAAGTAGTGTCCGAGAAAGGGGGCAGAAAAATACTCCGACACATCGCACTTATAAGCCATGGTCGACAGGAGGATACACCGCATTGTAAGGTTCCAGAATCCTGAAGAAAAGGGCCCGGCGCCCCAGCCGTTTTCGTAGAGGAGAGAGATTCTGGCCAGGGCTAGACTGTGGCTGTGCATGAGTTTTTGTCAGCATGTTTCGTCATTGCAAGTCCGGCATCAAATCAGCAATGGGATTGGTGGGAAATTGGAATCCAGAAGGGGTCATGGCAAGAAGTTCATAGCGTGTTTGTACATATTACAACGAACCCAAGTTCATTCTGTTTTACTCGATATCCGGCCATGCAAATGTTCTTCTGCCACAAAGTGCTGTCGTTTCTCTAGATCTGCAGATATTGATCATGAATTTTCAATGTGTCGCACGGCCAAAGGGGGACATACCATAGGCCCACATGGCAGCACCAACACGATTGGAGACTGTAAATACTAGACCGATGATGGGAAGACCTTCAAGCAACGCGGCTGTAAAACCGAAGACTAAGGAGAAGAGGTCAGAAAAGAGGTCAGAGATGGTACGAGGGGAGATTAATCAGCCATGCTCACTTCGATAACTCCATTTTCGCTCCTCCATGTAAACAACTATTTGTTGCTTGGTCATTTTCTTTGCCTCAAAGTACTGGATGCGGATTGAGTCAACCACCGGCTCGAGGGTACGAAGCTTACTTACCCGCCGGTGAAGAAAATGTGATGTACCAAGGGCCTTGAACCACGCAGTGACGGCCAATCCAACAAAAGGATAGACTTGGAAGGGTGAGAGCAAGACTACACCAAAACGTTCAGAATCGGAAAGCGAGAATAATTTTGAAGCGTACTTACCTCGTTTGATTATAAATAGCCCAAACCAACCGCCCAACCATTTTTCAACGAATTTGTCCTTCTTAGAGTCGATGTCCAGACGAGGCGGGTGTTCCCATTCCTCGACATACGGTTGCCAAAAATCAGGCCCTTTACCCCGAGATGCAACGGTTTGATCCCAGGCGCGATCCCGAGCGATGCGAATGTTTCGGCTGAGGAAAAATCGGAGTATGTACGTGACTTGGGATCCAACAACCATGAGAGCAGCGTCTGTGGCCTTTCATTAAGCTAAAAATCTATAGAAGGGAGGGAGGGCTTACAAGTGTGGATATTGAATGGAACTTTGAAGCCGAACATCGTATCATGCCATAGTCCAGAAATTTTTGGCGAGCTATGTCTCTGATAAGGACCGAGAGAAAAGATATAGGAGAAGGTCGTACTTGGATAGAAACACCTGTATGAATTTTTTCTGAATCGCAAAGGTCAAAAATGCCTGTGAATCCCGAAGTTAGAAACTTGGCGTGGTAAACCTCCATCACAAAACATACCCAAATTGCTCCCACTATCGCACCGCGTCGTGTCCCGTGTTTACATTTGTCCCAAGCAGGCTTGTAGAGATGCTTGTCTGTGAATAATCTGTACACCCCAACGAGGACGTAGGAGGGCGGAAACTCCATGCGCAGCGTTGCACGTCTGAGCGGAGGTGGCACATTTTCCAACGATTTCTCGAACAAAGCGTTGGTGGCCTCTGGTTCATTTTCGTGGAAAGACATAGGCCAGGTTTGTGAATCTATATGGATACCAGAAAACGAGGTTGGTGGTCGTTCATCAGTCCAGACGTGGCATTAGGTAACGCCGTATTCGGATCACGTTGCTAGACCCTTTCCATCTTGACATCATAGTATCACCGCTTGCAATGGAAACCTCCAAAGTTCTCCTTTCTCACCTTGACGTATAACACCATGAAGGATTTCAAGGCTATACCTGACGAAAATGCGATCGCAGAAGCGGCGGACCTCGAGATTCTCGATGTCAACGGCGACAAGATCAAGTTTGGATTCATCTTCGAGAAACAGAAGACCATCGTCATCTTTATCAGTGAGTTTGGCAATGGAGAATCCAGATGCATGCTGACTAGGCATTAGGGCATTTCTTCTGTGGGGTAAGCCGTTTACAACATCAATTAACGTCGAGGTAGTTTCACTGGTTCATTCCGGTTGTTGCTTGTAGGCTTGCCAGGTGCGAGAATGTGTGTACTCTTTGAGCAGGGCATATCGATACTTACTCACATAACTAGCTCTTCGTTGAACAACTTGCATCTGTCCCGAAGGAATCTCTGGAGAAAGCAGGAACACGCATCGTCGTGATTGGATGTGGAGAATACAATCCTATCGCGAGCTATGCAGGCAAGTAATCTTCGCACCTTCAGAATAACGGCTTCTGACATCCCTTCCTCAGAAAACGCCAAATTTACCGGGCCCATCTACGCAGACCCTTCTGTGAAGCTCTACCATGCTCTTGGAATGGATGTCGAGAACCTGAAAACAACACCAGCAAACCAAGAACGACCGAGTTACCTCACCATAGGAAGGTTGTCCAATACCCTCATGAGCATTTGGGTGCGTTCATTCATCAATAGATGGGTAGGGCGTCATTGACAACATTTCCAGCGTGGTCCTATTAAGAACCCTAGCCTCATCGGAAAGCAAGGCAATATTTCGCAATTGGGGGGCGACTTCATTTTTGGGCCTGGTGCGAAGTTCGATTTTCCACGTAAACGTATCTAGTCTGAATTTTTCTTGCAGGAAATACTTGTTCGCTTGCATCCCGAATGCAACATACCGAGGATCGCAAGTACAAAATCTTCTCGTTCGTTGATGACCATTGAAAATTTCTGTAGATATGGAGGTTTCCGACATCCTCAAAGCTGCAGGCGTTGTACTTCCTTGAAGGACGTTCCTCACGATAATTTGTATTTCCATCTATGTACGATTAGCAGAGTAGATTCGACGAGACGAAGCTGAGGCACCTGCAGGAATTCGAAACGGTAATTATGAAACTATTTGGATTGATTAATTTCGAAAGAAACCGTTTGTTCATGGCGTTCTCTCTGTTTCAATGTAAAAATGATGATTAAATTATTGAATCCGCAACGCAGCATAATTGTGTAGAACACTTCGAAAAGATTACTCGTCGACTTGCGTCGCAGAAAAATCCAAGAAAGATGCCAGATCGTCGTACATGGAGAGCCACAGTCGACCGGTCGAGAGACAGGCAGGTAAACCGGAAGGTTTGGAAGGAGAGCTCGGCGCGAGTTTCCCCTTTACGAGGGGTGGCGTACGTGGACCAACGGAGTCGACAGTAGAACCAGTAGAATTCCCTTCGTCTTTTTCCTCTCCAAACTCGTTGAAACTCCCCGTGGTGGCCAAACGCGGCAAGCTGGATGATCGGACACAGAGAGCACGATAAGGACTGTCAGGTTCAATTGACAAGAGCTCTTTGACAACTTCTTCCTCGGATGAAAAGTCGTAGGAGTACCAAGATTCTTGTAGGTCGGCATCGGAGACTAGGTTCTCGGCATTTATATCGTCCAAAGCTCGGTAATTCTCGTCTTCTGTGTATGGAATCAAAAAGCCGTCGGGTGCGGGATACGGCTGGAGGTCTTCCTTGTCGAGCAGAAATGCAGTCATAACTTGACCGATCTGTTTTTTTTATGTTAGTTATTTCAAACACGACCAACCGAGTATTAAACTGACCACAAACGAAGTACAGGCGTAGGCGGGGAAGTATATCACCTTGACTTGCACCGTGTCCAGTAACTGATCTAGATTCATTCCAAGGTCAGACGGGTCGTTTAGGTCCCCAAAGACGCTCTTCAAAGTCAATTCTCGTGAACCATTTCCCTGGTAGTCGCCGTTCGAGTGTCCGCGGTGAATCTCGTAGAAAATAACCCCGCTGAGACCAAAATGCTCCAAACGAACGAAACGTCGCCAAGAAATAGGGTAAGAGTCTTCTGCAAACGCTTCAAGGTCAACGTAGACCGAAACGGAAAAGGCGTGTCGCCAGATATCCCCTGGGAGATGACGAAATCCACTCAGAGTTGGCGCTGGTGACCGAGATCGCGAGGGCCGCAGGACATCGTAGAGTTTGTAGGACCAGGATCCAGCCCCAGATGAAATATTTTTAGAGGACATATCGAGATTGAGGGGAAAGCAGTGCAGCTCGCTGGACCAGCAGAAGAACGGTTCAACCTGCGGCGTCACGGACTTGTGGCAATCATTGAGCGGGAGTTGCCGCACCGCGATAACGTGACCCCGTCAAAGCCTGGCGAGAACCAAGCGAGAACAGGCGAGAACCTACCATGTACAATGCATTTTCTTGGACTCACACTCTGCCTTTGGGTCTGGGTGCACTGGAAGGGCCTCGCTACTCTTTTATATAAAATTTGGATAGAATCGTCACGTAAGGAACACCTTAGGGCCGTGGTGGAGATTTGCAAGCGGAGGGCATCTATTCACTGCCCTCCTGACTATTGTACTATTTTAACCGCATTTCCCAAGGCATATGATGAGTTACACCAGCAGTTCACTTGGTGAAAGTCAACACATATGACTCGAAGTTCGGTTCAATATTTTTTGGCAGATTTCCAATATTTTTTTTGGCAGAATTCATTTCGGTGGTTGTCAACGGTAAACTGTGACGCACGATAAAACCATTGACTTGTATCTGTTCAAATTCAGGACCTTTCGTGGTGATTTATTTGAACATCATCCGGTCGAAAGAGTAATAAGTAAAGTACTTTCTTCGCCGGTTTTCGTAATGCAACTGAGGTAAATAATCAACGAAAGATTATTTACATAGCAGTTTACATGTGCTATTGTATGAGTTCTCTATGAGCTGGGGAAGACTGTAGGGTGCATTGTACAGGGGGAGTGGACGCGACGATATCACGCGGGTCATACCAGAAGCCACGTGACTCCCACATGACTGAGTGATGGGTCACGGTCTCATTCTGCATTCTGCATTCAACCAACTAGTATTTATAGTAATCAAAACTCAAACACTTATTCCCTCGTTACCCCATATCGAATGCTGTATGTCCATCATCTAACTCGATTTCCGTATCTCATTCTGTTTAGCCCAGAAACGACCGATGACTTTCTGTTCCGTTGCCTCTCACCGACGGAACTCTATCGCTACTCGCAGACCTCCAAAGCAGCGCATCGTGCAGTGTCATCATACATTCGACGCGCATTCCAGCTAGAACATGTATTGGTACCCTACTTTACTTCTCCTCAAATCCTCGAATTTCGTCGCTTGCAGTTCAAAACGGGCATGTTCATATCTGGGTCTACCGCCCTGCAGTTTTTCGACCGCACAGTGTATCCAGAGTCTGATTTGGATTTATACGTCGAACGGCGATTTCACGTCCCGATTGCTCTCTGGCTGGAGAGCATTGGATACGTTTACTCTCCACCGGAAGGTTCAACACCTCAGTCTAACACTTTCACACTCGCACAGGCTCTACGCGTTAATGCTCCTGTCGATGTACATTTCTCCCCCGCTCCTCAAACAAGCACGACCTCGGAATATGCTGGAGCGTCGTTCATCTATAACTTCCAGAAATCTGATCCAAACCGCAAGGTTCAGCTGATGCTCTCGGATTCTAGGCCTCCGATAGAGATGTTACTGAACTTCCATTCCAGTGCGTTTTCTGAGTTGAATTGTTTCCTAGGCAAAAAAATTCTGATGGGTACTCAGCCGGCGTTATGAACTTAATCACACATGATAAGGCTTATTCCCTTTATCCTCGTCCGACCTTCGAAGAGCGCCGCTCCTTGGTCCATCGTGGCAACACCCCAGAGCGCGAGCGAGCGTTGAAAAAATATGAAGATAGAGGGTGGACCATTGTCAAAAAAATTACCCGGGAGGAATCTCAAGACCGTCGTTCCGCCTTTTCTGCTGGCTTGCGCTCCTTGGGCGATAAAAAATGCTGGACATTGCCGGTCAATCCTGAACTCAACCTGCCAATGGGCCACATGGAGACCCACACCTGGGCTCTTTCTTACAACCGAGGACTCGACGCGTCGATGGTGTACCGGATATTTGGCTCAAGAAATCTTCGGTTTACTTACCTTGTACATCCTCTCTTCATCACGCCTGTTCAAGATTTTGTAAGGAAGGCGAAGGGTGGCGACGAGTACGCGACTTTTTGACAAGGCCTCACTTATTGAAAGTACTGACAAATCCTCTAGACAGGTGGACGAGTTGCTTGGGCTATTATTGACGACAAATAAGAGGTATTTCGTGTAAAATTTGCTTCATAGAAGGTTACGCGTAAGTCACAGTCAACTTTCATGCACATTGTTGATAAACTACTTTTCGCCTTTCACGGTTGAATAAAACCGCCAGTAGCTACCAAGGAACAGCTTGTATAATAGTGTGTGAGCAGACAAGAGGAATCTAACATGGGAGTTTCGCTCATCTGAAGGCCTTTATGCAAGCTGAGAAGGGCACCTATTCAACTGATTGATAAATGGCATTCAAAGGTACAGATACATGCCATGTGGTCCGCCTTCCGACAATAAATCCTTTGAAGCGGGGATTGTAGAACGCACGAAAAAAAAAAATACATGTCGAATTCTACCTTTTCCCCCTGACGACATTTCTTACTACTGGTTCAATGGCGAATGTCTGGTCTTCTGGATCCACATTAAAGGTATTTTTCCACAACGGTTTGAGTGGCTCCGGTAGCATCCAAGCGAGGTTTTCGTTTCTCAGCCATAAGCGAAGTAGGTGTCGGCTAGAACAAGAACAAAAGGTCAAGAAAGAAGCGAAGGTGAGAAACGGTATCATACGTTTTTTGTGGACTGTCAGTGAACCCATCTCTGGCATGAAATATGCTGAGGTTGTTAATATATTGGATGTCGCCTTGTTGGAAATTGAGGCCGAGGGAGAACTTTTCGCCGAGGAAGTGTAAAGTGTCAAGAGCCTCTGCTTGGGCTTCGGTTATTGGCGGAATGTCTTTCGATCTTGGGAGATGCTGAAAACCAGTAAAGTAACGGCGGGCGTACTGGATAATAATCTTCGAATCGAGGTAGTATAGAAGCGGGCGAAAGGTTACGGGTGGATCACGTCCAAATCTGAGGAAATGCGTTAAAACCATATAATTCAGGAAAACGCACGAATAAAGACTGACTCATCCACTGGCCATGGTTGAGAGAGGGTATTGATCAAATCCGGTCTGGTTGCGGCAAGTTCGTTATATACCCTCCAGCTGCTGCTGATCCTTGAAATTCCGCCTTCCGCAGCGATCTGCAGAGCAAACAAAGATACGACATCCGCTCCCTGATCGGTATGAAAAACCTGTTTGTCCGTTGTATAAGCGGGCCCACCAATGATGCCTTTCAGGTGGCTTTGCGAAAGATCTTTGACGTGCGAAAGCACTCCTCCGTTTTTGTCCTGCACCCCTCGAGTGCCAGCGACGTACGAAGATATTCCAGCGTAGATCAAGATGTTATCTTCCTTAGAATACGAATTGACGGGAATGGTGCGAAGCACAAAGAAACCCCGCCCTTGGTGCAGCTCTTGGGACAATTCGAGTAAAACTGGCCCAAGAGTTGGTAACGGAAAGTTCTGAGACGAGATATGTCCAAAATGAAGTCCAAGTCCTACAATGACCTGAGTGAAATTGAAGGAAGGTTCAAATGCATCTCGGGATTCACCATGGAAATGATTTACCGCATCGTCTATTTCCTGGAGGTGTTCCCGGGTGAGCACAGACACCCATTGTGCCTCGTTCTTCCAGTCTTTCCCTTCCCATACCAGAGGTGAGTCCATCTTTTTCGGAAAGCCCTCTGGCAATGGTACGCTTGTTAGGTTTGGCTCCCCAGATAGCCTCTGAGATGTGCGTTGTTGCCACTTCTCACGATCCGGATGGTATGTAATGTCTGGTTGAGACCAGGCATAAGCAGGATGCCCACCGAGCTTGCTGGTAGTCGACGACATCATTGGAGGAGATAAGCAGTCTTGACTTCTGCGTTCACATTGGAGAACTGCGTGGTGCAATAGTGCTTATCACTTGCGTCTTCGAGATAAGATCAGACGTTTCACGTGATATAGGAGTAAATGCTCAAGAAAATACACTCTACTGTGCATGGAGGGATATTTCGAGGCAGGTATATTTACTTTCGAGACATCACAAATTTTATGTTTCTGTTGGAAATTAGTTGTTATGGGTGGAGTTCGTTTCCTCGAGTAATGTTCTAATTTCTCTCTTCGAATACGAAGGAAATGATGCCCATGGTCATTTCAAATGAACTTGCGTCTATTCACTGGGCGTTATATGTATCCGTAAATACCTCCGGGAAGCATCCAGGGTGGTGCATTGATGGTCCACAGGTCTTAATATAAAAGTGGAAGTTCCATGCAGTAGGGCTCCTTGAAAACTGAGCACCAGTGAGGGAAAATCGACGCAGTATACGATCCTTACGCATCCAATGCTTAGATATCAGAGCTCATCAGGTGGGACCCTGTACGGTTACAGCCAAGGCCATTGATGACATCTCTTTATGATGCTATGCATGCGATCCTGATTTATCGAGGGTCCCACTTCATTTATCGCCGGGAATGATTAGTGACCATCTCTCTAATTTGACAGTTGTGGGGAGAGGAACCCGGGCCGTTGAAATTTTACAAGGTGAGTTTCGCTCAGGCTGGGGTCCTTGGTCACTGAGAAGATGTCCTAGGCACAGCAGACACAGAGGAAACACCAGCAGATGTGACTGGGAAAGTCATCAAGACGAAGAAGCCATAATCAGCATTGGATTTTGGAGATAAAACTATCAGATAGAGCCTGGATGTAGGCCAAACAGTGGGCGAAATATGTCCGATAAGTCGAAGCCAATCAAAAAAAATGAGGGCAACCGACTTGCGCCGCTCCTTCAAACGTTCCGGAGAAAACCTGGGTTTACACCGGGACCCGACCATACTCCAAAACGAGGGGTGATTTAAATAAATGTCTTTAGGAATCGGGACGTCTGCAGGGAGTTGCAAATTGTGGAAGCCGTAAGCCTCAGGTTAATCAGTCTTCAGATCGCTTGGAAGAATAAATCCATGACAGTCCGTAACCAAGGTTTGGTGAGAATACAATAGAAAGTGGTTCTAGATGAAGCAGGTCAGCCCACTCATATCAAGAAGTCGAACAGCTTGGCGGCGGTGTATCTGCCGTGCACGACCGTAAGCGAAAGCTGCCACGTGACGGTAGGATTGAGGTGGTGCTGCTAGCAACTTGCAAGAGAGTTGACTAGATGAGTTGGAATCGAAAGGTGCCGGTGAGCAACGGTGTCACTCATACCTTATTACATGAATCCAAGTGCTGTCTCTTCGACGTCCGTATTTGTTTGATGTGAGTCATGTGACAGTTCGAATCTAACCAAATTGGTCAGCGGAAATTCGAATTCCGGATCTGTGACCGAACCCGTAACCACGAATGCATTCGAGGCCTTATAATCACCTGGAAAGCTTCTCCTGTTTCGTTTGAACGGATGTCACCTCCGGCTATCGAGACCCATGTCTTCGACGCCCCTTCGCATTTGAAGATTGTGGCCAAACGTTACACGATGGCATCATCCACCAACGATGGTCGCGGATTGACGCTACTCTTCACACATTGCATTGGAGCTCGTACGTGTTTCTCCTCTTTTTCGACCTTTTTGATGAAAGAACGTGTCGTAGACAAGGAGCAATGGGAACCGGTTATCCAACACCTCTTCAAATCGCAATCCAGCAAAGACAATGGCTATCGTATTCGAGAAGCCTGGTCATTCGACTGGCAGAACCACGGAGACGCAGCTATCTTGAACCGCGAGGTGTTGAAGTTCCGTCCAGAGGGCGTTTGTGAGTGTTACTAGGCCAAATCGTATGCCATTCCCTGAGGCACAGTTTATAGCTGCGTATGAATGGTCGCAAGCCATGACTGACTTTGTCAGATCGCCGCGGATGAAAGGGCATCGAATCCTCGGTTTGGGACATTCGGCGGGTGCAGCCACAGTGTGTGTATGTAAATTTGGATAGTACAGAGTTTTATCTAACGGAAAACTACTAGGCTACTCACAACGAAGGCAATACCCACAAACGAACTTCCTTTTGTAGGAATGATCCTCATAGAGCCAACCATAGTGACACGGGAAGTATTCAACATAGATCTCGAGAGTCGCATGTCAGCAATGGACTTCGCTGTCACTGCAACCTCCACGCGACGCGACACCTGGCGATCACGCGAGCAAGCTCTGGAATATTTCAAG
>Ga0307509_10010834_pt1 | contig 11118 bp, 13 predicted proteins | sample 10_EM_MG_FD_202245 | JGI IMG/M metagenome (GOLD analysis project Ga0307509, IMG submission 202245) | Populus trichocarpa ectomycorrhiza microbial communities from riparian zone in the Pacific Northwest, United States - 10_EM | ecosystem: Host-associated > Plants > Roots > Unclassified | place... | reverse complement strand
CCCCCCCCGTCCCCACCTTTCCCTCTCTTCCTCGCCATCATCCGCAGGTAGAGCGCGCCATGTATTAGGTAAATTCTAAAAGCAAAAAAGAACACGCATCTATTCTATTCCATCATCATCACCATCATCGCTACCATCACCACGATTAAATGCCCGTATATCAAGACCACATGAGACCCTTCCCAGTCGGTATTAGATCGTAACGCAACCTCTGATTGCGGGGTAAGTTGAAGCAAGGTCCGCCGTTTTCTGGACATTACGAATAGGTAAGCATGGAATTTTAACAGCTATGGTGCAAATACACTTCCCTCCAACCTGAGGTTGAGAATTTGTCCTTCAAGATGAGGTTTTTCTGTCCTTTTTTTCTTTTCTTTTTTTTTCTCCCTTGAACCAAAGGGCAAGGTGGGACTGAGAGGCTGAGTGACGCATGAATCTGGTTACGTACTGCACGGTCGAGTGCCCTATCCGAAGGAGACATGAGGACTTCCCCCATGTGAGCGTCGGATAAGAGCCAAGGGGTTTCCCTGTCGATTCTTTTCTTTTCTTCCCTTTTTTTTTCTTTTCTTTTCCCTTTCACCTTCACCTTCCCGGCGGTGGGATGTCGGCTCCTCCTTGATACAATAGATACGGTACCGGCACTGGACCGTATGAGAGATGGATGGGCAGCTAGAGGTAGCTAGCGCCCCGGGCTCCCCACACACACGCAACCGTGCTGGACTGGATGGAGGAAAAACCCCTTGACATCTTCTTCCCTGCGATATACTAGCGTTGTTCCGGTTTTGCGGTTTTATCCCACCTCCTCTTCTGCTTCTGCTGCTGCGACTTACCGCAGTCAGCCACGGGTCTTCACCCGGCAGTTTTTGCCTAGGTGGAAGGCGAAAGCGATGAATTGTTGGGCCCTGGCTTATTTGGCTTTGCAGCGCAGTGTCCTATTTTGCTTAACCTACTCGTACAGGAATGAAGAGAGAAAAAACCATTCCCCCAGGCTACGTATGACAATTACGGTAGTGTCGTTAAATAGCACGGTATCGTGGTCCATGCACAACACCCGGACAGCCCGCAAGGCTCTGCTTGTTTCGGCTTCCTCTGCTATTCCTCCTCTCTCTCTCTCTTCCCTCGTATGACTTTTACCCTAATTTCTGCGCCGGCAATATATATGGGCTTTTTGGGGGGGCTTTTTTTTTTCCGGACTGGTTCGGTCTGCTTGTTTTTGTCTAATTCGAACGAGGAGCGTCTGGCTGCAAAGTATTACTCGAGTAAACATCTACCGGTGCCAGTGCTCTACTCGAGTACTCCAGCTCAAGTGCAGGCAAGCAAGCAAGTGCAAGGTAATAGATGAAGATTAATCTAGGTTTAAGAGCCCATCGCCATCCCCCCTCTTGATCTGGACAAAATATTACGGTGTGGGGGAAGAATGAGGGTGCACTAATTAATTAATGACAGTAATTTAGAGCTGCAGAATGGTGCAGCGACCTCTTCTCTGCTCTTCTCTCGCTCTTCCTCTTCCTCTTCTCTTTTGCAAATCATGGGGCCGCATCTAACTCACTCCACCGGTAAGCCATCCTCTCCCCATCATCTATCGATACCGTCAAATCTCTTGAAATCCACTATCTCCGTTAACCCTGTAATCCCCGAGAAAGCTTGGCGCTTTTCTTTGACACCACAAGATCAGCCGCTCGGACCTCCTTAACTGGGATTCGCAATTCTGTTAACTTGTCAGACTAAACCTGTCCTGGACTTATTCCCGCTGATGATCTGATACCGGCAGTGGGTTTCAAGAGATTCTAGGGCGGTATGATAAGCAAAAAAACTTGACGGAAACACGACCCAAACAAACGGATAAACAAATAATGACAGAAACCCTAGCCCTACCATACACCACGAACCACACGCCCTACCGTATTGCGTCTCCGGAACAAGCCTCTTGCTGCGCCCACCACCACCACCACCACACTCACAGCCCAGATTCAAAGAGCGAAACTGTGAAACCAACCAACCCACCTCCCAGCCAAAATCTTGGCACCAACGATAAATGTGGGGTAAGCTCAAAAAGTGAACCAAAGTGAAGTAAAATCCGGGCATGCCATGATACGATGCTGTACGATACCATCGCTGTCATCTGAAAGATGAGGTATTAAGAGGGAGAAGAGGGGGGCACGGTTGCATGCGCCGCCGCAGCAGCGGATATCCATCCGTGGAAAGACCATAGACAGACAGACGGACAGACAGACAGATAGAACGAGAGGGGAGATGAGGGAGGGAAGCAGAGGGAGTGAGGGGTTCAAGCTTAGATGGAACGTGATGGAGGAGAGAGGGGGGCATCATCAACGAGGGGACGATACGATACGACAGTTCTATCCACGACCGACCCACCGATTGACCGATAGCCCAACTAAGTGAAAGCGTGGGGTTTATAAATAAGTGAATAAATAAATAAATAGAATTAAATGACTCTCGCCAGTGGACCGCGGATTGCGCCATGAGTTCTTGTATCCGGGCATCTTCTCCCCCGCAAAAGTGTCCTATGAAGGAGCAGTACCGGTACACTACTCTACTCCGCATTTCGAGATGAGGATGATGATGGCGCGATGTTAGGCCACCACAGTGGAGGAGAGGGGAGGGGGGCAAGTGGGGGGGGGGGGGGAAACAGCTTTGAAAACCTCATTCTCACGCGCTCACCCGCTCCCTCACTCACTCACTCCCTCCCCAAGTTACCGTATCGTAAGACACAGCGTGAATCTTTCATCTCTTCCTTTCTTACCCTTCCAACGAACAAATCCCGCGGTTTTTTTTTCTCACCTTTGTTTTTCTATTTTCGTCTTTCCGTGTCTGGTGTTTTGCTATTTACAATGCTCTTCGAGTGATGCTGCATGACCACCCGTGCATCGCGATCGCCTCGGTCGAGCGCGACCAAAATGAATGAGGCGAGCGGAATTTGCTCTGCTCTTTTTTTGTGTTCTAACTTCTCAGGGTCCAAAAATCGCTAAAACTGTGGAGTTACCGAGGATGGGATTCCGGATGTTTTTTTTGGTGGGTGTGTGTGTGCGGGCGTTAATCTGCGTGTTATGATGCGTTGGGGGCGGCACCTGCAGGTTATCGTGACCAGGTCTTGGTATGATGTGGGTGTGCAGGTATTTTTTATATTTATTTTTTATGTGTTTGGGTGAATGTGATGGGGAGAAAGAGAGAGGGTTTGGGGGCTTGGGGTTTGCGTTTTTGTTGTGGAGGTGGTGTGGGTTGGTGGGACTGGGTATTGTGGTGAGTTGATGGGTTGGTGGGCTGGTTTGGTGTTATATCGGTGATTTTTGGGTGAGGATTCGTTTGTTTCCTAAATTTTGTGTTTGGAGGCCTTGCTGGTTGTTGTTTTGGAAGTTCTGTAATTGCTGTTCAAAGCAGCTTTGACGGCTGTAAATCGTTACTTCCTGATTTAACTATTCTTCTCGCTAAACACTGTGCTCTCCTGGTTACTCCCGGTGAGAAGTAGAAGCCGGGGCACCTACTAGTACTAGTAGAGACAGTGCAACCAAGAATAAACAAAAAAGAGACTTTCGTAGCGAAATCTATCACTTCTTCAAAAGCTAGCGAAATTTTTAAACGAGTTACTGAGTAATTAAGACACAGAAAACTGATACATAACCTCAGATGTTTGGCGTTAATATTTCAGGCGTACCAGCCTTTTGGGAGCATCTGGGTTATTATCCTCACCCTGAGTAAATATTATCGATGCAACCCATCCACCGCATGACACCGGAGGAATCCAATCCCTCGCCCATCCATCCAGTGCAAGTGCGCACAGTGCTCGGTACAAGTACAGTACGCACATATTGCCATTCGAGCTGCATTGGCTGGTTTTGTACTAGGTGCTGTACCCTACTGCGCTGTTACGAAATATGGATAACAGTGGGAATAATCTGCTCTGTTGAATGAGATGCAGAGGTTTTGCGTTATCTGCGTGTTTTAGTTAGAAAGTAAGGGTTCTGGGGAGCGGAGAGTGTGGCTATTGCTCCACTCGGGCTTCGTCTTATTGATACCACTATTAGCATACGGCAGCCGTGGATATGTGCGCTTGGGCGGGGCTCGTCCTAGTATCAATATGTCGGTGAGCTCTTTTGGTGTTGTATCCGGTTTAGCTTATCTATGGTACTCGAGCAGCGGCCCGCATCTAAATCTTGCTCTGTAACGATAATCCGTGAGAGGCTACTCGTGGTTCTCGCATGCTGTCGGTTTCCTGACATAGCTAAATACTGCAGGGACTAGAATTAGGTCGTCGGAGTCGCGGATGTAATCTGATGATGGCTCGGGAATGGGTCGTTGGATTCGTCATCGTAGGTTCTGGTCCATGGCAGCACGCATGCTGTGAATGGTGGGAATTTTTGCGGAGACACAGTCGAGTTTGTCGGAGCTAGAGGCTCACCTATTGGACGCAAGCCTCGGCTCCATTCCTTAAGTGCATTGTTCCCGGGGGCCACGGGACTTAACAGAGCGGATTCTCCGGTCATTGTGGATCACTCGATAGGTGGGGTTGAGTGGTTGAGGCAGCTTGCAGCAACACTTGCCTGGTCTTTTATGTTTGCTGCTCTGGTTGATTGGATGTTTGCACTTGAGCAAGAATTTCAGCGGGTGAGATTGTTCTCGATGGGATGCGGGCTACGCGTTAGGATTATGATGCGCTGGTATCATGGTGTGTGCTCTCCTGAGGATGTTTGGCTTGTTATTGGGAGCCTTCTCCCTAGCCCCGTACGGCATGTTACCGTAAAAACTTTCGCAATTCGCTGTCTCCGGCGCGCCTCCAATGTCTGGGCTCAGAGGCAAAAGCTCTTGGAAAGGGCCAGTGCTTCTCTGTCACAGTATAACATCGGCCTTCGCGATATGTTGGATCCCATAAACTGGAATACGCAAGTCTGTTAACTTGTTAAAACCTATCCTGGGCCGACGGAGATAGCGAATTGCGAGAGTTTTTACGGTGTATTATGCTCTGGGTTCTCCCTAACCCTGAGAAGTGATCTGTTCCGGACGGCGCGGGAGTTTGGCTACTATTACAAAGATGAGCATAAGGCCCTTATAATTATAAGGAAGGATATTTAACCCACGCATAAGGGTGGCTAAATCCAGGAAGTTAATAAGTTTCTGCAGGTAGGCAGGGGGGGCATATGGTAGTGTCGGTGTTCTGGATATTTTTAAACTTCCTCGGGGAGGAATCAAGACCTGCGTCGGGTGTTTTACGTTTGCTCGTTCTATTCTCTGAAGAAGATCTCTATTTCGGGCACAAGTCATTGAGGTGCTAGGATACTGTCTCGGTGTTCTGCTGTGGCCCGGGCCTTGAGCATGTGGAGAGGCATGGGTATTGCAGGGAGAGACTACTTTGTTATTTTTCAGGCTGGTACTCTATTAAACCTGTTGGGAATTCTGCCAAAAAAGAAATAACTTTTTAAAGAAGGGTGAGGAAGGGATTCGCTCTTGATGGATACCGGTACCATAGTTCATCCTCGATGTGTTGGGCGAAATACTGCAGCAGCTCCAATCGGTTGAGAGTGATTCATGGTGTTTTGCATTATCTTAAAGTCAGGTGGAATCCACTATCTGATCATCGGTGGAAATTAGCCCCTCAGCCCCTAGCCCAAGGTGGGTTTATTTTGACAGGTTAGTAGAATTGCGAATACCGGTTAGTGGGATCCAACACGTCCTAAGGGCTGATCATACTGTGTCAAGAAAAGTTCTAATTCTCCGCAAGAGCTTTTGTCTCTGGATTTGGAGGCTACGGGGCTGATCGAGATACGGTGTGTATGGTACTGTAGTGGATTTCACACGAGATTTTACTGTAGTCGTCCAGCTTGATGTGACACAGAACTAATTTGGTTGAAACCTAGGATTAAAAAGCTTGTCGATGACTCAACAAACGAGTTAGTCAATGGTGACTGGTACCACATGTACTAGTACCGGCACCTTGAAGTCATTCATACCCGGTGGGCTCATGAGGATGGTATGAAGTGTTGGTTTGTTAATTTTGCAATAAGAAGCGCCGAAAGGTCGCTGTAGGTTGTTGATTTCAACACTAGACCCGCCTGCTGGTATCCGATCTGCCGCCGAAGGCTGAACTTCAAATTTTGACTTCTCTCTCCCCTGCGCTACATTGCAGCAATACTATACCCGGTACCTTTGAGAGTGGTAGGAAAGGCACAGCACGGCCACCGGTGTGCCGTATTGGTACCTTCAACTTATCGTTGTTAGGCATCTTAACAAATTCTGGAAGAAGGTAGATCTCTCAAGCTTTAGCCTTCAAGGGAACGATAAACCTAACCCTGGGCACTAGGAGGTATCGATCATGACGACTCCTAATAGCGGTACCCCTTTATCTCAGAGACAATCACTTTCCTCTTACCAGACTGCAATTGCTATTATCCCTCCGGCTTTCTATCACCCGCAGATTAACGCCCTCCGTTCGCTGTATGATAAGTCCTACTTGAGATGGCCTCCGCATCTCAACGTGCTCTACCCCTTCGTTACACCCGAGAGTCTCCCGTCAGCTGTTCAAAATTTCCGAAGGCTGATTGAGGAGAGCAAGGGCGATGGACTTGGATTTTGGTTAAAGTTGGATCGGGCCGGGAGCTTCCAACATAAACAGAATGCTACGGTATTCCTCTCGCCTGGTCCGCATGGTGGTGGGCTGGTTGGGGACCCAGAGACAGCGTCCGGGGAAGCCCTGAGACGGCTCGAGGGGTTACTATCTGACCAATACACAAAAAGAGGAAGGACAGGTGATGGTGTTTATAGACCGCATCTTACCTTGGGGCAGACTTCTTTGGACTCAGTGCCACTGAATTCTTTGTTATCTAAGGCTGGGAAACTGGTGATGGCGAACGGGATTTCAAGCGAGCCGTTCAAATGGTTTGTGACAAGGCTGGCAGTTATGAAGAGAGATGAGGACGGAAACATGAGGGTTGTTGATGAAATCCTTCTGGGAAGACGGGGTGCCGGGGAGGCGGGAGAAGGGGAGGGGGAGGGGGAGGGGGAGGATGAGGATACGGTGTTGGAGATTGACAGAGTGTCTAGAGAGAATCTGGGTGAATTTCAGGGGCTGAGCCTTGGTGATCCGGGAGAGAATTTCGGAAGCGTCGGGCCGGGGATCTCTTATCAATTTTCTACCGAAAGTGATGATTGGGTTCCGACTGACATCACAAGCATCCAAGGACGAAGGTTCCTCTCGAAAGACATTACAATAGCTACCTACAATGTCTTGATAGATTCTCCATTTCCGCCCCCGGTTGAAAGATATCCGCTGCTAATTAATGCGATTCTTTCGATCCATCCTACTCCACCGAGTTTAGCGATACCCTCAATACTTTGTCTTCAAGAAGTGACCGATGATTTTCTCCAATATCTTCTCTTGAACAACGCCATTCGAACTCGATACCCTCTGTGCACACATTCTCCAAACTCGGTTCTCCCTAGCATAAGGAATTGTGTTATCTTTGCTACAGCTTCATGCGGACCTTTCGAATGGCGATGGCTTGACTTCGCCAAACGCCATAAAGGTGCAGTTATTGCATCATTTCCGAAACTAGGAGGTCCGGATAAACCACTTGTTGTGGCAACTGTCCATCTTACTTGTGGCCTTGGTGATGGGAGTGTTTCAGCAAAAGCTATTCAGTTGAAGACACTCTCAGCATATCTACGCACTAAACACTCTACTAGTGAGTGGGTTGTGGCGGGGGATTTCAACCTCCAGACCTCAATGCAAAGCATTGATTCGGCGTTTGCTAACAGAAGTATCTCAAAATATACTCACGAGTTAGTCAGGAAAGGGCTAATCGATGAGGAGGTCTTCTCTGACTCTTGGGAATTATTTTTTGGCCTAAACGAAGAGGATGATGTCCCTTACGAGGCGGATAATACTGTTGTAAAGATCAAGGGGGAGGGAGAATGGGGAGCCACGTTCAATCCATACACGAATCCAGTTGCGGCGAAGATTGTGCAATGGGGCAATGATCCTCGCCCCCAGAGGTACGACCGGGTTCTGATCAAAAGCACTGGAAATTTGAGGGTTAGGCATGTACGGCGATTTGGGTTTCCAGTAATTAATTCTCAGGATGGTGGGAAAACACTGGAATGTGGTAGTGACCATTGGGGTGTCACCGCCACGTTGAGCTTCCGCCCGGACGTTGGAGATATGGGTGGGCAGAGAAGCAGTGCCAAGTTACAGCTCCCGGAGGTAGATGTCGATGATCAGCTTCTGAAAACACTTGTTGACCCCTACATGCCTTGTAGGGCCGATCGTAGTGCTAGAGAAACTGCTATAACATCCCTAAGAGATGTTTTGCTACAAGAGCAGGAATCGGTGGTTGGGGTCGAATATAAACCATCTCGTGGGGCTATCCCGATTATTTTGGCCCCCGTGGGTAGTTATGCTCTGGGTGTCTATGATAAAGATTCTGACGTGGATTGCCTCTGTATTTCAACAATTTCTACCAAGACCTTTTTTGAGATTGCGAGACAAAGGATTAGGAGGTTTGGTGGTGAACGGGGGATCCGCTTGGTAAGATTTGTTGATGCCAAGGTCCCTGTCTTGGAGGTGAAGGCCGGGAATATAAAATTTGATCTGCAGTACTGTCAGGCCCCGGCGATAATCGAGCAGTAAGTTCCTATTTATAAATTACTCTTAATCGATGCTTACCAATGGCAGTTGGTCAACTATTCCACTTCTACCTCCGAATGACTCGATATTCTCATTGCCGGCGCACGTGCTCAGATCTCTTAACTCCTATCGAGATACTGAATTTCTCCTTCGCACAATACCAAATCTCGGTGCCTTCCGGCTAGCATATCGCTTCATCAAGATATGGGCTCTCGCGAGTGGAATTTTTTCTTCACGGTTCGGATATCTCGGTGGCTTTCACATCACCCTGCTGTTGGCACGCATATGCAAACTCGCGGATGGAGATCCAAAGGGTGTTACTGTGGCAAATATCGTTAGGTTGTTTTTCGGCCATTACTCGAAAACCGACTGGTTAGCGGAGATTATTTATGATCCGGAGTTCTCAGTTGGAGCCCGGTATCAGCGGTTTTCTCGGGAACCGATGGTTATTACTAGCATCCATGCCCCGGTGGTCAATGTTGCGAGAAATGCCACTAGACATAGCATATCCGCATTAACACGGGAGTTTGGACTTGCGGAAAAGGCTCTTCGTAGTGGGCGATGGGACCTAAGGTTGATGGGGAGAGAAAATGAGTTTTTAGCCGAGTATGGGAGCTATGTGAAGATCGACGTTCAGTATTGGGGAAACGCCTTGAGGAGAGGAAAGGCATTAGCTCTATGGGTGGAAAGCACGATCCCCTTGCTTTTAGTCGGTTTGTATGACTTTTCCCTTTAGAGAGATACGTACTAAGAGAGCCAGAACTAAATGCTAAAGCGCCTTTCATATTTGCGCGGGCTTGGCCGCGGAGGTTCGTTAGCACCGCTGAGCTCGATGAGTGGACTGAACTGCGAGGATTTTACCTTGTTGGGCTGTCCAATGGTGATACCGGAGACGAGAGGTCGAAAGAGCAAAAGCGAAAGGATGAGAGTGCGTTCTTGGAGGTTCTACAAGGATTTGAGCGGCATCTCAAAGAGCGCTCAATAGTTGTGCTTGAATATGATTCTACAGACTCGTGGATCCAAGTCCAGCATGCGCGGGGGTCCTCTTTGGGGAATGTCAAAGCAGACGATCGGGATTGGGGCGGTGATGGAATCGAGGACGATCTCATAGACGATGAAGATAACCTTATTGGTGCTAAGCAGGGCTCGAATGAAGAATACCCGTGTGATGATGATCAGAGTTATTCGAGTGTTAAAGCGACACCGTCGTCAGGAGCCAAAAAACAGCCCAAAAAGCCTGTGCCAGGCAGAAAGCTCCGGCCGGCACTCGATGTGATCAATCGGATCAAGTGGGATCCATCTTTGGACTCGGGTGATTTTCTGATAGGATATGAAGACAGGTTTAAAGGAATTAGAGAGATGGACGTTGGAAAATGGAAGATGGAGCAGACGGATCTGGAGTTTATCCCCTTACATCGGGTTGCGTACTTTAGGAGGCGGAGTGATGGGGTGGTGGTTTGGGATCGGGAGACGAAGAACGACCTTTTGTTCGGAAATATGGTTGGGGAGGGTGGAGAATGAATGTTTGGGAATATGTAGCCATAGGGTTTGGGACTGAATATGCGTGTGACAAGGATGATTCATATGTCGTCACTCGGAGTGCCATTTGGGGTTGGTTAGATAGAATGGAGCCGGGCCAACATGTGACATTCAATCCCATAGATGCCATTGTGGCTCGGACAGCACTGCAGTCTCAATTATAATGGGGCAGCAGCCATTGAATCGAACAATAGAACCAAATAAATGCCTCTGTTAAAATCCCTTGACTTAACCATCAAATATCCTTGGATTTCTGAACTTCCAAACCATCAGAAGCAAGCTCAAGCGCACATAGAGAGACCCCACACAGCTCTTTAATTCGTCAACGAAAAACGCACAAAAACCAGCATGTCGCCGCTCCTCCCCATGAACACCTCCGAGGCCTACCAACCCCCTGCACTGTCCCCCAACGCCTCCCCCTTTAGCCCACCCTCACCCCAATCATCCCCACCACTTCTGGTCACATACGCGGACCGCAAATCGAACACAGGCTCCGCCGTCATCGCCGCACTCTCCCTCATCGCCATATTCCTCGCCCTGGCATTCCTCGTTGGCTACGGCGTGTACCGTTTCGGCGTTGGCTTTCTCCTGGGCAAGCGGGTTCCCAGGAAGGGTGGTGGAGCTACCGGCGGCAATGGTGCATCATCCCTGCCTTTTACTTGGTCCCGGTGCTGTTCGCTGATACTTGGTCGAGGAGGGAAAGAAAGGGGGATTAGCGCTGGAGTTTCGGAGGTTAGGGGTGGTATTTGCGGGAGCAGGGGTAGGCACAGGAAGGGAGAGGGGAAGGGGAAGGAGAGGGTTGGGGTATTGGAGACTGTGGTTGAGGTTCCTGAGGAGGAGGAGGAGGGAGAGGGGGGAGAGGAGGAGAGGAAGAAGCGGAGGGGTGGGGTGGTTGGTCATGGGTTAGAGGGGGAGTTGGAGAATGTCGAGTTGGGTAGATGGGGGTA
>Ga0307509_10010833_pt1 | contig 11119 bp, 14 predicted proteins | sample 10_EM_MG_FD_202245 | JGI IMG/M metagenome (GOLD analysis project Ga0307509, IMG submission 202245) | Populus trichocarpa ectomycorrhiza microbial communities from riparian zone in the Pacific Northwest, United States - 10_EM | ecosystem: Host-associated > Plants > Roots > Unclassified | place... | reverse complement strand
AACCTCGACCGGGTTGAAGAATGTGACATTGACTCGCATTGGTCCGGCTTGGGCGGTCAGGGTGATTTGAGTAGGCGTCATCACTCTATTTGTAACGTTCGCATCACTGACGTTCAGCTGTTGTGATATAAAGCTGTAGGAAGATTTTCCGAGAATGCTATAGGCAGCGCCATCGACGCGCACGAAGACATCCTGATTATAGTACTAGAATAATGAGAAGTATCTCAATTCCGGTAGGTCGAATGAAGAAAACACACGCACCTGAGAAAGGCTGCTCGTTGTCGTGCCCTGATAATACTCACTGAAACGACCGATGGAGGAGTTACTACCATTTGTTTGCGGTAGCCAAACACTGAAGTAGGGAGAGCGGACTGAAAGAGGGAGGGCTACGGAGAAAGAAGCCTGGACCAGTTGGATTTGTCGGTACAACGAAACGAGGAGGAAGAGCAGCAAGAAAGTCATAGTGAGAGGGGACAAAGAAAGATGTGGAGTCCAAGGACTGTTGCGCGCACCAATCAATTTTATGAACCATAAGGAACTATAAACTCAATTGATCGTGGTCAGTCCACCTCTCGAACTGCGGCGTAGCCGCATCACAACCAAGAATTCCCGAGGGCTATCACCCTAAAACAACCAAGAATTGTGAGAGGATAGAAACAAGATTTCGTGGCAGTGACCTTCGTTGTCCCAAACTGTCTCGAGGACAGAGCCCTGCGTGTCTTCACACCAGATTCATCGTTACCGGGGTCTGCGCACATCATCGTGATCGGAGGGTAACCGACGTGTAGTCACGTGCATAGGAAAACATGCATCGGAGTTTATTGCTCTCATTGGTGTAATCATAGTGGGCCACAACGCCCACGCAGTAGGTAGATCTCCAACCAGGATTGGATACAATTATGTGAGTTTGTAATTCGGAAATGCAAGGGTGCGTGTCGGCGACCTATAATAACCACTCCCGGTTTGTCTGTCCAAGGAATTCGTAGAGCAGGTTGGATTACAAGGACAGGAGATCATAAAAGAAAATTTCCGCCCGCGTGGAAGGAACGCGTATACAAACCTCACATGTATCACAGGCGAAGTGCGGGGAGGACGCGGCTGGCGGGCCGCTACGTGAAAAAAGGGGGTCAAGTGACCGCCGCGCCGCGTAAACCGAGTTGAACGGTTCGCCACTCTCTCGTTGCTTCCCAGTGAGATCTTCACCATCCCTCTTTCCTCCTTCCCTACCGCCTCTCTCCTCTTGCGCACGCACGCACTTCCTTACATTCGCCTGAAATCAACTCTGCGACGGTTTGACTTCCTTGCTAGTTTCCAAGACCTTACTACCAAGGCTCGATGCGCTGATCACGCTCATTAGAGGGTACTCGGAAGAAATGCCGTGTCCGTCCTATACTTCTCTTCTCATACCTTTCCTGATACCCTTACTAGATAAGAGACCTTGTTGATCTTGTGCCGTTCCTGAGTCCGTTCTTCCCCGCTACGGAGAGGCACCCATGCCCAAAACTTTGTTAGTGGGTGGTTTTTTTTTTCACTCGCGTTATCCCAGTAACAAGAAGTCGATGACTGCGTCATATACCCTCCCGTTCACATAGATCCTCGTCATCCGTCTTGGGGATATGTTAATCCTCGTTCCCCTCGACCGTTCCCCTTTCTACAGGACCCTTCTGCGAAACATCTTATTGAGGTTGAGCTATTCGCGTGATTCATCTGTGCCATTGTCTTTGATTACACTTCGTCGGCCCTTTCACATTGCCTTCACCTATTCGAGCTTCGGGGAAATCCCCGACTCGTTCCATGCCAGGTCGGTTGCATAGAATCAGGACGCAGTGACGGTGAGTCGGAATCACACAGCTACATCCGGACGAGATCCAAATAGGGCATCATGCAATATGTTTTTATCTGATACCGGTGTTGTATGTTGGTAACTTTGGTGAAATCCACTGGTACGAAGTCCGTCAGCTGAGGCAAGAACTTGCTTTGAATTCGGATCAGAACTGTGGGCTGGAGTTAGGGTGCGGTCCCCTTTTTCCTCCAGTACATCACCAATCGCTATTGTCTCGTCACTGCGTCATTCTGCTGATATCCTCTCCTCATTCCATCGTTGTAGTACGATCCCCCGTTCAGACAGTTGGACTTAATGATACCTCTTCTCTGGTTTTCCTGGGCGTGGATATCTAAATTGTGTCCGAGTAGGATCCAAGTAAGTCCGATGGTGTACATGAGTTGACTAGTTGATCTGTCTGTAACATGTAGCAGAGCGCAGGGTTCTTGCTATTCGCCAATTCACATCTTCTGGTAAAATGGCTATAGTAGAGGCTGGCACCTGCAGGGCACGTTGTGCCTTCCAAACCCAAGTATTGACGTCCGCACCGTGCAGGTGTAGCATGTGCCTGTGTGCCATCAATAACAATAGTCACCAGACCCGTCCCATAACTCGGAACTGTAGTGTGATTAACCTTGGGGAACTTTTGTTGTTATCATTCTTAGTCGTTTAATTCTTGCTTTGGGTACCCATCAAGGGGACTCAGATGCTCTACTAAGAAATAACAATTTTCCGATGCTCTAGCGTATGTCGCTGCTCCAGGTCTCGCTTTGGGTACGAATTTGAACCTAGGCCAAGGTCAGCCGATGATGTAGCACGTCCTCAGGCTGCGGCACTCGGGCGGTCAGCCTACGTAACTTTAATAGTGGTAAGTACCTGAATTTTATCACAGCACCTGATTAGGGGCCTACCTTGTCCTCGTCACATGGCATAGCTATAGCCCGGAGCTTCAACTTTGGCCTGGGTGCATCGACTGGACCCGAGGTGGGTTGTCTAGGGGTCGTCCTACCTGGCGTCACGATGAACGGCCATATACGTTTCCATCTTGGGTCGGGCAAGTTGTCAGGATATCGGATACTCAATGGTCGCACTGCTTAAATCACCCAGACGGGTGACAAACGGATTACATCGTACAGAAGTAACTTAGATCGAAGTGGTGGGACCTGAGTCCGTAACATCACGTGACAAGTCGTGGATCAGCAGAAATTTGAGAAGAGCAATAATTGAAAACAGTAATTTTTCTCATTGCATCGCTCCATCCTCTAACAAAACTGCCACTATATCCTGACGTCCATGTGCCAACGCGATTTGTAACGGAGTTCTACCTTCGCGGTCCACGGCATCGATATTCGCACCATGCTTGAGCAGCAGGCGAGTACCTTCGACTGTCCCTCGGCTCGACTCATAGTTCGGTTTCTTATAGAATGATGAGTAATGCAGGGGGGTTGACTCGTCATTATCCCGGGCATTCGGGTCTACACCATGGTCCAATAGTAATTGCATCACGTCGAGGTGATCATGGTGGTTGCGAGCATGTGCTGCCAGGTGCAATGGACTCTCTCCCCAACCAGTCCGTATGTTGACATCGGCCTCGTGTTCAACTAGCATCCGAAATACCTGGAGGTTTCCACGGTAGGCTGCTTCGTGAAGCGGTGTCCAGAGCTGATCATCGCCCTGGGCATTAACATCCGCGCCATGATTGAGCAACCATCGCACAGCGTTGATATGCCCATCCCATGATGCTCCCTGCAGTAGTGTCCGTTGGCTGTAGCCCCGAGCGTTCACGGTCGCGCCATGGCGATATAGTAGCTCCGCGACATGGAAATGACCCCCGTACAACGCTGCCGCCAGAGGTGTCCTATTCAAACCACCCTCAGCATCCACTTTCTCCGGATACTTGGAAATGAGGTGTTCTACTAGGTCATAAAATCCGCACTGTGCAGCGTAATATAGGGGGACCGGAGTACCAATCGTCGACCAATCTGAGAAATAGCCCCATCCGTCGTCTATGTCATGTATCCGGAGCCACGCCGCATATTGTGGTTGGTCCACATCGAATAAATGTACCATCGCGAGGTGTATGCGTGCCGACACCTTCTCGAACCGCGCATGATAAACCCAAAAGCGGGAGGCATATCCAGCAAGAGGAATATCACTTATCATCGTTAACATCATCATCCAAACGGAGTAGAACGCCAAGGCACGCTTGGACGAGGATCGTGTGTGCTGGCTCGAGAAGGATGTGATAGCGGGAGACATCTCCACTTAAACAGGCCAGGCGCTCAGACGTAAGGAACTCCTTGACCGAAAAGTGGGAAAACTGCACCACTTGAGAATCCCCATCATCGACGATCGCAATCAAACTCGAACACGTGGAGAGCACGGCGTGATGTTGATTTGTCCACCGCCAATCCGAATTCAACCTCGGAATTCCTTCATGGCCCGACCCATCAAAGTCAACGGTAAGCACCTCAGCAAGCTCTTCGACTCGTAGTGGCCGAACAGCTACAACGAGACACTGCAGAAGACGGTGGGCATGCTCCCGATTCGCTTTGTTGATGTCCCTCAATACCCGTTCGTAAGTCCCGTCTAGCGTTTCAGGCAAGTCATCAAGAACGGACCACACACTTGGCGGGAGACAGTGCCGCAGCGCTTCCAGTTGGCAATACACCCATCGAAACCTGTGTACTCATTTGAGACCTACGGAGAGTATGGAGAATGACACCCTTACATGCCATCTGCCCTTTCGGCAAGCGTCTCGATGACCAAAACCTTGTCCTCTTCACGCCACCTCCGCATCTTTGAGTCGGAATAAACCACGGAACGGACATGGCGGATGATATCTTCCTTTTGTCCACTTTGATCATGCAGGGATACGCGGAGAGACTCCGTCAATGGCTCGAGAGTGGTTTGTATGTCGATCTCAGGTCGACTCGTGACACAGACATGCAGATTGGCGAGGCCTAGGCCAGCGAGGTCCTTAATGAATTCAAGGACTTCTTCTCGCGCAGTTGGCATGCCGGAATTATCGGGACACTCATCGAGAGCGTCTATGATAATGAAAATGGGACCCTGAGCCGGAAGAGAGAGCATCTCCTTCAGGCAATTTGTCAGCGCACGATCACTGGGCTTTCGTTCGCCACTATCATGTGCCGAATAAAGTTTGGAAAGTATGCCACAGCGAAGGTTGGACTGGGCGGACAGTTGCGAGAGAATGGAAAGCAGGAGGCTGCGATGGCTCCGCTTATCTTCGTCACGGAAATCGCAATAAAAATATGCCACAGACGCCAATCCTGCATCGTGTAGTCCCATGGTGTCTTCAATAATGCCAGAGCTGGTCGGAATTGTCAGCCCAGATACACAACAACCACAGAGAGATCACAAACCAGAGGACGCTCTTTCCCGCTCCCGCTACGAAAACATGTGTCTGCAGGGCGCATGGCGACAGAGGGTAAAGAACTCACGTTTGCCGTATATCCACAGGAGAGACGGATTCGACTTCCATTCCTTAAATATGCCACCTTGGAAGAACCACGTTGCTGTTCCCTCGTGATGGACACCGCGGGCAATATTGTGATTTGTGGACGGATCAGGTGCAGAAAGCCATTTTCGGAGGTCCCGACGCAATTGCTCTACTGTTGATCCTTGAGACCTACTATAGGGGAAGAGATATCGAGACAACGAACACTTTTCCTCGTCTGCTTTGTTCGTCGCTTGGTGCGTGATTGCTAAACCATAGAATCGATCAGGACAGCCGATATATGGGGAGAAAGTGGTTTTACGTACCATCAATAAGTACGCGCATCTTGTCGTCCATAATGTGGGTGACCTTCAACACTTCCGCTATTGCCATCCGGGCCTCCTCCTGGGTCAGTGTATCTAGTCTCCTCAGAGCACCCTCAATATCGCTTTTTCCCAACAGTTTCTTCAAGTACTTCTCTGATGAAATATGAGCCAACGAAAAATGACGGGTCTGCTAGAGAGGTGCTCACTCCGTCATCCCTGTTTGATCTCCGTTGTCGCGATGGAAAGGATAGAGAGGACTTCAACCATGATCCTTACGATCATGTCCGTCATCGCAGGAGTCGGCGGCACGTGTGTATAAGACTCGAGCCTCTTGAAGAAATTCTCGATGCGTGAGAACAGATCAGCGAGCATATCCCCATTCGCATCAACATCCTTGGCCGCCTGGGAGACGTATTTTTCAGAAGGACTGCATCGAGGGATCGAGGTAAATCATCACCAAAAGAAGGACCCCAATTCCAGCAAAGATGACTCTTGCGGGTGAAAACACCTGTAAGGTAGCAATCAATGAAGATATTTCGATCGGAAAGTGACGTTGAGATATACCAAGCCGACCCCCTCGCCAAGCGTGGCGGAGAACGCAAACAGGACGTTCACCGTCGGGTCAAGCCAATTCCTTAATCTCTCATCCCCGCTGCGGCCCTTGTCAAATTGATGGACGAGGTCTTGAAGCACGGACAGGATGGCGGCGGGGGTATCGCAGGATTGGAATTGGGAGGCAAGAGGGTGGGAGAGTAGCTTGCTCTTCGTGATCTTGTCGTACGCTCCCAGGGCGGCATTGAACACCGACCGGAAGTTGGATGAAGAGGAAGAAGTGGAAGGGGTGGAGGTAGTCTGGGACATGGGGACTGTGGTCGGCTGAGATCAATTCGGTGAATAGGACGAGGCGATGACAAGCGCCCACTTCCCGGCCAGTGCCTGGCGAGAGTCTGGCAGGTCACGAGACTTCACCTGACCTATCGTAGTCACCTTCTCACTTTCATGTAGCGCGTCCTGCGCTATCCATCATTACCGCAGCCCGGTTATGCAGACTCCTAGCTGCATACAGAAGTCTCTCTTGGGATTGAATTTCCCCGAAGTGTCGCACTCGGCCACGGAAGCGGACTTTATCGGCCTTTAGTTTTATATACGGAACGACATGATACAGTATGTACCTCTGCTTTTCCGGAGCAATGGATCCTAACAAGATCACTACCCCATCAAAGGCCCCTCCAAACATATACTAGAATGTTTCCCCGTCTCCCGTACACCCCATCCTTCCCCGAGTCGTGCCAATGGTTCGTAACAAAGAGGCGTTGACTATTTGACGCTGAATGGCTCTGCTTGCAAACGTTGCAGAGCCTAGATTAGAACCAAAAATCTTCTTGACTATACAAATAATAAAAAACTGTAACGCCTTACTAGTACGACCACAAATTGAGCCGTGATAGATGACACAGTGGGGTGGAGTCATTGATGAAACGAATGGATCTGTCAAGGTACGATTGAGCTGCCAGTGATTCAAGAGTGACAATGTCCTACAGTAGGCGTGAGTGTAGTCGCAGTCGCAAACCGAAGGCGAACACTGTGCCGTTTACGTGATCGACGCGACGCGTCAACGTGTCAACCGTAACACTCGCGCTTGAATCACACAAACCATCCCTTTACTCGCCCTCCTCAACAGCGCCTCTCTTCATGACCCAGTGATGACCCAAGCTACCAATTACACCCCGAATCCCTCACACGCACGCACACGAGGTTTTCGTGTCGTCACCTCTGGTCCGGAAGATTGAACGTTCGCCGCATGGTCGTCACGCCATCAAAAATGAGGGATAACGAGATTCAGGCCCAGCTGGGTATCGCAACCCTCAGTAACAGGAATAGGAAGGGGATGGACGAGACAAGTAAACAAGGAAATGAGATGCTGCCGGGCCACATTAATGAGCGATGCCGTCGTGAGCCCTATCTTCTATGACGCACATCGCGACCACCTGACCGTCGTACTGCTTTGTTTGGCATCATTATGGTCCCTGCGTTGGGGTCAACACGATGGTCCAACCGTATCCTCTTGTCTTGTCTTGTCTTACACCAACGCGGTCGGTCTCATATCATGAGCTTCAGCCCTTCGACCAGTCCCCTGGGAAATCTCGCCTTGAGGGGGTCTACACATCTCATCTTGTCCGTATTACCTCGTGCACCGATACGTCGTGCGCTTCCTCCGCCGCTCCAATCCTCCGCATGGGACGCACTAATGATTCTCTTTCTTTCTAAGCTCATCCCTGCATTACTCGTCGAGGCTCTACTCTTGAGCTCGTGTGGACGAAACTTGCGGAAACAAGCAAGGGCCATTCAAGTTCTAGATGCGATCAGCGATGCTCTACTACTTGGATGCTGAATCAGAGTCTGTGGGCGGTGGGCAGAATAGTGGTCCGTATGTCGTGATTTAGCCCGTTATTTCGAATAATTATGCAGCGTCCCAGCACGATCAACCCATCGTAGTTGCTTCACATGCCGAACTGGTGACTCCCAGACGCCAAGTGAGATCAACATCTCGCGGAGCTGATGTCCGGGAAAATACTACCCTGGATCGCTGCCATGAATGTCTGCTCACTATACGAAGAGACTATCACCGGAGAAGCTGATCGACGGCTGGGTGCTTCATGCGCGTGCAAGTCATATCATGTGTGATACCCAATCCGGGGCAGATGGAGCTGGTAGGCGCCCGTATGAAATCGGCATCATACAGATTGTCCTGTTGAAAACGTACTTGCATTGTCGTGCAAGATAATGTGTAACGCAGTGGTTCTTGAGAGAAGTGGCCTGCACGGTGAACTCCACGTTTGTGAGGGAAGAAAACAACAACTTAGTCCTCATATCTGCAAACACCTTTCAAGTTGCGGAGTAGTGCCTGCTTTCTTATCAAGAAACGTAGGCGCTCAGATGGAGCTGCCTGAAACCTTCTTCGACAGTTGGAGTATTTATAGGAGATGTTTACTCGGAGGTATGGCACCCAATTATGGATGGGACACCTCACCCCCCACAAGATCACGTTGAAGTGATGCGCCGTAAGCCGCGCACCCTCGTCCTCTGCTTCGACGGCACGTCAAACGAATTCTGCAAGCGCGTACGTCACCCTGTATTTCCTATCACATCATTTAACTCACTTGACGTCGTTCATGATTCCCTAGAATACGAATATTGTCAAGCTCTATTCTATCCTGAAGAAGGACGCCCCAAAGTCGCAGATATGCTATTACCAGGCGCGTACTTCTTCCATACTCAACGTATCAGTCAAACTGAGGACAGAATAGGCTGGCATCGGGACGTACTTTCAACCTGGTGTAGTCTCCCCGCTCTTCCGTGTCTCTGCTCGAGTTCTTGACCAGGCCCTCGCATGGTACCTCTCCGCACACATAATGGACGGCTACAAGTTCCTCATGCAAAATTACCATGAAGGAGACAGCGTCTGCATCTTCGGTTAGTCGCATCATACCCAATCGGGAACCTTATCTCAGAACGATTCAACGGACGTCGACAGGATTCTCCCGTGGCGCTTACACCGCTCGCGCCCTTGCAGGAATGCTGCACAAGGTAATCCTTGATCATTGGTTGTTGATGGACCCTCTAAACTCAAACAACCAGGTGGGCTTGCTGTCGAAGGATAATCTAGAGCAAATTCCCTTCGCGTTCAAGCTGTACAAGTCTTCAAACCCCAAGCGCGAGAAGCTGGCATCTCGTTTCAAAAAGGCGTTCTGTCGTGAGGTGCCCATAGAGTTCCTCGGCGTGTGGTTCGTATCCTCCGTCCTTTGATCCACCCAGCTTCGAGTATGACCGCCGTCCCTGTGTCGTAGGGATACCGTTGCGAGCGTCGGGATCCTTAGTCGTAAAACGCTCCCCTTTGTGGGAATCAATCACACGATCAGGGTGTTCAGGCAAGCCTTGTCCCTTGACGAGGTAAGTGGGATATGGAAGATACGTCTCCCCAGTATTGGCCATCCGGCCAATCGATCTCGTCTGTATGGGCTGTATGGGCGCTTAATGCACATTCCGACAGTGCCGTGCAAAATTCTGCCCGAACCTGTATCATCGCCCAGTTGCGGCTTCAGAAACACTATGGTCACAGAATAGGTCACGGCTGAGAGGGTTAGCGCGCACCCTGATGGCCTTCAATGGACGCAAGGAATCCCCAGATACCCAATACGTTCCCTTTTCCTCGAACGAACACGCCGATCCCGGAAGGGAACTTGGGTTCAGGGCGGACGTTAGGGAGGTTTGGTTCGCAGGGTCTCACTCTGGTATGTGTATAGACGTGCCTTCACGTTTGCTGTTCCAAATTGTCACCGCATAATGGGATACGACGGCTCATGATCGATCGCGTTAGACGTTGGAGGTGGCTTGGCGAAGGACACGAAAGCAAACGCGCTGTCGAACATCCCGCTGCGCTGGATGATGCGCGAGATCGTGAAGGCGCGGTGCGGCATCCTTTTCGACAAAACCGCGCTCGAGCTGTGGAAGATCCCGACCGCGACGATCGACCAAGTGACCAGGACGCGTGGACCGTCCCTTGTCACTCTGCGTGGCGACGAGTCCGAGCTCACGCTAGCGCAGGAGATCCTGGACAAGCATCACACTTTGTCAGTGGGGGAAGTGATCGCGAGCACGAGCGCAAGCACAATCCGGTCCAACGGTGCACGGCCTGAGCCGCCGTCCACACCTGTTAACATCCACGCAGCCCTGGATGTGGTCGACGCCGTACAGGGAATGGGTGATGCATTCAAAAGAAACCCATTCTGGTGGATGCTCGAGTTCGTCCCTACATATCGCGAGTGGCAGAATAACCAGAACGAGTGGGTAGGAAAATGGGGGTGGGTCAGCGTCTCACGACTTGTGTTACGATATTGACGACTTGCAGATTTCATCTTAGCCAGGGACGAGACGTGCCTTCTCAGCCTCTATTTCATGAAAGTGTCAGAACACGTATGGATAACCCGGCGTTGGATTATTCCCCAAAAGCGCGGTATGAAAAGGGTACCGAGAAGTACGTTACATGAAAGATGGCCGTATGACGTGGCAGGTGTGGGTGTTGGTTTTAGCATGTGATGTGATACTATGCTCAGCTTATGGGTGGGTGTTGTGATAATACAAATCGGACCCAAGTACTGAGTTACGTGCCACTGTGACGCTGATACATCAGCATCCGAACATCACATATTACTAAGTGCTGACACCATATATAAAGACTCAGTAGTACAGTAATATATCCCCTGAGCGAGTGGGCGTCCCCACTCCAGTACCTGCGTGCCTCAAACTCTCCATCTCACGCTTACGCGCCCTCATCACCTCATTTAAGGATATGGGTAGTATGCACGCATGGATAGGAGGGAGAACGACCACTCTCTGTGTTGTGGTGCTGCGCAGTCTAATATATGTGCGGATACATTCCTACAGTAAGGCTGTGCTACCATCACCGGGACGCCACAGCTCCGGCCGGGTGCGCGCACTAATGGGGTCACG
>Ga0307509_10010832_pt1 | contig 11119 bp, 14 predicted proteins | sample 10_EM_MG_FD_202245 | JGI IMG/M metagenome (GOLD analysis project Ga0307509, IMG submission 202245) | Populus trichocarpa ectomycorrhiza microbial communities from riparian zone in the Pacific Northwest, United States - 10_EM | ecosystem: Host-associated > Plants > Roots > Unclassified | place... | reverse complement strand
CTATCAACGCGCTGTATAAGTAACCAAGGCCCACCACAGGCACATCACATTCCCCACGTACACGACCCCCCGCTAGGTACATGTTTGCTGTGAAAGTGTCAGCGCCCGCACCATGCTACGGCCATTTAGTAAGACACCCCACAAAAAGAAGGCATGGACGTACTATCGTTTCACCGAGGAAATACTTCTGCCCCTCACCACGGATATCGTTTTGTAGAGCGATATAGCGACAAGTTCTGAAAGCTCTTGTGAACACAGTGATGTAACTAAACACCGATTCCCGGAATGGCACGGAGTCCGACAGGACATCCAAGGCTTTGTCAAGGAGGTTAGACATCTTGTACTCGAAGGTCTGCGCAGCCGACGTGTTGTCAGGCACGAGGTCAAAAATGAAGCAACATTACGAAGCTGTTCGGGAGACAAACCCAGAGGATTCAGGAGCTTCCCCCCGTATTTGCCTTGAGGGCGATGATCTCTCCGCAAGCACCCCCAACATTCGAGTTGATGTCGAAAGCCTTCGACAGATGATAAATCGAGCTGGGGCCAGGCATCGGACCGGCATCCAAAAGCGCGTAAACGCTATTTTGAAGAATCGGTCCAAACGCGTTGAAGAACCAGCGGTGCGAACTGATCTTCTTCTGGTCCTTCTTCACCGTTGACGACATTAGCCGCAATGTCTTCCTGATACGAGCCTATAACTGCGATGACGCTAAGCGTACGCGAGTTGATCTTCTGACGATGCAGACCACCACTTTCTTCCAACCGTCTTTACCCCAGGTCTTGCTGTGATCCCGCTTGCACTGTTCTTCATGATGCCATGGATCGTCCTCGCCATAGGCCCCATCCTCATTGTACATGGTCATGACGATGAATAGATCTGTTCGACGCGGAGGGTCGTCATGAATCTGACGGAGGGTGAAGCAATTATCTTTGAAGTCGTTCGGGCCACCAGCCGCGACAGAATAGCGCATGTGAGTGAACTCGCGCTCATCTTTATGGTCGCAGAGATTCAGCAGCTACGTTGGGACCGCTGAGTCGAGCACAAAGTTGTCATGGAAGAGTGTGGACAAGCACGTGGGAGTGGGAGGAGTCAGCCGGTCTGGTGCGAAGACAAGTTGAATAGTAGACACACTCTACACGCTTCAGTCTCGTACCAAGGTGGCACAAGGTGCGGGATGCGACCGTAAACAGATATCGTAGGCTGCTTCATCATCTAGAGGACGTTGTACTGACCAGGCATCTGCGGAGACTCCTGGGAACGAGCGGACGGGACTCGCAGAAGGGGTAGGTCTCCTTGTCATGGCCCTGATCCCCATACGGTTGAAACCTTGAAATACCGTTGTAGCGGTCCAATTCCCCAAGGAAGGTGGGGGAGGGACGTTGACGTCGGAAGTACAGTGAGAGGGTCCAGGCGCATAAGCAACGTGCTACTGCTGAAAGGAAGATGATGGCGTGGTGGAGACAGCACGTGAGGAGGATGAGGAGGATAAGAGGTGGTGGCGTGTGTTTCATGGTGATTTGGTGAGGGACATTGTCCATAGGGTGCTGCGCAAGCGTCGTGGCTTACGGGTGGATAACTAGTCAGTATTCCTGACTGTGGGGTGAGTATCCCATCCAAAGAGGACGTGGTTGGTTATTTGCGGATGGGAGAAAGGACCTTGGGCGTTCTGCTGGGCATATGGATTGGCTAGATAGGGCGAGTATCTGTCGTTGTATTGCCCGTATTGGCCCTTTTTTGGTTAGAAAACAGAAATGAACGAACAGAAATACACGGAAGAAAGAAAAGACAGACCTCTGGGTAGCGAGACATGATAAGAAGGAAAGGCTGCAGTGTGCCGCGGACAAAGGTAATGTACAAAGTATGAAAGCTCGGACTAGAATTGAGTTCCGGGCACGCGTCGGGCCTCGGGCCCTAAAACGCGTGGGTGGGTAAACGCGGGTAGTGGCATATTGACTGTACTGACTGCTGCTCACCTCAGACGCCTTGAGCGGACGCGCGTGACAGGGTGTGACGTGTGTGTGACGGATGCGTGATGGCCAACAGATTCCCTGTTGACGCCTTCACATCTCCCGGACGACGCTGTGCCCTCTGTGTGGGCCTTAAAACGAAAACGGGTCGGAATATCGACAACGGTATGGGACTGTGGTGGATGGGCACCAGGTGTGTGTTTGATTCTGTGATTGTGGTGCCGCCTTATGACTTCATGTCGGATGACCAGGTTTTGCTTCTCGGCGGGCGACGCTGCCCGCGGTTGCTCTTGCTGGCCTCAACAGGCCCTTTTCCCTCGACGGTTCTTCCCCCAGGCGGCTTCCCTCCGAGGTCCCAAATTTCCAGGGCACCCATTTTCGGGTCCCTTTGTGGCAGTGTATTGCGCTCGCTGTTTCGCGGTGTCTCGTGCCCACCCCCGCTTTTGCCCTCATTCGGGATTCCTTGCAGTGGCACGTCGACTTCGTGCTCGCCCTTTCGCGGTAGCACGTCAAGCTCTCGCTCGCCCTCTCGCGGCGGCGTCTCGTCCATGCATCCGGCCCTTCCTTTCGGCGTCTCCTCGCGGCAGCGCCTCAAGTCTGCTCTTGCCTCCTTGCACCGGCGTTTCCTGCCCACTCCCTGCCTCGCCATATGCCCAGGGCTCCAACGCCTCGTGCTCCGCGGTGACGGCTCTTTCAGCCTCGCCAGCGAGCTCGATGCCGGAAGTGCTCTCAGCTAGTGCAGGTGCGGCGTCCGCAACCAGCTGCATTCCCCCTCGTCCGTACGCATCAATGCCCAAGGGTTCGACTCCCCCCACGTCCGCATTCTCGGCCGCACGAGCAAGCCCAAAAAGTTCAATATCTTCAAGGAACACAGGTGAGTCGCCCGGTACTGATGTCTCCCCCCTTGCTTCCTGTAGGTCTTCGTTGTGCGCGGTTCGGCAGTTTCGAGGGTTCAGGGCAGATGTTAGTGGGGCTCCATTCGGAGGCGGCGCCCTCTCTCGGCGCATTCTCGCGCGCGATGGCGTCAGATGGAAAGGGTGAAAATGACGATGAGTAGTTTTGAGGGGCAGATGGGGCAGCATGCAGCTCGCGGCCCCCACTTGGTGAGTGGATATTTTGCTCCCCCTCGAGCTGTGATGCTGAGCCTGAACGGTCATCCGGATCGACGATGACGACACTCAGGCTGTGCCACGGATCGGGGCGCACACAGGCACCCTCATCAAGAACGGGCCTCCGTGCCTGGTGCGCGTGGACCTCGGCCATGGGTTCGACGGGCTGTGGCCCCCTAAACGATGGAGCCCTGTGTTTGCTGGTCGGGGAGGCCAGGAGGGCGGCCATGCGCTCTTCTAATGGGTGTGTTACCCTCGAGAGCATGACCCGATGTCAAGCACATTTGGGCCATCGCGCACCGCGATACCTTGCCCCGGAGCGGCTTCAACGACACTCCAACTTCGGTGGGGGGCTCGGATCTGCTCGGGCGACTGTTGAGTAGGGGATTCCGCAGCCTCGTCTGGCGGCGACGTGTCATGCGGCGGCGGCTCCAAATCCGCGCCGTCTTCTGGTTCTGGGATTCCCGGCGTCCCTGCGTTGACGGCCGGCAAGCGCTGCACCCTAGCAGCCTCCAAGGTATGGGTGGTGGTGATGACAAGGTGAGTGACCCGGCGTTCTTTTGCGTGCCAGGGCAGCTGACCCCAGGCATTTGCAGTTTGGCGTGAGGAAGGATAGGCAGTACTGTACAGCGACTGACTACTCTCCAAATTTGGTCAACAACGTGTGGCTGGGGACAGAGGCTTTTGCCCTTTCGTGCATGACACAAGCCTTGTACCATACCGATGCTATCTTAATTGTGTGTCCGGAAGCAAACCAAGTTGACCTAGGTACTTCTTACCTCAACACCACACACCTCAGTGCTTGGCCGATGTTTTTATGTGCCACCCCGTGTCCGCTTGGCAACCTACTTGCGGGATACCATTCATCTACTAGAGGGTGATATCGCCCCACCAGCACTTGAGCAATCTGGTAGTCGACGCCTCGGAAACGGGCTCTACGTTCGTCTGGATCCCAGCGTTTCGAGCGCCTAAATATCTGGCTTCAAAACAAAGGGCACCCGGTCGTCGCACAACCCAAAGGCATGTACCTACTGGTTATAGGGAGAGGAGCCGTCTGCCTCGGCGGGCCCACATTCGTTGTTCGCGTCGTCCAAGAGATATTATGGCATGGAGGCGAATATTGACGGATGAGGTTCATATCAGCATTTTCGCGTAATGAAGTAAAACCGCGGGAGGGTGCGGCACCGTACTGTGGCCCAATAGTGATCGCTGACTATGGGCCAACCATCACTGACATTCGAATATACACTGCGCTCGTTTCTCTTACGTCCTGCTAGGGAAGTTGGGTTGCCACATAGTGTTGAGCTTCCTGAGAAGCGCCTGATACATCATACATAACGTATAAAAATATATGCTTCACAAGACAAGAACATCGATGATCTACCAACGGCTTCTACCGCAGATAAATTAATGCAACTTAAGGCTCAGGTGAACGGCGAAAATCAATAGAACCAAAAGGCAACATATTTTATTTATACGCCTCGTGAACGTTTGAACACCGAAGAAATAGGAAAACAAGAGCGATCGTAGTCATGGATTTTGGAAAGTTTTGATGCGGCAGTCGGTAGGATTGGTGCGTCATAGCCATGTGCGCCTAAACGCTCCCGGCGCGGGTCGCCACAAACCAATGGTCGGATCCGATCAGAACCCTTTCCGTCTGGGGATGAAAAGCTGTTCGACAGGGTGACGGATACTGCAGAGGGCGTAAGACAGCTGGGAAAATATGCGTCGTGAGACAGACCTTGGGTACTGTACTCATATATATGCGCCGCTACAGGCTCCCGTCGACGACATTAGTCACGATGCCCTCCTGATACACGCCTATGGCCTCCTGATGACAGTCGCTGACGATGTGGACGACCACTTTCTTCTGGCCGTCCTCACCCTACGTCTTGCTGCGATCATGCTTACACAAATAGGCAACGTTATTCATGACGCCCTGCATAGTCCTTGTAAATGGGCCGTCGTCCTCGTTGTACATGGCCATGACGATGGATGGCTCGGTTCGGCGAGGCCGGGTCATAGTGGACCTGACGGAGGGTGAAATCGTTCGGGCCACCAGTCGTGGCGGGATAGCGGTTGTGGGTTAATTTGCACTCGTCTCGATGGACGCAGAGGTCGAACAACTTTGTTGGGACTGCACAAAATTGTCATGAAAGAACCTGGATAAGCGAGTGGGAGCAGAAGAAATCAGCCGGTTTTATGCGGCGGCGAGCTAAATGGTAGACGCACTCTGCGCGTTCCAAAGCCTTGGTACCGGCGGGGGACGCGTTATAGTTTGCAGTCGTAGGAGATATTGTCGCCTGCCTCTTCTGCTGAGGGGACGTTGTACTGACCTGGCATCAGTGGCATGTGCAAGGACTACTGGGAACGGGCAGATGGGGCTGACAGGATGGATAAGTCGCCCTCATCGCCGAGGCCTTGACCAGAATCCTCATCTGGTGGGAATGATGTTTGTGGAGGTTTGATTGCTCAATAGGGTTGAGAGGGACGTCGAGGTCAGTAGCACTGTATGTAGGACAGGCCAGGAACGAAGGAAACGTGCTGCTCGTGGTTGTTGTTGATGCTAGAAGGGAGGCAGCGGTGGTGGTGGAGAGAGGGCGTGAGGGCATGTGGAGGATAAGGCGATAAGGCTGATAACTTGAAGGGGGCGGCCGCAGGCCCGCAGTGCGAGGAAGATCGCGCGCCCCGTGTGTGCCGGAATAAGGCGACTTCGATTCTACTGTCCCGTCATTACTGTACCTTGTATACCCGGCTACCAGCAGCTCACTTTTAAGGCTATGGGTAGTATGCACATAGATAGGAGGGAGAACGACCACTCTCCGTGGTGTGGTGCTGCGCAGTCTAATATATGTGCGGATACGTAAGGCTGTGCTACCATCACCGGGACGCCACAGCTCCGGCCGGGTGCGCGCACTAATGGGGTCACGCACTTATTGGTGGGCACCGATCTTTGTATCAGGTTGCCGCCGGATCGGATCCTAACATCACTCCTGGTGTCTTTACGCCCTTCTGGAAAGCCAAAGGTTGATTCTCACAGCCGATTCAGAGAAAAGAATCTACCCGACATTCAGTTGGTCATCGTGCTGACATCTCTCGCAGTACGAGCATCATGTTCAAGTTGAATTCTACATATTATGTGCCTTGTTATCTACCACAGGTTCTCCCACTGAGAGCACGACTACCTCCGTAGAACTCGCTGCTACTTCTAAACGAGACTATAACCTGACAGGCCGACGCTTGCCGGTACTCTCTCCCTATTTGTCTACTCACAAGTTACGTGGCAGTCTCTCCTGTTCCGAAAAAGCTGGACGATGGAATAGCGTGTGCCAAGGCGCGCTCGTGTCGTTGGATTGGGAAACGTTTCCTAGGTGAGACATTAGTTCCTACCAGAGTCTGCTTTGCCCTTGATGATCGACAATACCCCCGTTCTTGTAGCAGTTTCCCTTCGCCCGAAATTCCCATCAGTCACCGTCGCCTGGTCTAGTGTAGGAATCCCACAGCCCCGCTTCCACGCCCTGGTAGTAAACCATGCGAGTCTGACACCCAAGAAGAGCATAGATTCGGGTACCACATGGGGCACTCCAGAGGATGACATGGAGAATGACAACTTTGGCGTTATAAGAGCTGGGCGGATTTCTGCAGGGGCCTGGATTTTACAGTGCGCTTACCTCGTAGTTGTCGTCGACGTCATCACTCATATAAGCAGTACATATTGATGTCCGTTGATTCACGTCTAAGGGGTGCAAGTACACAAGTCATACAACACCAGACGCAGCCAAGCGACAAACTATATAAATGAATCAGTTTCTCCCCCATCCCATCTGATCGTATCCAAAACGACCACCCACTCCGAGTCCTAGCTACACATACCATGGGATTCACTTGCATTCTTTCCCTTCCCCAGTGTAGGCAATAGTAGTGGTTATTTCATCGAATCTGTCGTGTGTACCACGCATGGTGATGGTGGTGGCCGTTGTGGCAGTGACAGTGATGGAGGTGGGTCCCCGTCCCGCTGGGCCTAGAAAGAGGGAATATCGGGGGGAAAGGGAGGGAGATGGTAGGTGTCGAGACGGGTGGTCGAAACGTACTGACCCCCAGCAGTTTCATGCTCATCAAGTGTATCATAACTAGACTCACAGTTTAAGAGAACTCTGGAACAGTCGGAAATGGTCTGGAAAGATAAGATAAGACTCGCAAGAGATGAGATCGAGGAGAGGAAAGGACGGACGGAGAAACCCTTGAGAGTTTGATCAAATTCCTCATCATCGTATGCTTTGAGGGTGGCAGCCAAAGTCTCGTAACCATTATCGATGGCTTCACAGACCCATGGTGGTTCTGTAAGGCAGGGAAGGGGGAGGGTTTAGCAAATCGCACCGTCGGTGGCGGAGATGGGTGGAGCAGGGTATGGGGTGTAGGGCAGAAGCCGAGGATAACGCTAGTGAAACAGATGAGCCCATCTGTGTGCAAGGACAGTCGGAGACAGGATCTGCTGTCAATGGTCAGTGTCGGCCGCGGTGCTATATACCGATGGAGAGTACGCTGGGAAAAAGGAAGAGGGAAATGAGAAAGAGTAAGGGCATGATGAAGATGAGACAAATGAGCTGGGAGACATGTTTGCTATGTCTTTTCAGCTACTTTAGGGTGAGCGAAAAGGAAAGGGTTATTTGCCGCGGTGAGGAGCCGGCGAGAATTGGGTGAAGCCTGGGGCCTGAGGCCTGAAGCCTGAAGCTTGAAGAATGAGCGACATCAAAATGCAAAATGGAGGTTCCCGAGTTTGGCTGGCCCTGAGTGAGCCTTTTTAGGGTGCGTGTATATCCACCCAAGCCCACATGAGGCTCCAGTGGGCGATGGCCCAATGGGTACGCTGAGTGCTGAGATGACTCATTGTCCCGCGATTTCACGCTGCAGTGGGTGTTCGTAATTCAAAGTCACCACCTTCGGTAAATTGGTGACTAAGTCGGACCAACCACATACTTTCCGTATCCATTACGCCCTCGAACGCTTGTCTTATCGTGCCGCATTTTGCGCCCCCATTCCTGCTGGTGGGTGGTCAGGCCGGTCAGGTCCGATCAATCCGTGACATGAACCGGCATGCCCCGACCCTTGCCCCGACCTGCACACGAGTCAGCTGATGTTTGTACTCTTGTGTATGATAACAAGCTCCGGGTTCTTCCGAGTGATCAACACCTTTCTTCTCACTTCTCTCAACACATTCGTGCCATGGGTGCAAACCAGAGTACTCAACGCCGTCGCCTGGATCCGGCTTCGGTTTCAGCTCCGGTTCCATCTCTGTCTCTGTCTCCGGCCCGGGCTCCGTCTCCGAGTCCCCGCGTCGAAAATATCCGACTCCGATTCAGAGTGCTCATCATTGGAAGAGCAAATGCAGGGAAGACTTCGATTCTGCAGAGAGTCTGCGACACGACAGAGAGTCCAGTGATCTACAGGTCTGGTCCTGAGGGTACTCGCCATCGGGTATGTGCTCATTCCCAATGGCGCTTTCAATCCCACCTTCTTTCCAGGTTAAACTCGACCCCACAATAGAGGTTGGATGGCCATATTTTTATCGGAAACACCTGATCATGACAATTATGCTGACAGCGTGGCCATCACAACATTGAGGATGAACTTATCTTCACAAACCACCGTGGATACGTTTTCCATGACTCCCGCGGATTCGAGGCGGGCAGTGAAGACGAGTTGAAGACTGTCCAAGAATTTGTCACTTACAAGTCGCGGGAGAAGCGATTGAAAGATAGGTTGCATGCAATATGGTTGGTTCTTTACCATGTCCACAGTCGTAGATATAGATCGTTTCTCATTACCCAGGTATTGTATTCCAATGGACAATGATAGGCCATCACTCGATTTAAAGCATTTCGCAAATATTTGCCCAGATAAAAATGGCATGTCTAATCTGAACTGAACTCTTATGAATTGGGTTGACAGGGGTGATTTTTCAAAGTCCCTGTAATAGCAGTTTTCACAAAATTTGATCAGTTCAAGCGTGACATCAAGATGAAATTGGCGGATGAAGGTCGTGACCCAGGGGCTCACTTGGACACCGAGGTAGAACATGTATTCAATGAATATTATCTGGCCAACCTTGGCGGACCCGCACCATTTGTTCGTATGGAGAGTAAGGATTGATTCAACCAATTCACACCCATATTAATTCCTGTCCCGTAGGAATGCACAAGCATGATCAACGATGTACCGATCTTATTGAAGTGACTGCCGATACACTCAGTGCGGGCGTAGTTGCCCTTATGCTTTTGGCCGTACAGAGTGATAACCTCGAGCTCAGCATAAAGCAAGCCATCAAATGGTGAGTTCTCATAATTGGTGAGATAACAACGAAGGTGTGTAGCTCCACTACAGGACCCATCGTTTTCTTGAGAGGGGGACTGAGAGTACAGAAACCATAATAAAGACATGCATGATGGGTTTTCAATCGATTTGGGTAAGTTGTACTACCTGTTATGAATAATGCCTTACTGGAAGATGGGAAATGCTCAGTATTATGTCAGTCTGTACTCCATAATCTATATTCCATGTGCTAATTTGTATTACTGACGTCTCACTGCTCTCCTACATTCTTTCCATGTCCTGACTTGCCCTTACCTCTGCACTCTCCAGCCCGTGAGTGCACCTTGCTCAGTCACTTCCTTTCTGTGTCCTGACAAGTCCCTCCCATTGCGGTCTCCAGAGAGTGAGTGCGCCTCGCTCTGTTGCTTTCCCTTTGTATCCTGACAAGTCCCTCCCTCTGCGGTCTCCAGGGAGTGAGTGCACCTTGCTCAGTCAATTTCTTTCCGTGTCCTGACAAGTCCCTCCCTTTGCGGTCTCCAGCAAGTGAGTGTGCCTTGTTTGGTCACTTTCCTTTTGTGTCCTGACAAGTCCCTCCCTCTGCGGTCTCCAGGATGTGAGTGTGCCTTGCTCTGTCACTTTCCTTCTGTGTCCTGACAAGTCCCTCCCTCTGCGGTCTCCAGTATGTGAGTGTGCCTCACTCAGTCACTTTCTTTCCATGTCCTGACAAGTCCCTCCCTCTGTGGTCACCAGTTTGTGAGGGCGCCTTGCTCAGTCACTTTTATTTTGTGTCCTGACAAGTCCCTCCCTTTGCGGTCCCCAGTTTGTGAGTGTGCCTCACTCAGTCAGTTTCTTTCCATGTCCTGACAAGTTCCTCCCTCTATGGTCTCCAGTATGTGGGTGCGCCTTGCTTGGTCGCTTTCCTTCTGTGTCCTGACAAGTCCCTCTGTCTGCGGCCTCCAGATTGTGAGTGCACCTTGCCTGGTTGCTTTCCTTCCATGTCCTGACAAGTCCCTCCCTCTTCCATCCCCAGTTTGTGAGTGTGCCTTGCTCAGTTACTTTCTTTGCATGTCCTGACAAGTCCCTCCCTCTGCGGTCCCCAGGATGTGAGTGTGTCTTGCTCAGTCACTTTTTTTCCGTGTCCTGATAAGTCCCTCCCACTGCGGTCTCCAGCAAGTGAGTGTGCCTTGCTCAGTGGCTTTCTTTCCGTGTCCTGACAAGTCCCTCCATCTATGGTCTCAAGAGAGTGAGTGCACCTTTCTCTGTCGCTTTCCTTTCGTGTCCTGACAAGTCCCTCCATCTGCTGTCTCCAGAGAGTGAGTGTTCCTCGCTTGGTCGCTTTCTTTCTGTGTTCTTACAAGTCCCTCCCTCGGCCGTCTCCAGGATGTGAGTGCGCCTCACTTGGTCGTTTTCCTCTCATGTCCTGACAAGTCCCTCCCTCTGCCATCTCCAGGATGTGAGTGCGCATCACTCGGCCGCTTTCCTCTCATATCCTGATAAGTCCCTCCCTCTGCCATCTCCAGCAAGTGAGTGTGCCTTGCTCAGTCACTTTCTTTCCATGTCCTGACAAGTCCATCCCTCTGCTGTCTCCAGGATGTGAGTGTGCCTCGCTCAGTTACTTTCTTTGGGTGTCCTGACAAGTCACTCCCTCTGCGGTCCCCAGGATGTGAGTGTGTCGTGCTCAGTCACTTTTTTTCCGTGTCCTGACAAGTCCCTCCCACTGCGGTCTCCAGCAA